>Ga0136641_1000140_pt1 | contig 30149 bp, 27 predicted proteins | sample EliLak1302023Y_FD_115312 | JGI IMG/M metagenome (GOLD analysis project Ga0136641, IMG submission 115312) | Freshwater microbial communities from Elizabeth Lake, Yosemite National Park, California, USA - 13020-23Y | ecosystem: Environmental > Aquatic > Freshwater > Lake ...
CAAGCGAACAAACTTCAAGCCCTGGCACAAGACTTGGCTCTCATTCAAAGCATGGGGGTCAAGCTGGTTTTGGTGCACGGCTTCAGGCCCCAGGTCAACGAACAGCTGCTCGCCAAAGGACATCAACCCTTGTACGCCAACGGCACACGCATCACCGATGAGGTGGCCTTGGACTGCGCACAAGAGGCGGCTGGTCAGTTGCGCTATGAAATCGAAGCCGCATTCAGCCAAGGGCTACCGAACACACCCATGGCCGGTGCCACGGTTCGCGTGATATCGGGCAATTTCATCACGGCCAGGCCCATAGGCATCGTGAACGGTATCGATTACAAATCCTCGGGGCTGGTGCGAAAGGTGGATGTGCAGGGCATCAAACAGACCCTGGACATGGGCTCCTTGGTCTTGTTGTCTCCGTTTGGCTTTTCTCCGACAGGCGAGGCCTTCAATTTGGCCATGGAGGAGGTTGCAACGTCGGTCGCGATGGCCTTGCAAGCAGACAAATTGATCTTTGTCTGCGAAGTGCCAGGTATCCCCTTGAGCCCGATGGAGCCTCTCTCAGAGGACAACCCCATTGACACCGAGTTGCCCTTGGACAGCGCAGAAAAACTTCTGGCCCAACTGCCCCCTGCCAACCGACCTGAGGACTTGGCTTTTTACCTGCAGCACTGCGTGAAGGCCTGCAAAGCGGGTGTTGAGCGAAGCCATATTTTGCCCTTCGCTGTGGACGGCGCCTTGCTGCTTGAGGTCTATATGCATGACGGCATTGGAACGATGATTGTCGACGAAAAGTTGGAGAGCTTACGGGAGGCGTCCAACGAAGATGTGGGTGGTATTTTGCAACTCATCGAGCCGTTTGAGAAAGACGGCACCTTGGTCAAGCGCTCCAGAACTGAAATTGAACGCGACATTGGGCAGTACACGGTCATTGAGCACGATGGGGTGATTTTTGCGTGCGCTGCCATGTATGTGTTCGATCAGGAGAAAACCGCCGAATTGGCTGCCCTCACCGTCGCGCCCCAATCACAAAACCAAGGGGATGGCGAGAAAGTCCTCAAACGCATTGAGCAGCGCGCCAAAGCACTGGGCCTTCAAAGCCTCTTTGTCTTGACCACACGCACCATGCACTGGTTCATCAAGCGAGGATTTGTCCCGGTTGAGCCCGAGTGGTTACCTGCGAGCAAAAGAAAAGTCTACAACCCTGAGCGCGGCTCACGCGTTTTGGTCAAGAAATTAGGTTAAATAACTTTTACAAGTTATTGATTTTATTGTTTTAACTTGTATCAATACAAGCTTTAAAAAGACCGACCTCCAAGCATCCTAGAAGATGAAACTTGTATCTTTCAATGCTTTTAATTGTTCAACAATGTCAGAAAAACATAAATAATTTCTAACATGAGTACGACTTAATCCATCAGAAACGCAATTTCAAATTTGCCCCAAAAGACGCTCTTTGCAAGCGTCCATTTTTTGTCTTTGGGCAAGCGCGCAGCCATTGACCAAGCTTTGTTTCGCATGATGACCGATGGCGACATTGAACGAGTGGCCAGAGGGCTTTACGCTGTGAAGGGGCAAGGCGTCGCGTCGCAAACGGTGGCCGCGTCGATGGCGCATAAAACGGGCGAACACCTGGGCTTCATTTCTTCAGACAAAGATGCTTGTAGGCTGACCATGGCCACAACGGGGCAGTCACGTACCGTGAAGACTCAAGGAGCAACGGTCACGTTTCGTCGCATGAGTCAAAGAAAGATTCAACTCTGCTCAAGCCCTGTTGGGCACGCATTGCTTGAGCTGTGGATGATTGGAGAAAAACACATCACCCAACTTGACATCCTACGTGTTGCGGCGAAATGGCCGGAGCCGGAAAAAGAATTTGAGCCCTATGCGCAGCTCCTTCCTGCGTGGCTGCGAAATGACCTTCAAAAAACCATGGCCCAGAGAAAGTCAGTCAAGATAGGCTTGTCGGGGCTTTACGACTGGTCCAATCGCCACATCAAAGATGATGTCTTGATCAAAAAGGTGCTTGAAAGACACCATTTCGAGGACCTCGCGCGCTTGTGCATGCACTACGGCCTGCGCAAGGTCAAAAGAGTGTTCAAGTCGCAAGACTTCCACCCCATGACAAAAGCCATCGTCAAAAGGATGCTCAGCAACATCAGCAAAGGCCTAAAAAATCCTAAAGAGACTTCCCATGCCTGAACTCAAGATGACATTCATGCCTGAGCAAACGCAAAAAAATTTCTTGCGCCTGCAAGCAGACCCCAGGTTGGCAGAATTTACACTGGTCGGCGTGACTGCTTTGGCCCTACACATGGGTCACCGAATCAGCGAAGGTCTGGACTTCAATCTCTTTGGTAAAAAGTTACCAAAGAGAGCTATTGATGAGATGCTGGAGGAATGGACTGCAAATGGGGCAAAAATTGAAAACTTGATCACGCCCGAGCAAAGGTCAATCTTCAAAATCAACACGTCTGAAAACCTTGATGACTTCATTCAGGACTACAAGATCGATGGCTCTAAAGTCACGTTCCAATCACGCGTTGTTGGTGAAAGACCGCAAAAACAAATTGATTACCTTGTCGCGGCGAAAAAAATTGAGCTTGACCCAAAAGGCTTTGGCGTGCTGGGTTTGGAAGGACTTTTTGTCATGAAAAGCATCGTTGTCTATGACCATGTGAAGTCTCGAGATCTTTATGATTTGATGATGCTCCTACAGCATCTCAACTACAACTTGGATCATGTCTTTTCAGTCATTGAGGCCTATATTCCCTTCAGGCACAAAAACCCAGAACACTTCAAGTGCGTCTCGACAGGGATCATTCCCCTGGACACAGATGACGAGGGCTTTGAGAGCATACATTTAAAAGTAGAAATGGATCAAATTTACAACTACTTCAAAAAGCTCATTGACGCGCATGAAATAAGAGCTGTTCGCCAACTCAACTTGAAACCCTAAGGCTTGTCGATAGGCCCTGGATCGGGTGAGCTTGAAGGAATGGTGCAAGGGCTGAAAGAACGGTACATCCCAACGAGCGCCAAAAAAGCCAAAGCGACAAAGGCGACAAAGGACCAGTTGGCAATGCTACCCCCCAAAAAGGTCCAATCCACTTGAGAGCAATCGCCTCCTCCCTTGAAAATCATGGGAATAGCGCGCTTTAGAGGAAATGTTTCAATCATGCCGTAGAAGTCTCGCCCACAACTCACCACCTCAGGCGGGTACCACTGAAGCCAACTTTGACGAGCAGCGACATAGGCCCCAGACAAGCCGAGCCCAGCAAACAAGAAAAATCCTGCGCGGTGTGCCCCCTTGGCGCGACTCCAAGAAAACACCAAAGCCACCAACACCATCAAACTCATCACATAGCGTTGAACAATGCACATGGGACAAGGCTCAAGACCTTCGATGTGCTGCAAATAAAGACCAAAGCAAAGCAACAAACATGGCACCAAGGCCAAACCAACAAAGAGGTACCTTGGCCGATCAAAGAGACGCCAAACAGCAAGCACAAAAAATCGAAGGGACATGGATGAAGCTTTTAACAAAAAACACAAAGGAGCACCGAACTCTTTTAAGGATACTCTATTTGATGCGATGCTGACTCTTTAACGCTGCCAGGTGACCCTTCATGGGATGCAGTCATCTCAAAACTTTTTGCTAAAAGGCAAGTTCAGTGGATTAATTCGCCCTTCATGCTCGCAAAGGGGTATTTTGTTTTAAGATACAAGCACTTGTACAGAAGGATATTCTTGTTATGGCTCGCACGGTTCAATGCATCAAACTCAACCAAGCCTTGGATGGCTTGGACTTTCCTCCCTACCCTGGCGACTTGGGCAAAAAGATCTATGAAGGCGTCTCCAAACAGGCTTGGGCCGATTGGTTGAAGCACCAAACCATGCTGGTCAATGAAAACAGGCTCAATTTGGCAGATCTGAGAGCACGTCAATACTTGGCTCGTCAAATGGAGAAACACTTCTTTGGTGATGGTGCAGATGAAGCGCAAGGCTACGTCCCCCCTACCGATGCGGCTCCCAGCTGAAACCTTGCTTGAGGGTGACAGGTCACCCAGGGGTTGAGACCCTTTGGATCTGAACACACCCCTCACCGACAGCACCCAAAGGCTTGACCCAAAGGCCCAAGAAGCTGCATTACAAAGCTTTGAACCGGTCACCTGGAACTCGGAAGGTTCTCCCTTCAACGAACGGTTCAAGGACATTTATCGCTCCAAAGGTACAGGCCCCTTGTCGGGTCTGGATCAGGCCCGACATGTGTTCTTGGCGGGATGCGGCCTCGTGGGACCCAAGCCCCTTTGGCAGCACCTCGAGCAGTGGAGCATCCTAGAGACGGGTTTTGGTCTTGGATTGAATTTTTTGGCCACTTACCACGCCTGGCTCAAAGACCCCTTTGCCCCCAAGCACTTGCACTATGTGTCCATCGAGGCTTACCCAGTCTCAGCGCAGGACATCTTGCGCAGCACGCAAGCCTTTGAGGAGCTCAGGCCCTTGGGCGAGGAGCTGGTTCAGCGCTACTGGGGACTCACGCCAGGTTTTCACCGTCTCACCTTGGCCCAGGGCTTTGTTCACCTGACCCTTTGCATCGGGCAAGTGCAAGACATGCTCCAACAGGTCTCAGCTTACTTTGACAGCCTGTATTTGGATGGCTTTGCCCCACAAAAAAATCCCCAGATGTGGAACGACTTGACGATGAAGGGCATGGCCGCACGTGCCAAATGGGGCGCAAAAGCGAGCACATGGAGTGTGGGCAAGGAGGTGAGAGAAAGCCTTCAAAGGGCGGGTTTTGTGTGTGAAAAAAGAGAGGGCTTGCCGCCCAAACGTGAGGCCCTCCTTGCGGTTTATTCTCCTGCGTGGCATGCGCAGATGCACGCGCCACGCCCAGCACTTCAAAGCGAGCCAACAAAGGACAGGCAAGCCCCCCTTGAAGAGGTGGTGGTGGTTGGGGCCGGGCTTTCTGGTGCGACCACGGCAAGAGCGCTGGCTCTTCGGGGCTTTAAGGTGAGGGTCATCGATCAACACCCGCCGCACATGGCGAAGAACACAGAACACAAGGCTGAACAAAGTGCTGAGCATTGCGCTGAACATTGCGCTGTGCACACGCAAAAGACCTTCAATTCACCCCCAAGACCCCTGAGCCATGGAGCCCATGGCTTGCCCTTCGGGCTCTTTCATCCGATGAACTCCCGGGATGACAACTTGCAATCCAAAATGACCCGCGCTGGTATTCGTGTGTTGCTGGACATGCTCGCAAGCGACTTGGGCCTTTTGGCCAACCGTGACTTTGATACCGTGGGTGTGCTGGAAAAAAAGAAACCCGCAAAAAGAACCCGTACGCGCGCCGAGGAGCCCTCAAGAAGCCCAGCGTTTGCGGCATCCCAAACCCTGAACTCCGAATGGATGCTGGATTGGTCTCGCCCTTGCACAGACATCGAGACTGCTGGCCTTCAAAGTCCTGGCCTAGAGGGCCCGTCATCTGAGCTGCTGTTTCATGAAAAAGCCGGCTGGGTCAATGTCCAAGCCTTTTTGGCAGCACTGCTCGATCACCCAAGCATCCGCGTCTCAGCAAGCAGTGAGGTCTGCCTGCTTGAAGGCCACTTGGATGAACTCTCAAACCCCACGTGCACTTGGCGTGTTCACACCCGATGCATTGACCAAGACGGTTCGTTGCAAGTTCATGAAGTCCGCCACCTGATCTTGAGCTCTTCGGTGTCCACCGCAAACTTGGTGTTGGAGAGAATGAAGTTCACGGGGCCTGGGGCTGCTGATGTTTTACACAAAACCCATGAACGGGTTCAAACTTGGCCCCTTCAAGCCATCAAAGGTCAACTGAGTGTGGGCCAGATGAAAGACTTGGACCTGCAACAGGGCACGCTCCCAGGCTTTGCGATCAATGGTCAATCGAGTTGGGTGGGTCACTTGGGGGCGACTGGGCACGAAGGTGCTGAGCAAGTCCCTTCAAAGCCCAAGGCCAAAGAAAAAGCCAACGGCAATCCTGATGATCTGTCAATGGAACTGTCAAAGGAACTGGCAAAGGATCCATCAAAGGGTCCCTCAAAGGATCCCTCAAAGGATCCGTCAGGCGTCCAAGCCATCCCGCCTCTCTTTTGTATGGGCTCGAGCTATGAGAGAGGCCTGAGCTTTATCGAAAACACCGCTCAAAGCCGTTTAAGCAACCTGCACAAGTTCAAAGCCCTTCTTCCAGGCGTGCGCATCAAGGACACTGCACCTCTCATGGATTGGAGTGGCGTGCGCTCGACCTGTCACGACCGCTTGCCACTCGTTGGCACCCTGATCCCAGAGCTGCCAAGCCTCTTGGTTTGCACAGCCTTGGGCTCACGGGGCTTGAGCATGAGCGGCGTCTTGGCTGAGCACCTTTGCGCCTTGATCACCCATGAACCCAGTCCCCTGCCCAAGCGACTGATTCAAGCCATCGGCCCCGATCGTTTTCTAAAGAACGTCTAAAAAGCTGCAGCGCGGCCGCCCCTTACTTATGACATGAAGTTATAAGTAAACGACAAAAAGATATTTGGAGTTATGAAGGACAGCCCTCAAAATAGGGGCCATGTACGATCTTTACTTTGTCCTAGCGGGCTTTTTTGTGGGTACCGTGGTCGGTCTCACAGGTGTTGGCGGGGGTTCACTGATGACCCCTATTTTAATTTTCTTTCTCGGTGTCCAACCGCACATGGCGGTGGGCACGGACTTGCTCTTTGCCGCCATCACCAAGTCCTGTGGCACCTTCAGTTTGTGGAGGAGACAACTCGTTCCGTGGCGCGTGGTCATCACCTTGTGCGCCGGGAGCATTCCCGCGTCTTTGGTCACTTTGTACCTCCTGAACCAATGGGGTGCGGACTCCAAGGAGATGCAGCACTTGATCACGCAAACCTTAGGGATTGCACTTTTACTGACGGCTTTGTCCTTGCTCTACAAAGCTTTAAAGTCCCCTAAAAGAACCCCCATCAGCATTGCAGCGAAAGCGGCCGTGCTGGGTGAATTGAATGCTCCAACCCCTTGCCCGACGACCCTAGCCGTCTCCAAAGAAGGGTCCTCGGATGATTTACAATGGATGCGCGATCCAAGTGACACAAAACACCCGCTTTTGACCGTTGCTTTTGGCGTGTTGATTGGTGGTTTGGTGACCTTGACCTCGGTTGGCGCAGGCGCCATTGGGGTCACCGTTTTGATGATCTTGTACCCCCGACTCCCCTTGCCCCGGATCGTTGCAGCCGACATTGCGTATGCAGTGCCGCTCACCTTGGTGGCTGGACTGGGTCACGCCTCCATTGGTTCTGTGGATTGGCTTCTTTTAGCCAAACTGACCTTGGGCTCGGTGCCTGGCATTTGGCTAGGTGCGCACTTGGTGACCAAAACACCAGAAAGAGTCATTCGTCTCTTGTTGAGCATTTTGCTCACTTGGGCTGGAAGTAAATTAGTTTTAAGTTAATTCAATGTATCAATACACACCCTTTGACCGCGAATTCGTCAAGTCCCGTGCACAGCAGTACCGCGATCAACTTGAACGCAACTTGAACGGCACCTTGAGCGACGATGACTTCAAGCCGCTCAGGCTACAAAACGGTTGGTACCTTCAGCGCTACGCACCCATGTTGCGTGTGGCCGTGCCTTATGGCGAGCTCTCCTCAAAACAAATTCGCGTGCTGGCCAAAATTGCTCGCGACTACGATCGCCCGGACGACGCGCTTTTCGCAAAAGCGCAAGCCACACAAAACGCCATCGACCCCATGAACCCCACCAAGCCCGGCATGAAAGCGGTGTTCTCTCCCCCGCTGACCAAAGGCTACGCGCATTTCACAACTCGCCAAAACGTTCAATTCAATTGGATCCGACTCTCTGACAGTGCCGATGTCATGGACCTCTTGGCCAGCGTGGACATGCATGGCATCCAAACCAGTGGCAACTGCATCCGCAACATCACGAGCGACGAGCTCGCTGGGGTGGCGATCGACGAGATTGCCGACCCCAGGGCCTTTGGCGAGATCCTCAGGCAGTGGAGCAGCTTGCACCCTGAGTTTGCTTACCTACCGCGCAAATTCAAAATTGCCATCAGTGGCGCCAAAGAGGACCGAGCCGCCACCGCTTGGCACGATGTGGGTCTCTTTTTAGAAAAAAACGCCCTCGGTGAACTTGGCTTCAAAGTCCTGGTCGGTGGCGGCATGGGCCGCACACCCATCACGGGCAGCGTGATCTGTGACTTCCTGCCTTGGAACCAAATCATCAACTACCTTGAAGCCATCGTGCGGGTCTACAACCGTTTTGGCCGGCGTGACAACATCTACAAAGCCAGGATCAAAATATTGGTCAAAGCCGAGCACGAAAAATTCACCCAAGAAGTGCAAGAAGAGTTTGAACGCATTCTGAAAGACGACCTTGCCCCCCATACCATCACCCAAGAAGAGTTGCAGCGCGTGCGTGCGTCCTTTGTGCCGCCAAAGAACTTGCCTGCCGCCGACAAGCCCAGCATCCCTGCTGACTTGCACACCCAAAAGCGCTACCTTCAGTGGCTAGAGCACAACGTGGCACCTCACCAAAACCCGAACTTGCGCGCGGTGACCTTGTCCTTCAAACGTCTGGGGCTGGCTCCTGGTGACGCCCTTCCCGAACAACTCGATCGTGCCGCAGACTTGATGGACAAGTACTCGGGCGCTGAGGCACGTGTGACCCACAGCCAAAACCTGCTCTTGGCCTGGGTGCATGCCGAGGACTTGCCAGCGCTCTACGTCGAAGCACAGGCCTTGGGACTGGCACAAGGCAACATCGGCTTGCTGAGCGACATGATTGCTTGCCCAGGGGGTGACTACTGCGCCTTGGCCAATGCCAGATCCATTCCTTTGGCCAACGCCATCACCGAGCGCTTTCAAGACTTGGACGAGTTGGAAGACTTGGGCCCCATCGACCTTCACATCTCCGGGTGCATCAACTCATGTGGTCACCACCACAGTGGTCACATCGGTATTTTGGGTGTGGACAAGGACGGCCAGGAATGGTACCAAATCACGCTCGGCGGCTCAGACGGTTCGGACTTGAGTGGTAGCCCTAAGCCCGGTAAAGTGGTCGGCCCATCGTTTTCTGCACACGAGGTCTTGGGCGTGATCGAGTCGGTCTTGTCCTATTACGTGAGCGTCAGACATCACAAAGAAAGCTTCATCGCGTGCTTGGAGCGTGTGGGCTTGGATCCCTTTAAAAACGCCGCCAACGATGCTCGCCATGCTCGCCATGCTAGCGCCTTGGAACCCACCGCTCACTGAAACCTTGCCATGCACATCTTCTCTAGCCGACAGTTGCCACGCGCCACCGATGCGCTCACCAACACCCCTTTTTTGGACGCCGATGGCGTCAACACCCTGAACTTGAGCAACGACTGCGACTTGAGCGAGATGGACCTTGAAGGCATCGAGCGCATCGAGCTCAACTTCCCCAAATTCACCGACGGACGCGCCTACTCCCAAGCGGTCCTCCTCAGAAGACGTAATGGCTTCAAGGCCGACATCCGAGCCAGGGGGGATGTGTTGGTCGACCAGGTGCTGCACATGCAAAGAACGGGATTTACCAGTGTTGTGTTGCGCGAAGATCAAAGCGAGCAAGTGGCTCAGAGCACGCTTAAGCGCTTCACCTCCTTTTACCAAGGGGATGCGCTTCACACACAGCCGCACTTCTCGCGATAAGTCACGGGACCGCTTCACCAACGCAAAGCGTGCACTCCACTTTACCTTCTTCCTCTTTCATGTCCTCTTTCATGTCTTCATCCCTGACGTCTTCCCTGACTTCTTCCAACGCCCCTACCCTTGCCGGTGCCCGTGCCCGTGCTCGGGCCATGGCGTTTGAGCGTTGGGCACAACCAAGTTCAGCCTACGCGGCTCACTTGCAAGAGAGTTTGGACCTCCTGAGAACCGTTGCCAAAGACCTCCTCCCCCTCAAGCAAGCCTCTAGCTTAGGTGCAGAGGATGTGGTCATCACCCACATGATCGAGTCCTTGGGGCTCCATGTACCGGTGTTTGTGCTGGAGACAGAGGCTTTGCACCACCAGACCTTGGCGCTTTTAGAGCGAACGCAAGCAAGCTCCAAGTTGCCCATCGAGGTCCATCGACCCCAAACTGAAGAGGTGTTGCATTTTGTGAGGACAAAAGGACAGGAGGCCATCTTTCAAAGCCTTGATGACCGAAAAGCCTGTTGTAGCATCAGGAAACTCAAACCCCTAGGGGAGGCTTTGAAGGCCCAAAGGGCTTGGATCACCGGTTTGAGACGCGAGCAGTCGAGTGCCAGGTCTGAGGTGGGTTTGCTTGACGACGCTGAACTCGCTAGCAAAGGCTTGACCAAGGTCAACCCCTTGGTGAATTGGACCTGGGGTGATGTTTGGCACTACATTGAGGTGCACCAGGTGGACTACAACCCCCTTCACGACGAGTTTTACCCAAGCATTGGTTGCGCGCCCTGTACAAGGGCCATCAGCATGGGCGAGGAGTTTCGGGCTGGCAGGTGGTGGTGGGAGGATGAAAACGCCAAAGAGTGCGGCCTGCATGTGAGCAAGTCGTAGAGAACGCCCATTCGACTTCTAATCCACTTCTAATCCACTTTTAATCAACTTTAGGTCCACTTTTAATCCACTTTTCCAGCCTTCAAGCGTAAAAAACCGTCCCCAACACCTGAACGACAACGACCTTGTAAGCCCTAACGAAATCCCAAACGAAGTCCATACCGCAAACCATGACGCCAACGATGACGCAACCCATTTCAAAGACACCGCTCTCGCAGCCAGGGCCCTCGGGTGTTCACAGCCTCAGTCAATCCCACTTGGATGGCTTGGAGCAAGAGACGATTTTCATCTTGCGCGAGGTCGCTGCGGCCTTTGAGCGTCCCGCTTTGCTGTTTTCTGGAGGCAAGGACTCCTTGGTCATGCTGCGCTGTGCAGAAAAAGCCTTTGGCGTGGGCTGCATCCCTTACCCTTTGTTGATGATCGACACCGGTCACAACTTTCCCGAGGTGACCGACTTCAGAGACCACCGAGCCCAGCAACTCGGTGCCGAGTTGATCGTGCGCTCGGTTGAGGACTCGATGGCACGAGGCACCGTGCGGCTCTCGCGCCCCGATGAGTCCAGAAACGTGCATCAATCGGTGACCCTTTTGGAGGCGATCGAAGAATTCAAGTTCGATGCGCTCATTGGTGGCGCCAGAAGAGACGAAGAAAAGGCGAGAGCCAAAGAACGCATCTTCTCTCACCGAGACAGCTTTGGGACTTGGCAACCCAAGTCTCAAAGGCCCGAGCTTTGGACCTTGTTCAACACCCAACTGCACCCTCAGGAACACTTCAGGGTCTTTCCGATCTCCAACTGGACCGAATTGGATGTCTGGCAATACATTGCAAGAGAGCACATCGAGTTGCCCTCCATTTACTACACCCACGAAAGAGACATTGTTGAGCGACGTGGGCTGATGGTGCCGGTGACGTCCCTCACGCCAGCCCTTGCGGGCGAAGAGATTCAACGCAAAAACGTGCGCTTTCGAACCGTTGGGGACATCACCTGCACGTGCCCCGTTCTGAGCACAGCGGCGAGCCCTGAGGCGATTGTCATCGAGACCCTCAGTGCGCATGTGAGTGAAAGAGGTGCGACTCGCATGGACGACCAAACCTCCGAGGCATCGATGGAGAAGAGAAAAAAGGACGGTTATTTTTAACCGCCCTCTCTCTTGGGCTAGACGTCTACCCACCCACTTCAAACCATCACCTTCAAACCATCACATTCTCAGCATCACCCTTTAATCATCACCCTTTAATCATCACCCTTTAATCATCACCCTTTAATCATCACCCTTTAATCATCACCCTTTAATCATCACCCTTTAATCATCACCCTTTCATCATCACTCTTAAAGCCTGACCCCAGACAGACCACCCACCTTAGAACATCCAAAGAACGCCCGCCCTATGCAAGCCACTCTGAGCCAAGATCACCTCAACAGTCTGAAAGACACGGCCCTCAAATTCATCACTTGCGGCTCTGTCGACGACGGCAAAAGCACCCTCATTGGCCGACTCTTGGTTGACAGCCAAGCGGTTTTAGAAGACCATTTGGCAGGGGTTCAAAGAAAGGGACAAACCGATTTGGCCTTGTTGACCGACGGCCTCTCGGCCGAGCGTGAGCAAGGCATCACCATCGATGTGGCCTACCGTTACTTCTCCACCGAACGGCGCAAATTCATCATTGGAGATGCCCCAGGACATGAGCAGTACACCCGCAACATGGTCACCGCCGCCTCCAGTGCGGACTGTGCGGTGGTGTTGGTGGACGCTACCAAGCTGCAGTGGCAAAGCAGCCAGCTAGAACTCTTGCCCCAAACCCGTCGCCATACCTTGCTTGCCAAGCTGCTTCGCGTCCCCTCCATCGTCTTTGTGGTGAACAAGTTGGACACGATCGAAGACCCGGTCAAGGCCTTTCAAAACATCAAAAAGGCCATTGAACACTACGCCAAAGAGGGCGCCATTGACCACAAAGCGATTGTGCCGATTTCTGCCTTGATGGGCTGGAACGTGGTCGATGCCAAGCCGCAGTGGTGTGCTTACTCAGGCCCAAGTCTCCTGCAACTCTTGGAGTCTTTGCCCAGCACGCCACCTGAGCTAGGAGGCCCTTTGAGCGTTTGCGTCCAATGGGTCGAAAAACAACACGACAGCGCACGCACCGACCAGGGCCGACGGGTGTTTTGGGGACGTGTCGCGAGCGGTCATTTGAAAGTCGGCCAAAGCCTCAAAGTTCACCCAAGCGGACAAACGGCTCAAGTCGCCCAAGTGCTCAACTGCACCAGGCAAACCGAGGACCCACAACTGGGCATGGCCGGACAATCTGTAGGGCTTATTTTGGACAAAGAAGTGGACGTCTCGCGGGGCGACTGGTTGCTGGAAGATGACAGTGCGCGCAACGCCAACGCCCCATCCAACGCTCCATCCATCACCGCCTCCAAAACCCTCCAAGCCACCTTGTGTTGGCTCGATGATGAAGCCTTGGTCAAAGGACGCACCTATTTGGCCCTGCAAGGCCACCAATGGGTCAAGGCCCAGGTCTCGGACATCGTTCATCGCTTGGACATCCTGAGTTTGGCGCCTGTTCAGGCCGATCATCTGAAGGTCAATGAAATAGGCGTCGTCAAATTGAGCTTCAAGGAAGCCCTGCCCGTTCAAAGCTTTCAGGATTGTCGTTTGATGGGCTCCATGATTTTGGTCGACCCCGCCAGCCACACCACCTCTGGCGCCGTTTTGATCCAAGCTTAAAGCCACACGTTTTGAATTCTTTTAATTCTCAATTAAAATAGCACTTTTGGATGACTTTAAGTTCTCTTCAAGCTCCACTTAGGCGCACTTCAAGCGCATGTCCGATTCACACCCTAACCACTGATTTGTCATGACCCACGTTGTCACCGAAGCCTGTATCCGTTGCAAGTACACCGACTGTGTAGATGTCTGTCCTGTCGACTGTTTCCGTGAAGGCCCCAACTTTCTCACCATCGACCCCGATGAGTGCATCGACTGTGCCGTTTGCATTCCAGAGTGTCCGGTCAACGCCATCTATGCCGAAGAAGATGTCCCAGAGGGTCAAGAGCACATGACCGCCTTGAATTTGGAGTTGTCGCACATTGGTTGGCCCAGCATCACCAAGCGCAAGATGCCCTTGGCGGATGCGGATGAATGGAAAGACAAAGAGGGCAAGCTCGCTGAGCTGCAACGCTAAGAGAGCTTACAGCCCCTGTGCCATGCAAGCATTGAGGCACTGTGAAACTTTGGCAGTGAAACTTTAGCCGTGAACATTTAGCCGTGAACATTTAGCAGTAAGTCTATGAAGCACTAGACTGCGGTTCTTGGTGCAAGCGTCCTGTGAGAACCCTGCTCCTCAGCCAGTTTCCCGGTGGTGACCGGCTTGAATGAAGGTCCTATATTTTGAACTCTAACGCTCGACCCCTTTCTCAGACGCAAGAGCACCCGCCAGTGCCGGCGCCAGGGCCGAGTTGCTCTCCTCTTCAAACCGATGTCTTGATCGTGGGCGCAGGACCTGCCGGGCTTTTTCAGGTCTTTGAATTGGGCCTCTTGGGTCTGCATGCGCATGTGATCGACCCTTTACCGTTCGCGGGGGGGCAGTGCATCGAGCTCTACCCCGACAAAAACATCTACGACATTCCAGCCCTGCCTGCTTGTACCGGCGAAGAGTTGACCGAGCGACTGCTCACACAAATACGCCCCTTCGAGCCGGTCTTTCATTTCAATCAACTGGTGCAAAGCATTCAAGCAAAAGAAACTGAGCGGGGCTTTGTTGTTGAAACCCAAAGCGGCTTGCGCTTTGAAGCGCAAGCGGTCGTCTTGGCCAATGGCGTGGGGGCTTTTTTACCCCGTGCCTTGAACGCCCCCGAGCAGGCGGACTTTCTAGGTAAAGAGCTCTTTCATGGCGACTTGGATGCGGCCTTGACGCAGTTTCATCACAAGCACCCCAAGAGCACCTCCAAGGTCTTGAAGGTCTGGATCGTGGGCGGTGAGGAAGAGGCCCTTCGCAATGCGCTCCAAGGTTTTGAGGCCCATACCAAGCTTGACATCACCTTGATCCATCGCCGCGAGCACTTGGAGGTGGATCCAAAGCTCAGGGAAGCCTTTGAGGCAGCGCTTGCTAAAAGCCCAAGCACCCAAGTAAGTGCCCAGGTAAGTGCCCAAGTAAGCGGCCAAGCAGGCAGCCAAGAGACGGCTCATCTGACTCAGCAGCCAAGCTCCTTGTCCTTCAAGCACGGTCAAGTGGTGCGTTTGATGGGTCATGCCCCCGACAACTCGCCCTTGACGTCGCTGCAATGGGTCGATGCCGAGGGCAACATGCATGAGGGTGAGGTGGACCTCGTGCTGGTCAATTTAGGACTCTCCCCGCAGCTCGGCCCCATTGCCCAGTGGGGCGCTGCCATGCATAAAAAACAAATCACCGTCAACACCGAAGACTTCAGCACCGCTGTCCCAGGGCTTTTCGCTATTGGTGACATCGTCACCTATCCCGGTAAAAAGAAATTGATTTTGAGTGGCTTTCACGAGGCCGCCTTGGCCTCCTTTGGGGTGGCCAAATGGGTCTTTCAGAAAGATCGAATTCCCTTTGAGTACACCAGCGCTTCAAGCTTGCTGCAAGAGCGGCTTGGCGTGCAGAAAAAATAGCCCTCTAGCCCTCTAGCTCTCTAGCTCTCTAGCCCGCGAAAGAGCTGACACCTTAAAGGGGCGCTTTGACCATCACCACTGGCCCAAAGCCGTGGTTCAAGGGCCCGTGCGCATAGGGGCTTGAGCGCCCACCCGTCTTGACCTCTCGAGCGCCTTCGATGGCTTGTGCGATGAACGCCCGGGCATGCGTGAGAGAGAGCTCCATGCTCTGCCCTTTGGCCAAACCAGCAGCGATGGCCGACGACAAGGTGCAACCCGTGCCGTGAACATTCAAGCTATGAATGCGTGGGCTTTTGAAGACCTTGATCACCTTGTCAGCACCGAGGTACACGTCCACCACCACCTCTCCTGGCAAATGACCCCCTTTGACCAAGACCGCTTTCGCACCCATGCCTTGCAAGTCCTTGGCCGCACGCATCAAGTCCTCCTGAGCCATCGGCATGTAGCCGAGCAAGACCTGAACCTCGTCCAAATTGGGGGTGATCAAACTCACACGCGGGAACAGCTCACGCACGATCCCCTCCACCGTTTCCTCGTTGATCAATCGGTCCCCGCTGGTGGCCACCATCACCGGGTCCAAGATCACATTGCTCCACTGGTAGCGATCCATCGCCCAAGCCACCACCTCCACCATCTCAGGCGTGTGCAGCATGCCGATCTTCACCGCATCAACGCCGATGTCATCGCAAACCGACTCGATCTGAGACTTTAAAAAAGCACTGGGGATGGCATGGATGGCTTGCACACCTTGGGTGTTTTGAGCGGTCAAGGCGGTCAGTGCCGTCATGCCATAAACACCCAAGGCCGCAAAGGTCTTCAAGTCCGCCTGGATCCCCGCGCCTCCTCCGCTGTCGGAGCCGGCAATGCTTAAAACTCTTTTGAAAGTCTGGGAGAGGGTATCAGTTTCAGATAACATAGAGGTCTTGTAAGCTTTTAATGGAGTGTTGGTAGACGTTTTGGACGTTGTGCAGAGGACTTCTAAAGGGCTGAATCAAAAAAGCTGAACGAGTTGACTTCAAGATCAAAGGAACCACCATTCAAAGCATTGTGACCACGCACCTGAGCCAGCCTCAAAGAGAGCGCTTTGAAGGTATTTTAAAGCCTGTGCGAACCCCTTCATCGGCGCCTGCCGATTCATCCAAGCCTTTGTGGCCTTCTCAGACCTCAGCGCCCCTAGCACGCTACATGTCTCCATGACCCACGCCAAACACACTGTCATCTTGGGTGCCGGTCTCATGGGACGCCTCATGAGTCTCGCCTTGCTTGAAAGAGGCCACCGAGTCGATCTCTATGACGCCCAAGGCCCTGATGCACAGGGCTCGGCTGCAGCAGTGGCCGCGGCCATGTTGGCCCCGATGGCCGAGTCGGCCATCACGGAGATGAGCGTGGTGCAAATGGGCCGCCACGGCCTAAAGCGTTGGCCCGAGCTCCTAGCTCACTTGAAGGAGCCGGTGTTTTTCCAGCAAAAAGGCACCTTGATCTTGTGGCACTCGGCCGACGCCCATGAAGCACAGCGCTTTCATCAACTCATGGAGCAAACCCATGCAAGAGAACCCAGCCTTGAAAAGCCCAAAGTTTTGGATGCAAGAGAGATCGAGTCGCTCGAACCGAGCTTGTCCCAGCGTTTCCAAAAAGGCCTGTATTTGCCAAGCGAGGGACAATTGGACAACGCTCAACTCTTGAAAGCCTTGGGTAGCGCACTTTATCTCTACGAGGCCCAAGGGGCCTTGAGCCTGCATTGGCATGAACCCAAAGCCTTGGGGGACTTCACATGGGACGCGCCCAGTCAAGAGGGGCACGTTCGCCTCTTTGACTGCCGAGGACTGGGCGCCAAAACCCAATGGAGCGAGCTGAGGGGCGTGAGGGGGGAAGTGATTCGCTTGCACGCGCCAGGTGTGCAACTGAGCCGACCGACTCGCTTGATTCATCCCCGCTATCCCCTGTACATCGCCCCCAAGGAGGGCGACCTGTATGTGATTGGGGCCACCGAAATCGAGGTCGAAGACAGCTCGCCTGCGAGCGTGCGCTCGACCCTGGAGTTGCTGTCTGCGGCCTACAGTTTGCACCCAGCCTTTGCCGAAGGCAGGATCGTTCAAATGAACACACAAAACAGGCCCACCTTGACCGATAATTTACCCTGCATGGACTTGACCCACCCCTCCACCATGAAACTCAATGGTCTGTACCGCCACGGTTTTTTGATCGCGCCGGCCATGCTCGACTGTGCCTTGGAGTGGGTGGACTCGCAAAGCTTGAAGCTCTCGCAGTCCTTGGGGCTCAAAGTCTTGGAGCCGTCAGGCCATCCAACAGTCATGCATTGAGCAAGGCCTGAGCATTTCATCCCAACCCCACATGGCTCACACCGACCCCTCTTCCAACATGACGATTGACGTTTTGATCAACGCCCATCCCTACACCTTGGCCGCGAGCAGCACGCTAGAGATGGCGATCAAGGCCTATGGCATCCATCCACCTTTTGCTGCGGCCTTGAACATGAACTTTGTCCCCAAGGCACACTACGCCACAACCCGTCTTCAAAACGCCGACCAGATCGAGCTCATCACCCCGATCACCGGCGGCTAAAGCAGACGACCTGCTAGACTCGGAACTCACACCCCAATCCCCTCCATGAACACGCCCGACCCCTTGCCAGACACCATGGTTCTCTACGGAGAGCATTTCGATTCTCGAATGATGCTCGGCACCTCAAGGTACCCTTCCCCCGAGGTTTTGCTTGCCTGCGTCAAGGCAACACGCCCGGCCTTTTTAACGGTCTCTTTGCGCCGTCAAATGCCGCATCAATTGAGCACCGAGCCTCAAGGCAACAGCTTTTGGGCCTTGCTGAAAGACGCAAAAACCCCCCTGCTACCCAACACAGCGGGTTGCCACAGTGTGAGCGAGGTGGTGGCAACGGCCCAAATGGCCCGAGAGGTGTTTGAGACCGATTGGATCAAACTGGAGATCATTGGAGACGATTACACCCTTCAGCCCGACACCTTGCAGCTGCCTCAAGCGGCCAAGGCCTTGATCGATCTCGGGTTCAAAGTCTTGCCGTATTGCACCGAGGATTTGGTGCTTTGCCAAAAGCTCCTTGACGTGGGTTGCCAAGCGGTCATGCCTTGGGCGGCACCCATTGGAACGGGCAAAGGCCCGATCAACCCGTATGCTATGCAGTCCTTGAGAGATCGGCTCAAAGTGCCCATGATCGTGGACGCGGGTTTGGGGGTGCCCTCGCACGCTTGTCAGGTCATGGAGTGGGGCTTTGATGCGGTCTTGTTGAACACCGCGGTGGCATTGGCGCAGAACCCTCTGGACATGGCCAAGGCCTTTGCGCATGCGGTGAACGCTGGGCGCTTGGCCTTCAAGTCTGGCGCCATGCAGCCCCAAGACAAAGCGCAGGCGAGCACGCCTTTGATGGGTACGCCGTTTTGGCATCAAAGCTAAAACCAACCCCCAAACTGAGCCTAACCTAAGCCCAACACCCACCCCTTATGAGCACACTCACCTGGCACCCCGACGTTTTGAGCCTGACACTCGCCGGCCTTCATGCGCACATGATGCCCATTCGAGAGGGACTCGAGCACTACGCGCAAAGCCACTCACAAATTGCGCCCGTTGAGGTGCCCAGCGACGCGTGGTTGAGTCAACTAGCGGCCCAGCAAAGCGAGCACGATCAAGCCCTTTACGCTCAGGTCAACCAAGACTTTGTCCAGCACCAAAAGGACCCCAGCGCTTTAAGCCTCACGCAACTCAACAAAGCCCTCGTGACCATGGCGCGCACGCTAGAGTTCACGCAAGAGGAGTCGCTTGTCTTGGCTCAAGCGTGGATGCATCAAAGTCAACGAGAGGGGCAATTCGACCCCCTGAAGTGGCCTACGCGCATCAAGGACTTTGTGCCCCATGAGGCGACCAGTGAGTTCAATTTTCCAGCCTGTGAGAACTTGGGGCTTTATGCGGTGCTGCCCGATGCGCAATGGGTGGAGCGCATGGTGCAAGCAGGCGTTCCATGCGTTCAACTGCGCTTCAAATCAGAGGACCCCAAGGCCTTGGAGCGCGAAGTCAAACAAGCCATCCAAGCAACCAAAGGGTCTTCCACGAAACTCTTCATCAACGACCACTGGCAACTCGCCCTTGAGCACGGCGCCTACGGTGTGCACTTGGGTCAAGAGGACTTGGAGAGCGCCAACTTGAGAGACATCGATGCGGCTCAATGCCATTTGGGGGTATCGACCCATGGCTACCTTGAGATGCTCAAAGCCCACGCTCTTCGCCCAAGCTACATGGCGCTTGGGGCGGTGTTTCCCACCACCTTGAAGAGGATGCAAACCTTGCCGCAAGGCTTGGGTCGATTGAGAGCTTACGCACAACTGATGAGCCCCTACGCCTTGGTCGCGATCGGCGGCATCGATGCGTCGCAATTCAAGACCGTCTTGTCATGCGGCGTGGGTTCGATTGCGGTGGTGCGCGCGATTGTTGGGGCTGAGGAGCCCGAGCAAGCCGTGCAGTCCTTGCTAAGTCATTTCTAAGGGGCTTTAAAAGCACGCAAAGAGGTAGAATGGGATCTGTTCTCTGCACTCAGGCACAAAGGTCTCCCATGAATTGCACAACTTCCCGCCTCTTGGCTTTCTTTTTTTCTTTGATGGCACTTGATGGCGCTTGGGCGCAAGGCGCGAATGGTGCTGTAACGACTTCTGTAACGAGTTCTGTAACGGGTGCCGAGAGCGCTGGCGTCAAGACGGCGTCGCAAGTGCTCTCGTCAAGCAAAGACTCCCAAGAACCCAAAGATCCGAGCCGTTTTTTCAAGAGCGACGAATGGTTCTTCTCCTGGGGCTACAACAAGACCCATTACTCGAAATCCAACATCAATGTGGTGCAACCGAGCTTGGGCAACAACTACACCGTCAACGCCGTCCAAGGCCATGATGAGTTCTCCCACGTGGTGTGCTGCAGTCCAGACAATTTAAGGTGGGGTCGTTACTTGGACGAATCCAAAGTGTACGCGCTGGACTTGAGCTTGGACCACACCAAATACACCACGACGGTCGGGCAAGTGGCCATGATCACGGGTAAGCACAGCACGGGCGTAGGCAACCAGCTCTTGACCGCTGACTACTTCTCCTACATGCTGCACAACGGCTTGAACCAAGTGATGGTGAACCTGTCCTACAGAAAGCCCCTGCTTGGCACTTTGAACGAAACCTCCAACCTGTCCTTCATTGGCAAAGTGGGCGCCGGCTTGGCCGTGGTTCACCCCTACAGCAAGATCGATGGCATTGAGTACGAGATGGGCAAAAAGACCTTGACCAATGCGCTGGGCTTTAACAACGGTTGGTGGCGCATTGTGGGCACCTCCACGTCCTTGGAGTTGGGCATGCGGTACGTGTTTTTAAAGCCCTATTACGTGGAGTGGGTCAACAAGCAAATCTTCACGAACATGAGCAACATCCCTGTCAACCAAGGCAGTGCGTCGCAAAATTTGCGCTCCAACGAAATCATCTTTAGCTTGGGCTACACCTTCAACGGCACGCCCTGAGTCAAAGTTTTTGCTGAAGCTCTCTTCTCCTCTTCTCCTCCTCTCCTCTTTGTTGACTAGAGGCGGCTGTCAGTTTTTGAACACAAGCTTCAAGGTCTCTTCTCTCAAGCGTTCAGGGCATGCATCATCGACTGCGTGGCCACGTCCTCAAGCCATGACAAGTCCAGGTGTTGATGGGCCTCACAGATGAACCACGGCTCTCTTGAGTCGGGCTCGAGCATCAAGCCGTGGTCGATCAAACGCCATGCAAATTTACGGTACAACTCGCTGTTGGTCTTTCTCCAATCGCGGTAGGTCTGAGGCACGTGTGGCGTGAAATGGATGCCAAACATGGCGTTCGGTCCAGCAAAAGCGTGCTCAATGCCCGCCCGATCAAACACTCGCGACAACACCGCCTGAATCTTTGCCCCCGCTTCATCGGCCGTTTGAAGGGCCTGGGTGTGGGTCAAGATCTCAAGCGTGGCATTGGCGGCACTCAAGGCCACCAAGTTGGCCGTGTAGGTGCCCCCGTGTACCACGCCCCCTCGGTGCGAGCCCACCACTTGCATGACCTCTTTTCTGCCACCAAAGGCCGCCACGGGGTAGCCATTGCCCATCGCCTTGGCGTAGGTGGACAAGTCGGCATAGATGCCGTAGAGCGACTGTGCGCCACCCTTGGCCACTCTGAAGCCCGACTTGACCTCATCGATGATCAGCAAGGATCCGTTGAGGTTGCACAAGTCCCTCAAGCGTTGAAGCCATTCAGGGCTTGCAGCAATGCTGCCCGCATTGCCAATGATTGGTTCGAGCACCACGCAGGCCAAGCTGTCTGTGCGGGTTTTGAACAAACGCTCCAGGGCCTCAAAGTCGTTCAAACCTATGATGTCGACCAAGTCATGGCTGCGATGCGGGATGCCAGCACCAAAGGGGATGGTGTTGGGTTGCACCGAGCCCAAGGGGTCCCAACTCTCGATATCGCTTTTCCACATCATCTCGTCATAAAGCCCATGAAAGCCGCCCTCAACGATGGCGATGCGGTCACGCTGGGTGAAGCCCCGGGCCGTGCGCACCGCACCCATGACCGCCTCGGTGCCGGAGTTGGCAAACCTCACCATGTCAATCTGCGGGCACAAGCCCTTGATTTGTTGCACCACCAAGGTGTCAAGCTCGGTGGCAAAACCCGTGAGCGTGCCGACCTCCTGGATTTGGCGCATGACGGCTTGGTCCACACGCTCATCTCGGTAGCCCAAAATGATCGGGCCATAACCCAGCCGGAAATCGATGAAGACCCGGCCATCGACATCGGTCAACTGACAGCCCTTGGCATGCTTCACAAAGACCGTTCGATCGTCCCCCCAGTAGCGGTAGTTCTCCGCCACCCCTTGGGGCATGTGCACATGGGCCTGAGCCATGATGGCGGGCTGCCTGAGCACGGGCGCACTGGTGTCACCTCGAACCAGATGGCCCTTGAGGGCTTGCGCGCTCAAAGTGGAGTGGTGATCAAGGGCACCTGCCTTGCTTAAGTTTTGACCATGAGGCGGGCGCAACAAAAACCCCACCCGCTCCTCCAACAACTTGACCACATGCAACTCGGCCGCCGCATTGCCATAGGTCTGAGCTGCTTGGACAAAGAGGGATTTGGCCATCTCACCCATGGGAAGGCTGTAGCCCTGGGACTTGGCAATGTCGTTGATCAAGGTGAGGTCTTTGACGCACAGGGCCAAAGAAAAACTGGGGTCGTAATGACCCGCAAAAATACTGGGCACATCGTGCTCGGCCACCCAGGAGTTGCCCGCACTCGCTTTGATCGCCGCCCAGACGGTCTCAAGGGGTACGCCCGCTTTGCCGCCCAGCATGAGCGCTTCGCCAATGGTGGCCGCGCTCACAAACCAAAGCAAATTGGTCAAGAGCTTCACTGTGGCGCCATTGCCTGGCTTGCCCACGTGAAAGATCTTCTCACCCACCACCTCAAAGATCGGCAAGCAGTGCTCAAAGGCCTGAGCCTCACCACCGACAAAGAGGGACAGTTGGCCCAAGGCGGCAAAGTCCACCGCATTGGTGACCGGGGCCTCCAGAAAATGAACCCCTCTTTGCGCAGAGAGTTCATGGAGCTGCACCACCAAGTCGGGCGCGCTCGTTGAGGTGTCGATGACGTGGCTGCCAGGGGGCATGGCATGGAGAAGGCCCAGGAGATCGTTCTTGCCCAGCATCAGGGCACGCACCTCAAGGGGACCCGGTAAGGAGGTCATGAGCACATCAGCACTTCGTGCGGCCGCTTCGACGTCCTCGGCCCATGTTGCACCGAGCGCCAACAAGTTCTTCGCCTTGGACGCCTGCAAGTCATGGACCGTCAAGGCATAACCCGCTTTGATCAGGTTAGCGGCCATGGGGTTGCCCATGTTGCCAAGGCCAACAAAGAGAATGTGTGGAAGTTTCATGTCGACGTTCAAATCCTCAAAACCGCATCAAAGGGACCCAAAAAAAGGGGCTGACGCGACCCCTTTGGTCTGTATTTTAGCTTTTTTGAAACCGAAGGAATTTTCCGCCAACGTCTTTGGACACGTACTCTATACCATGCACACCGAGCATCTCTTGGGCCTCTTGAAAGCTGTAGGTTCTGTAGTTGACCGTGAGCGCCATCACGTCCCTTGGGCCGTCCTTTAAGGCGTAGTGCTTGATAAAGCCAATGTCGGTGTGAACGATCTCTTGGGCATAGGTCATGCCATTGGAGATGGTTTTTTCATAATCAAAATGCGGGCCTTGGATACCGAGGAGCAGTTGACCTTGGTGCTTCAAATGCCTGGAGAGATGCTGGAGTCCCTTGACATTCATGTCGTGGTCGGCAATGTGGCTGACCATGAAAGGCTCTTGCTCCCCATCGATCACAAAGTACCAAACGCCTCCGTAAGAGTAAGCCACATCGAACTGCTCTTGGAGATCAAAGTCGACCACGTTTTGCTGAGACAACTCGATGTTGGGGTAGCTTTGAAGTCGATGCGTCGCAATGTCCAACATCGCCTGGGTCAAATCAATGCCTCTCAAACGCATAGAGGGCTCTCTTTTGGCAATTTCCTCCAAAATCAAACCCGTGCCACAACCGATTTCAATCACATTTTGAATCGGCGGGTGGGAGAGCAAGCTGTCAACAATACCGGGGTAATCGTAATAGCCAGACGTCATGATCACGTCGTAGTAGGCCGACATGTTGGTGTAGTCCATTGCTTGCTTGACCCTTCGAGGATTTATAAGTTTTTTTAGAGACCACACTATACCAAAGCCTCGACAAGTAATTTCCAAACTGACAGAGCTTTGCCATTGAATTGCCAAAAAACTTTCAAATTCGTGAAATACATACAAATTTTTTTCTTCACATGTTTTTAAACGAAACACTTCATTTGTGATACCCGTTTCAGGAGGGGCAGGGTCAAGTTCAGGGTCAAGGGCAGATGTCCTTAAAACACGGATCAGATAGAAAAAGGATTGACTATCCACGCTAAGTTGTTCTTGGCGTTGCACTTGCACAACCTTTTGAAGCTCTAAAGGCCTTCAAAAGCACAAAGTGTTTCGCCATATGATTCAATTCGTTTACAGTGGTTGTTACGGTCAATTACGGTCAGTTACGGTCAGTAGTTATGGGTCGTTATGGGTAGTTATGGTGCGATGTTCAGTGCCCAGAAAGGACCATGGACCTGCCTGCTCAAAACGCCCGATCTACCCTCAAGCATTCTGAGCAGAGCAGATGCTTGGGGACTGAACAGGCAAGCCTCGAACCTAAGTGTTTCGGGAAAACTGAACAAAACGCAATCAAGCTGCAAGCTTGTAACGCTACCTAGGCTGAAAGCCTGAAGCCTCACTCAAAAGACGAGCCCATTCATTTGATATTGAACATGAGTCACTTTCGAGCCCCCATCCTTTGGATCCTTTGCTGGGTCAGCCTGCTCACTGCACCAGCATGGGGCATGAACTTGGGTCACACCAGCATCCAGTCCAAGCAGGGGGAAGCGCTCAGGGCGACGATTGCCATCGAGGCCAGCTCGCCTGAGGAGTTGGAGGGCTTGAGGGCGAAGTTGTTCACCCAAAAAGACTATCAAACACTTGGGCTCACCTGGGAAAACTCTCTCGCTCAGACGGATCTCAAGATCGTCCAAGACCCGCTCGGTAAGTTCAAAATTTTGCTTGAAGGACGCCAAGCGGTTGAACAAAGCTTTGTGGAGTTGTTTTTTGAGCTGCACTGGAACTCAGGTCAAGTCAACAAACAAGTAGGTCTCCTGTTGGACGCCGCAGTGCCCCCCTCGTCCCAAGAAAGCGACAAACTCTCCGATCGATATGTTTTGGTCAACCAAGGTGACTCGGCATCTGCCTTGATCAAACCCTACTTGCCAAGTGACGTCTCCATGGATCAAATGCTCTTGGCTTTGGTGCGCTCCAACCCCAAGTCCTTTGTGAACGGCAACGCCAACCGTCTCTTGGCGGGCAGCTCCTTGCAAATTCCAACGGCTGCTGTGGCCCAACAAGAAAGCGTCCAGACGGCTGAAAGCTTGATACGAGAGCAGCATGCTTCCTTCAACAGCTACCGACAAGCCCTTTTGGGCAAGCTCAAAAACCAACAGGCCATGCAGCCTCGTCCCCATCAACAGGCCTCTGGCTTGGTCAACGATCCAAAGAAAAACAAAAACTCCGGCAAGGACCAATTGACCTTGAACAAGGCCAACGCCGACAAGCTCGAAGCCCTGGCCAAAGAGCGCGCTGAAAAAGAGACGGCTGAAAAGTTAAAAGAAATACAAGACAACATCAAGGACCTCCAAGCCCTGGCGAAAACCGACCCCGCACCTTGGTGGGTCAAACTGTGGACCTTTGCACTTCACACCACGAGTGAGGCTTGGGGCTCCTCAAAAGACTGGCTTTTTGCGAGCTTGCCCGTCCTTCAGCAGTACAGCGCATGGCCCTTGGCGCCTGTCATCACGGGACTGGTGTTTGCGTTTTTTGTGCTGCTGAGCCTGTGGGGCATCAAACGATCAAAACACAATGCAGCCCATGCCCCAAGGAGTGAACCCCAGGACTCGAGCGATTGGAGAGACCACGATGCTCACGGCATGACCCCTCCGAGCTTCAACGACAGCTTTGCCAAGCCTGCTGACCACGCTCATCTAGATGAACCCACGCATTTGAGCGCCCAAGATCTGCTCCAGCAACAAAAACATGCCCTGTCGCAGGCCCAGGCCTTTGGGTCTGGCACCAACACTCACCCACAAGACAGCGTCGAAGATGACCGCGTGAAATTGGCTGAAGATCTTTGGGAAATTGGACAACACCACACCGCTTATGCCATCGCACAAGAAGTCTTGCAGCAGTCCACGGGCAGAGAATTTGATCGCGCCAAGAAGTGGCTTGAGGGCCATGCCATTTGAGCATCTTGTCGGTTGACACTTTGTTTTAAATTCTAGTCCTCGCCTCTACTCGCCAGTCCACCCCCTATCCATTCACCCCCCTATTTTCTTTGTCGCCAGCACCTAAGCCTCTGCCCCCACATTGATGAAGAACTTGTACAAAATTCTCAACATGGCCGATCTTGAGCAAGCCTTGATCTCTGCCGCTTACAACAAGTCCAAATCGGACTTGCTCAAGCAAAAATCCTCCCTGGGCAGCGAAGAGGTCTACAAGAACCGGCTTCAAGAGATCGAGCAAGCCTACTTCATCTTGTCCAACAAGTCGCTCAAGTTGGACTACGACTTGGATTTTCTGCAAAGCCAAAAAAGGGCCATGTCGACGGATCCGAGTTCGGCCAACCACAAGAGCCATGCGCAGTTGCCCTCCTATGTGCATCCACAGGCACAGGCACAGGCACAGGCACATGCGCAAGTACATGCGCACCCCCACGAACAGGGCCACACCCATGCATGCCGCGACCACCTCTTAGCCGATTGGCTCTTGGCCATCGAGCACTTCCCCCAGATGGCCGTCGAGTACGACCGGTTGAGCAAATTTGACGAAAAATTGGCCAAAACCTATCAAAACGAACTCCAGATGAAAGGCATCTACAAAGACGCCACGGCCTTGAAAGACCGCATGGAAAAGGCCTATTTCCAAAGCCTTTATGGACACAACACCTCGGCCATCGCCTATGCAAAGAAACTGCTTTTGAACAAATGGAGGCCTGCCGCCGAAAAGTTCAACGCCTCACTTCGCTTACTCGGTCACGTCGTGCCCATTGCCGACTTGATGCTCCAAATTGAACGAGAGTTTGAACCCGTCAAAAAAGGCTTGAACTACACCCAGTTTTTTGAAGCCCTTAAAAAAGACAAGTGCTCGGCCGGGGAATGCGTCACTTTCATAGAAAACTTCTTTCAAATCAAGGTCGAGTCACGTCGTTTCTTGTTTGACCAGACGTTTTCTTTCTACCTTGAAGATGAAAACATCTATTTGCACCATGCAGATGATTTAAGGGGTTTTTTAAAAACCTACTTCTTGAATTTCAAAAAAAGAGATGTGCCAGACAATCCTTTCATCATGGGCCGATGACTTGATCCTCTTGAAATTGCCCCGTTCAGCCCACCTTTCAGACTCTCTGCTCAGACCCCAGTTCAACACCCTTGAAATCTCCTTCACTGGAGACAAACCCTTAGACCCAAGGGCTGATTTTCAGCTCAACGATCTGCTATATTAGCCCCACCGCTCTTGGGAAGAGTCGCCCCTTCACCCAACACTTCGTTGGGCCTCGTTCCAAGAAAAAAATTTTTCAACGACCTTTTCCTAGGGTTCTTGAAAAACGAAAAGTCGCCAACATTTAAAACACGTGTTTTTTTGGAAAAAATGGCCTGCCAAGCTTTTTGTTTGGATGGCTTTTGTTGATCTCTTGCTTTTTATTTTTGCTTTTTTATTTTTGCTTTTGTATTTTTGTTTTTTGATCTTTGCTCCAGAACCTAGCCTCTACCCTTCAAACTTGAAACCCCCACATGATTAAAGTTGACAACCTCTTCAAGTCCTTTTCCGGCAAAACCGTCCTGCACGGCATCTCCTTTGACGTTGGCGCAGGGGAAGTCTTGGGCTTCTTGGGCCCCAACGGAGCGGGTAAATCCACCACCATGCGCATCATCACCGGGTTTTTAGAGCCCGACTCGGGCGAGGTGAGCATTTGTGGTCACGACATCTCCGAAGAACCCGTGCTGGCCAAGCAGCGCATTGGCTACTTGGCCGAGTCGGCTGCAAGCTACCAAGACATGAAGGTCTCGGACTTCTTGAACTTCACGGCCGATATCCGTGCGTTGCATGGCTCGCAAAAAACTGCGGCCACCGAGCGCGTGATCGAGCTTTGTCATTTGGGACCGGTTTTGAACCAATCCATTGAAAACCTCTCCAAAGGCTTCAGACAACGCGTGGGGCTGGCACAAGCCTTGGTCCACGACCCAGATGTGTTGATTTTGGACGAGCCCACCGACGGCTTGGATCCCAATCAAAAGCACGAAATCAGAAGCCTGATCACGTCTTTGGGGCAATCCAAAGCCATCATCTTCTCCACCCACATCTTGGAGGAGGTGGAGAGCGTGTGCACCCGCGCCATCGTGGTCCATGAGGGCTTGATCGTGGCCAACGGCACGCCCCTTGAACTCAAATCCAGGACCCCTTCGGGCAGGTTGGACGATTTCTTTCGTGCCATCACCCAAGGTGCAGTCTCCCGACAAGCCCATCTAGGAGCCCATGCATGAAACCCTTGACCATCATCCACATCATCACCCGCCGCGAGCTTGGCGTCTACATGGGCTCAGCGGTGGCTTACGTCTTTTTGATCGCCTATTTGTTGCTGGCGGGTATCTTGACCTTCACCCTGGGCGGCTTTTTTGAGAGAAACGATGCCTCCCTTGGGATCTTTTTCAATTGGATGCCCTGGCTTTTGATTTTCTTGGTCCCAGCCATGGGCATGCGCTTGTGGTCGGAGGAAAGACGGCTGGGCACCATTGAGTTTTTGCTGACCCTGCCCATCACCCCCGTGCAAGCGGTCTTGGGCAAATTCATCGCTTCATGGATGTTCTTGATGATGGCCATTGCCCTGAGTTTTCCCATGGTCATCACCGTGAACATCTTGGGCTCACCCGACAACGGCGCCATTTTGGCGGGCTATGTGGGCTGCTTCCTCCTAGCTGGCACCTATTTGTCGATCGTGTGCTTGACCTCTGCACTCACCAAAAACCAAGTGATCGCTTTCATTTTGTCGGTCTTGGTGTGCTTGCTGTTGAACTTGATTGGGTTTTCTCCGGTGACCGACTTGATGGCTCGCTGGTTAGAGCCTCAATCGATTGAAGGCATTGCCAATTTCTCGGTCTTGTCTCACTTTGATGGCTTTCAAAGAGGCATCTTGGATTCAAGAGACTTGATTTACTTTGTGTCGGTGATGGTTTTTTCACTGTACCTGAACCACATTGCCGTTAAAAACGCACGCTCGCGTTGAGGATGAAATACATGTCTAAAAAAACAACCCCCACCTGGATGGCGATCGCCTTGTCCGTGGTCGTCTTGTTCTTCGTCAATTGGCTCGCCGGTTTAGAGTTCTACAGAGTGGACTTGACCCAAGGACGGGTCTACACCTTGTCGGATGGCACCAAAGAAATTTTGAAGAATTTGGACGCACCCGTCACCGTTCGCTTTTACCTCTCGCAAAGCGATGACAGCATGCCCTTGCCTTTGAAGGGCTACGCCAGACGCGTTGAGGACTTGTTGACCGAATTCAAGGCCGCGTCCAAAGGCAAGCTTGTGATCGAAAAGCTCGACCCCCAGCCCGACTCGGACGCTGAAGATGCCGCCGTCTTGGACGGCGTGCAAGCGCAAAGTTTGACGGGCGGAGATCGCTTTTATTTTGGTCTTGCGGTCAAACGGGGTGAGCAAAAGTCCACCATGTCCACCATCGTCATGCAGCGTGAACGCTTGTTGGAGTACGACATTGTGCGCGCCATCACCCGTTCGGCCAACGCGAAGAAGCCCAAAATTGGTATCTTGAGCTCCATGCCTGTGTTTGGCAGTCCGGGGTTTGCCATGATGGGCATGCCACCCTCACCGAAACAGACCTTTGTCTCTGAACTTGAACGTGATTTTGATGTTCAGCGCATCTCAAGCGATGTGAAACTGATCGATGACGATTTGAAAGTCTTGTTGGTGGTGCATCCCAAAGGGCTCTCACAGAGCACGGAGTTTGCCATCGACCAGTTCATTTTGCGTGGTGGCAAAGTGATCGCGCTCCTGGACTCCTATGCTTATTTCGATTTGGTGCCCTCACAACAAGGCATGCAGCCGGGTGGCACCGCGTCCGACTTGGAGCGCTTGACCAAGGCTTGGGGCGTGAAGCTTGAGAGCGGCAAGATGATTGCCGACATGCAGTACATGACGGGCCAAGGCAACCGGGGTCTACCCACCCTGCTCACCTTGAACGACAGCGCCTACAGCGCCTCCGACATC
>Ga0136641_1000141_pt1 | contig 30127 bp, 26 predicted proteins | sample EliLak1302023Y_FD_115312 | JGI IMG/M metagenome (GOLD analysis project Ga0136641, IMG submission 115312) | Freshwater microbial communities from Elizabeth Lake, Yosemite National Park, California, USA - 13020-23Y | ecosystem: Environmental > Aquatic > Freshwater > Lake ...
CCGCAGGCCTGGTGCTGCACCTGGGCACGCAGCGCGTGCTCGACGGTCTCGGCCTGGCCGCGCAGGCCGGGCAGTGGCTGGCCATCGTCGGCCCCAACGGGGCGGGCAAGAGCACGCTGCTGTCCGTGCTGGCCGGCTTGCTCAAGCCCGAAGCCGGCACCGTGCACCTGCAGGGCCGGGCCCTGGCCGCCTGGCCGCCACAGGCCCGCGCGCAGCAGCTGGCCTGGTTGTCGCAGCAGGGCGCAGCCGAAGGCGACATCGCCGTGCGCGACGTCGTGCGCCTGGGCCGTCTGCCGCGCCATGGCCTGTTCGGCGCGCCCGATGCGCAAGACGAAGCGGCGGTGGACGCTGCTCTGGCCGAGACCGAATGCACCGCCTATGCCGCACGCCGCCTGAGTGCCTTGTCGGGCGGCGAACGCCAGCGGGTGCTGCTGGCCAGGGCGCTGGCCGTTCAGGCGCCGGTGCTGCTGCTGGACGAACCCACCACCCACCTCGACGCGCCGCACCAGCGTGCGCTGTGCCGCAGTCTGCAACTGCGCGCCGCAGCCGGCGTGGCCGTGGTCACCGTGCTGCACGACCTGAATCTGGCGCTGGCCGCCGACCGCATCGTGGTGCTGCAGCGCGGCCGCATCGCCGCAGACGGCCGGCCTGCGGATGCCGGCCTGCAGTCCGCGCTGATGGCGGTCTTCGATCACGCCTTCCGCATCGCAGCCTTGCAGGTCGATGGCCGTGCCCGGTGGGTCGCGGTGCCGGCACTGTGAGTGCCGGCCCAGGCAGCGCATGACGCGCTTCATCATCGTCTGGGGCACCACCAGCGGCGCCGGCAAGAGCTGGCTGGCCACTGCCCTGTGCCGCAGCGCGGCGCGCCGGGGCATCCAGGTGGCGCCCTTCAAGGCGCAGAACATGAGCAACAACGCCCGCGTCGTGACGCGGCCGGATACCGACCAGGCCGGCAGCCTGGGCGAAATCGGCTCGGCCCAGTACTTCCAGGCCCTGGCCGCCGGCGTGGCGCCGCACACCGACATGAACCCGGTGCTGCTCAAGCCCGAGCGCGACACCGCCAGCCAGGTGGTGCTGAACGGCGTTGCCGACCGGGCGCTGTCGCGCCTGCCCTGGCGCGAACGCAGTGCCCTGCTGGCGCCGGTGGCGCAGGCCGCCCTGCAGCGCCTGGCGGCGCGCCACGAACTGATCGTGATCGAAGGCGCGGGCTCGCCGGCCGAGATCAATCTGGCGCCGCAGGACTATGTCAACCTGGGCACGGCGCGTTGGGCGCAGGCGCTGGGTCCCAGCGCGGCGCTGCTGGTCAGCGACATCGACCGCGGCGGATCCTTCGCCCACCTCTACGGCACCTGGGCCCTGCTGCCCGACGACCTGCGCCCCTTGTTGCAGGGCTATGTGCTGAACCGCTTTCGCGGTGACGCCGCGCTGCTGGCGCCCGGCCCGCAGCAGCTGCAGCAGCTCACCGGCGTGCCGCTGGCCGGGGTGATCCCGATGCAGCGCGACCACGGGCTGCCCGAGGAAGACGGCCTCTTCGACGAAGGCCCGCAGCGCCAGGGCGGCGGCCCGGTACGCCTGCGGGTGGCCGTGCTGGCGCCGCCGCACATCAGCAACCTGGACGAGTTCGGGCCTCTGGCCCGCGTGCCCGGCCTGCGCCTGGTGTGGGCGCGCCATGTCGGGCAACTGGAGGGCGCGGACTGGATCGTGCTGCCCGGCAGCAAGCAGGTCAGTGGCGACCTGGCCTGGCTGCGCGCGCAGGGCCTGGACGACGCCATCGCGCGCCACGGCGCCGCCGGTGGCGCGGTGCTGGGGGTGTGCGGTGGTTTGCAGATGCTGGGCCGCCGCCTGCAGGACCCGCAGGGCCATGACGGCGAGCCCTATGCCGAGCGCCAAGGCCTGGGTTTGCTGCCGCTGGACACGGTATTCGGCGCCACCAAGCACCTGCGGGCGGCGCCGGTCCGTTTTGCCGAGCCCCAGGGCCCCTGGGCCGCGCTGGCCGGTGTGGTGGCGGCCAGCTACGAAATCCGCTGCGGGCTGACCACGGCCAGTGCCGGCACCGCGGTGCTGCACGACGACACGGGCGCGGCCATCGGCTGGCAGCAGGGCCGCGTGCTGGGCGTCTATGCGCACGGGCTGTTCGAATCGCCGGGGGTGATGCGGGCCCTGTTCGGTGAGACGGTGCCGACGCTCGGCGCCGCCTTCGACACCCTGGCCGACCTGGCCGAGGAACACCTGGACGCTGTGCTGCTCCAGCGCCTCCTGTCGGGGCCCTGAAGCTCACGCCAACATCCTGACCCTGCTCATCATGTCCATCCTGTCCGTCGGCCCGCAACGCATCGTCTGCCTCACCGAAGAGACCACCGAGTGGCTCTACCTGCTGGGTGAAGACGCGCGCATCGTCGGCATCAGCGGCTACACGGTGCGGCCGCGCCGGGCACGCGAAGAGAAGCCGCGCGTGTCGGCCTTTCTCAGCGGCAAGATCGACAAGATCGTCGCGCTGCAGCCCGATCTCGTCATCGGCTTTTCCGACATGCAGGCGACGCTGGCCGACCAACTCATCCGCGCCGGCCTGAACGTGCTCATCACCAACCAGCGCAGTGTGGCCGAGATCTTCAGCACGCTGCGCCTGGTGGCCGCCATCGTCGGCGCACAAGACCGCGCCGAGGCCTGGATCGCCGCCACGCAGCAGCGCCACGCCGCCATCGCTGCCGTGGCCGCCACCTGGCCCCGCCGGCCGCGCGTCTACTTCGAAGAGTGGGATGAACCGATGATCAGTGCCATCCGCTGGGTGTCGGAACTGGTGGGCGTCGCCGGCGGTGACGACGTCTTCCCCGAACGAGCGCTGATGGGCATGGGCCGCGACCGCGTCATTGCTGACCCGCTGGAGCCGGCGCGTCGCACGCCCGACGTGATCTTCGCTTCCTGGTGCGGCAAGAAATTCCGCCCGGCCACGCTGGCCGCGCGCCCCGGCTGGGCCGCGTTGCCGGCCGTGCGCAGCGGGCGGCTGCACGAGATCAAGTCCTGCGACATCCTACAGCCCGGCCCGGCGGCCTTGACCGACGGGTTGACGCAATTGCACGCCCAACTGGTGGCCTGGGCCGCTGCGGCTTGATGGCGGCCCCCGCGGGATGCCTGCGGGGTCGCTGGTACCGGACTTCCGACGCTTGAAACCGGCTTCCTTGCGCTTCGTCGCAAGGCGGTGGATGCGCGGCCTCGCGACGACGACATTCACGTCATCGCAACCCCAACCGCAACGGAGTTCACCATGACATCAGCCCTGATCCAACGCCTGCTCTCCCTGTCGCTGGCCGGCGTCTTCACGCTGGCCACGCTGGGCAGCGTCAGCGGCCTCTTCGTCGGCGTCGAAGTCGAGCAGGCCAACCTGGCGCAGCGCAGCATGCCCGCTGCGCCGCGCGCCTGAGCACTGCCGGCGCGCCTGCTCGGCGGGGGCCGCTGATAGCCCCGCTTGGCGGGTGCCAGAATGCCCTGAACCGACGCGGTCGGCAGGGAGTTCTCCGGATGACGACGTGCAGGCGCGCAGCGCCATGATGAAAGTGATGTTGTGGCTGCTGACGGGCCTCAAGTTCAGCAAGGTGCTGCTCTCCGGCGGCAGCATGCTGATCTCGCTGCTGGTCTACAGCTTGGTCTTCGGCTGGAAGTACGCCGCCGGCTTCGTCGTGCTGCTCTTCGTTCACGAGATGGGCCACTACATCGCGGCCCGCCAGCGCGGCCTGGCGGTGGGCCTGCCCACCTTCATCCCCTTCGTCGGCGCCTGGATCAACCTGAAGGATCTGCCGCACGACGCCCAGACCGAGGCCTACGTCGGGCTGGGTGGCCCGCTGCTGGGCACGGTGGGTGCCATCGCAGCCTATTTCTGGGCCCGCGAGTCGGGCACCGACTGGCTGCTGGCCGTGGCCTATGCGGGCTTCTTCCTGAACCTGTTCAACCTGATCCCGATTTCGCCCTTCGACGGGGGCCGCATCACGGCGGTGCTGAGCCCGCGCATCTGGCTGCTGGGCGTGCCGGTGCTGCTGGCGCTGTTCTGGTGGCGGCCCAGCCCGATGCTGCTGCTGATGGCCCTGCTGGCCGCGCCCCAGGCCTGGCAGGCCTGGACCTGGCGCCGCGACGACCCGCTGGCGCAGACCTACTACGCGGTGCCGACAGCGGCGAAGTGGAGCTACGGCCTGATCTACATCGGCCTGGCGGGCTTTCTGGCGGTGATGGCCAACGACACCCACGCCCTGCTGGAAGCGCAGCGCCTGCGCTGAGGGCCGTCGCCGAGCCGCCCTTCAACCCCGCAGGTGGCAGGCCACCCAGTGCCCTTCGGCGCTTTGCTGGAGTGGTGGCATTTCCCGGTCGCACAAGCCCTTTTGCGCCATCGGGCAGCGGGTGTGGAAGTGGCAGCCCGGTGGCGGGTGGATGGGGCTGGGCACGTCGCCCTGCAGCGGGATGCGCTGGCGCCTGACCGTCGGGTCGGGGATGGGCACGGCCGACAGCAGCGCCTCGGTGTAGGGGTGCAGCGGGTTGGTGTACAGCAGCTTGGCCGGCGCGATCTCGACGATGCGGCCCAGGTACATCACGGCCACGCGGTGGCTGATGTGTTCGACCACGCTGAGGTCGTGGGCGATGAAGACGTAGCTCAGCTGGAACTGCTCGCGCAGGTCTTCCAGCAGGTTGATGACCTGGGCCTGGATCGACACGTCCAGCGCGCTGACGGCCTCGTCGCAGACGATCAGCTTGGGGCTCACGGCCAGGGCGCGGGCGATGCCGATGCGCTGGCGCTGCCCGCCGCTGAATTCGTGCGGGAAGCGCCGCATGTGGTCGGCACTCAGCCCCACCGTCTCCAGCAGTTGCACGATGCGGTCGTCGTACTCGCGCGGCGTCCGGGTCAGCTTGTGGATCGTCAGCGCCTCGCCGACGATGGCGCTGACCGTCATGCGCGGGTTCAGGCTGGCGTAGGGGTCCTGGAAGATGATCTGCATGTCGCGGGCCAGCGCGCGCAATTCGCTCTTGCTGGCCTTGGTGACGCTCTGGCCCTCGAACCAGACTTCGCCCGATGTGGGTTCGATGAGGCGAAGGATGCAGCGCCCGGTGGTGCTTTTGCCGCAACCCGATTCACCCACCAGGCCCAGCGTTTCACCGGCCTGCAGCTCAAAACTGACGCCATCGACGGCGTGCACGCGGTCCACCTCGCGCCCCAGCAGGCCGCCCTTGATGGGGAAGTGCTTGACCAGGTCCTTGACCTTCAGCAGGGGTTCGGTCATGCGACGACGTCCAGAATGCAGGCCACTTTGTGGCCTGGTGAAATCTCGCGCAGCGGTGGCGTGGCGGTGGTGCAGGCCGGCGTGACGTGCTTGCAGCGCGCCGCGAAGCGGCAACCCACCGGCAGCCCGCCGCTGACCGGTGCCACCAGCTTGGGCACCGTGCCGGCGATGGCCTCCAGCCGCACCTTGTGCTTGGCGTCCATGTCGATGCGCGGAATGCTGCGGATCAGGCCCTGCGTGTAGGGGTGGCGCGGGTGGGCGAAGAGCGCTTCCACCGTGGCTTCTTCGACGACCCGGCCGGCGTACATCACCACCACGCGTTGCGCGACCTCGGCGACCACGCCCATGGCGTGGGTGATCAACATCACCGCCATGCCCAGGCGGTCCTTGAGCTCTTGCATCAGGTCGAGGATCTGCGCCTGGATGGTCACGTCCAGCGCCGTCGTCGGCTCGTCGGCGATCAGCAATTTGGGGTCGCAGGCCAGGGCGATGGCAATCATCACCCGCTGGCGCATGCCGCCGCTGAACTGGTGCGGGTAGTCGCGCACGCGGCGTTCGGGCGTGGGGATGCGCACCAGCTTCAGCATTTCCACCGCGCGGTCCATCGCGTCTTTCCTGGACAGGCCCAGGTGCAGGCGTACGCTCTCGGCGATCTGCTCGCCCACGGTGTAGACCGGGTTCAGCGAGGTCATCGGCTCCTGGAAGATCATCGCGATTTCCTTGGCGCGGATCTGCCGCATCGCGGCGTTGTCCAGCGCCACCAGGTCGCGGCCCTGCCACAGCACCTGGCCGGCGACGATCTTGCCCGGCGGCATGTCGATCAGCTTCATCACCGTCTTGGCCGTGACGCTCTTGCCGCAGCCCGATTCGCCGACCACGCACAGCGTCTCGCCACCGTCGATGAACAGGTCCACGCCATCGACCGCGTGCAGCCAGCCTTCTTCGGTCTTGAAGTAGGTCTTCAGACCTTTGATCTCCAGCAGTGCCATCAGAGCACCCGCCGTGGGTCCAGCGCGTCACGCAGCCCGTCGCCGATGAAGTTGATCGTCAGCACGGTCAGGAAGATGGCGAAGCCGGGGAAGATGGCCCAGTGCGGCGCGATATCCAGGTAGTCCTTGCTGTCGTAGAGGATGCGGCCCCAAGTCGGGATGTCGGGCGGGAAGCCCAGGCCCAGGAAGGACAGGGTGCTTTCGGCAATGATGGCTGCGGCCACGTCGATGGTGCCGGCCACGATCACCGGGCCCAGCGAATTCGGCAGGATGTGGCGCAGCACCTGACGCGGCACCGAGGCCCCGAGTGCGCGCGCGGCTTCGACGAATTCCTTTTCGCGCAGGCTGAAGAACTGCGCCCGCACCAGGCGCGCCACCGGCATCCAGCGGAAGCCGCCGATGACCAGCACGATCAGGATGAACACGCCCACCTCGGGCCCGAAGGCGCTTTTCAGCTGGTCGCGGAAGAGGTAGATCACCAGCAGCAGCAGCGGCAGCTGCGGCAGGCTGAGGAAGAGGTCGGTCAGCCACATCAGCGCCGCATCGACCCAGCCGCGCGAGATGCCGGCCACGGCGCCGATCAGCACGCCCACGACGATGGACATCAGCATCGCCGCCAGGCCCACCGCGATGCTGATGCGCCCGCCGTAGAGCATGCGCGCCAGCAGGTCCTGCCCCAGGTCGTCGGTGCCCAGCGGGTGGCCGCCGCTGGGCATGGCCAGGCGCGACGTGAAGTCGATGTCGTTGATGGCCAGCTTCCACAGCAGCGGCCCGAAGACCACGCTGGCCACCATCAGCGTCAGCAGCAGCAGGCTGAACACGGCCATGCGGTGGCGGCGGAAACGGCGCCAGGCCTCGGTCCAAGGGGACACGATGGGACGGGGCGCTGCTGCGGTTAGGGTTGCGGCGGTCATGGCGTTCAGCGGAATGAGATGCGGGGGTCGAGCCAGCCGTACAGCAGGTCGGCAATCAGGTTGAACAGGATGACCAGGCAGGAGAAGACAAAGGTCACGGCCATGATGACCGGCGTGTCGTTGCGCAGGATGGCGTCGATCAGCAGGCTGCCGATGCCGGGGATGCGGAAGATCTGCTCGGTGACGATGGCGCCGCCGAAGACCTGCGGCATGGTCAAGGCGACCAGCGTGACCACCGGGATCAGCGCGTTGCGCACCACATGCTTGATGATGACCACGCGCTCGGCCAGCCCCTTGCTGCGCGCGGTGGTGACGTAGTCCAGGCGGATCACGTCGAGCACCGCCGAACGCACATAGCGCGTCCAGCTCGCGCCCTGGAACAGGCCCAGCACGGCGATGGGCATGATCGATTGCTTGAAGCTGTCCCGCCACCACTGCCAGCCGGTGGAAGGCAGGTCGGCGCGGAAGACGAAGGGCAGCCAATCCAATTTGATGGAAAAGAGCAGGATCAGCAGCAGGCCGGTGAAGAAGGTGGGCAGCGAAAAGCCCATGAAGGCCACGGTGTTGGCCACCTTGTCGAACAGCGAATAGGGCCGGGTGGCGGCGTAGATGCCCACCGGCAGCGCGATGGCCATGGCCAGCAGCTGCGAGGCTCCGATGACGGCCAGTGTCACCGGTACGCGCTGCCAGATCAGCGTGTCGACATCAACGCGGCTGACGAAACTGAAGCCCCAGTCGCCGTGCAGCATGGCCCACAGCCAGCGCGTGTAGCGCTGCCAGACCGGGTCGTCCAGGCCGAATTGGGCGCGCAGCGCCATGCGCACCTCGGCCGGCACATTGGGGTTGGTGGCCAGTTCACCGAAGGGGTCGCCGGGCGCCAGGGCCAGCACGGTGAACAGGATGAGGCTGATGCCCAGAAGGCTGGGCACCGCGATCAGCAGACGGCGCAGGAGGTAGGGGCCCAACTCAGCGACTCACAGCAGGCGCCACATCAGGCTTCGCGGTACCACTCGTGGATGGCCGCCATGTCGTTGTCCCAGCCCGACAGCGGCGCCACCAGGTTCTTCGCCAGGCCGGCCACCGAAGGGCGGAAGAGCAGCGGGACGACGTAGCCGTCGCTGCACACCAGGTCGTTCAGCTTGATCAGCAGGGCTGCGCGCTTGACGGCGTCGAGTTCGAATTCGGCGGCCTTGAAGGTCTTGTCGAATTCTTCGCTCTGCCAGCGCGTCAGGTTGATGCCCAGCCATTTGTTGGCCTTGGACGACAGCTCCCAACTGACGAAGCGCTGCAGGTGGCGCTGCGGGTCGGGGCGGCCCTGGTAGACCTGGTACATCTGCATGTCGGCGTAGAACTTGCCGTAGGTGTCGCTGTTGGCCACGTCCGACGAGAAGAACACGCTGGCCACGACCTGTTTGAGTTCGATGTCGATGCCCGCCTTCTGCGCCGCCTGCTTGACGATCTGCTGCACCTTCTGGCGCGGCGCATTGATGCTGGTCTGGAACAGGAATTTCAGCTTCTTGCCGTTCTTTTCGCGCACGCCGTCGGCGCCGCGCTTGTAGCCGGCACCGTCCAGCAGGGCATTGGCCTTGTCGACATGGAATTCGAATTTCAGATTCGGGCTGCGGTAGCGCACCGGGTTGTTGATCCAGTTCGGCGTGGCCACGCCGCCGCGGCCGAAGATGAAGTCCTGCACGCCCTTGCGGTCGATCAGCAGGCCCATGGCCTGGCGCAGCACCGGGTCGCTGAACAGCGGATGGCGCGTCTTGGGGTTGGACCGTTCGCCGTCCACCTCGGTGTGGGGGTCGCTGAAATTCAGGTGCAGGCCCTCGGTGGCGCCGCCGGGCGAGAATTCCACGCGGCCTTTGCCACCGGCTTCCAGCCGCTTGAGGATCTCGTCTTCGACCAGCAGGTTCCAGGCGAAGTCGTATTCGCCGGTCTGCAGCACGGCGCGCGCGGCGCTGACGGCGTCGCCGCCACCCTTGATTTCGATGCTGTCGAAATGGGGTCGGTTGGGGCCGTGGTAATTCGGGTTCAGCACGCCGCGCAGCAGATCGCCCGGCTTGAATTCGGTGAACTTGTAGGGGCCGGTGCCCACCGGTTTCAGGTTGGCCGGTGCCTCGCGCGACTTGGCACCGCCAAAGGCGCTGAAGATGTGCTTGGGGATCAAACGTACCAGGCTGTAGCCGCCCGGCCAGAAGGGCTGGGGCTTGTCGAAGACGACGCGCACGGTCAGGGCGTCGATCCTCTCGATCTTCAGGCCCTCGTATTGCCCGATCGTCACGGCCGCTGCAGCGGGGTCGGTGGCGTACTGGTAGTTGAAGACCACATCGTCGGCCGTGAAAGGCGCGCCGTCGTGCCAGGTCACGCCGCTCTTCAGCTTCCAGGTCACGGTCTTGCCGTCGGCGCTGAGGCCGCCGTTGGCACGGCTGGGGATTTCGGCGGCCAGCACCGGGATCAGGTTGGCGTCGGCGTCCCAGCGGGCCAGCGGTTCGTAGAAGACGCGGCTGCCTTCTTCGTCCTTCACGCCGGTGGCGAAGTGGGGGTTCAGCAGCGTGGGGCCTTGCCACAGCAGCAGCTTCAAGGGGCCACCGCCGCCACGCCGGGTGGGCTTGTAGCCGGCCGGTTGCGCCTGGGCCACGCCGGCCTCCATCAGCATGAAGCCGGCCATCGGTGCCGTCAGGCCCAGACCCAGCATGCGCTGCACGAAGCTGCGCCGCGGCAGGTCGCCGCTGCGCACGGCTGCGATGGCCGATCGAAGGTCTTGCTCTTGCATCGGGCGCCTCTTCACGTTTCGCGGTACCAGGCGCCCAGCGCCCAATGGATGTTGTCCCAGCCCGAAAGCGGGGCCACGACCTTGTGGGCTACACCGGAAACGCGCGGCCGGTTGACCAGTGGAATGACATAACCGTCGCTGCTGACCAGGTTGTTGAGCTTGATGATCAGCGTGGTGCGCTTGACGGGGTCGAGTTCCGTTTCGACCTGTTTGAAGACCTTGTCGTATTCCTCGCTGCGCCAGCGGCTGATGTTGCGGCCGGCCCATTTGTTGGCCTTGTTGGCCAACTCGACGCTGGTGAACTGGTCCATGAAGCGTTCCGGGTCGGGTTCGGTCTGCGTCGTGGTGTACATCTGCATGTCGGCGAAGAACTTCGGGTAGGTGTCGGGGTTGGCGACGTCCGACGAGAAGAACACGCTGGCCGTGACCGACTTCAGTTCCAGTTCGATGCCGGCTTTCTGCGCCGACTGCTTGATGATCTGCTGCGCCTTCTGGCGCGGCGCGTTGATGCTGGTCTGGTAGACGAATTTCAGCTTCTTGCCGCCCTTTTCGCGGATGCCGTCAGCGCCTTTTTTCCAGCCGGCGCCCTCCAGCAGCGCGATGGCCTTGTCGAGGTTGAATTCGAATTTCAGCTGGTTGCTGCGGTAACGCGGTGGGTTGTTCAGGAAGTTCGGCGTGGCCACACCGGCGCGGCCGTAGATGAATTCCTGCACACCCTGGCGGTCCACCAGCAGGCCCATGGCCCGGCGCACCGCTTCTTCTGAAAAGATGGGGTGGCGGGTCTTGGGGTTGCTGCGTTCGCCTTCGACTTCCTGCGTGTTGTCGCTGTAATTCAGCAGCAGGATTTCCATGTCGCCGCCGGGCACGATCACGACACGGCCCTTGCCGCCTGCTTCCAGGCGCTTGAGCACTTCGTCTTCGACCTGCAGGTTCCAGGCGTAGTCGAATTCGCCGGTCTGCAGCACCGCGCGCGCGGCGCTGACGGCGTCGCCGCCGCCCTTCATTTCGATGCTGTCGAAATACGGTTGGTTGGCAACGTGGTAACTGGTGTTGATGACGCCGCGCACCATGTCGCCCGGCTTGAAATCGACGAACTTGTAGGGGCCGGTGCCCACGGGCTTCAGGTTGGTCGGCGCGTCGCGCGATTTGGCCCCCAGGTAGTCCTTGAACAGGTGCTTGGGGATCTGCTGGCCGAAGGTGCCGACGAAGGGCTGGGCCCAGAACGGCGTGGCCTTGGGGAAGATCACCTTGATGGTGTGGCTGTCGATCTTCTCGACCTTGCAGTCCTTGTACAGGCCGAGGGACACGGCGGCGGTGCCCGGGTCGGTGGCGAACTGCGCGTTGAACAGGCAGTCGTCGGCGGTGAAGGGCTGGCCGTCGTGCCAGGTGACGCCTTTCTTCAGCTTCCAGGTGACGCTCTTGCCGTCAGCGGCCAGGCCGCCGTTTTCGCGGCTGGGCGTTTCCGCTGCCAGGATGGGGATGAGGTTGCCGTCGGCGTCCCAGCCGGCCAGCGGCTCGTAGAACACGCGGCTGCCTTCCTGGTCTTTGGTGCCGTTGGCGAAGTGCGGGTTCAGCAGCGTGGGGCCTTGCCACCACAGCGTCTTCAGTGCGCCGCCGCCGCCCCGCTTGGTGGGCTTGTAGGCCGGGCCGCTCTGCGCGTTGGCCACGCCGGCGTGCATCAGCAGCATGCCGGCCATCGGCGCCGCGATGCCCAGGGCGGCCATCTGCTGGATGAAGCCCCGTCGCGGCAGTGCACCCTGACGCACGTCTTCGATCAGGCTTCTCAGTTCGTCTTCTTGCATGGCGTTTCACCTTGTCGCATGGGCCGGTTGGCCACTGGGTGTGCATCCGGGGCCTTCAGCCCTTTGCCATGCTACCGGCTAGTCCCGCTGCAGCCATACGGACAGGCCCGCACCGGCCCTGGGATACTGGCACACCCTGCGGGCAAACAGCAGCAAGGCGCGTGCCCGGCCTTGGCCAGCGTGCCTGCGGCCAGAGCGCCTCGCCCCAAGAGTGTCCGATGACGCCCCACCACACCGCCTGAGCACCATGACCGAAGCTGCCATCCCCATCGAACTGCAAGCCCCCGACATCGAGCCCTACCGCCAGGGCAACACGGGCGTCGATTTCGTCCACGTACTGGACTCGGGTCGCCCGGGCCCCAACGTCATGGTGCAGGCGCTGACCCACGGCAACGAAATCTGCGGCGCCATCGCGCTGGACTGGCTGTTCAAGCAGCGTTTCCAGCCGCTGTGCGGTCGCCTCACGCTGGTCTTCGGCAACGTCGCGGCCTACGCCCGTTTCGACCCGGCCAACCCCTTCCCGTCGCGCTGCGTGGACGAAGACTTCAACCGCGTCTGGGCCGACGCCGAACTGCAGGGTCCGCGTGATTCGGTCGAACTGCGCCGGGCGCGTGAGCTGCGGCCTTACGTCGATGCGGCCGACCTGCTGCTGGACATCCACAGCATGAGCGGCCCGTGCCGCCCGCTGATGGTCTGCGGCACGGTCGACAAGAACGCCGCCTGCGCGCGTGAGCTGGGCATGCCGGGTGACCTGCTGATCGACACCGGCCACCCGGCCGGCCTGCGCATGGTCGAGCGCGGCGGCTTCGGCGACCCGGTCTCGCCCAGGAAGGCGCTGCTCATCGAATGCGGCCAGCACTGGGAGAAGGCGGCCGCCGATGTGGCCGTCGACTGCCTGGTGCGCTTCCTGGGTCTGACCGGTCTGGCCGACGCGGCCTGGGTGCGGGACCACGTGCCGCTGCCGCTGCCGGCCGAACAGCGCCTGGTGCGCGTCACCGAAGCGGTCGTCGCGCGCAGCAGCGCCTTCCGTTTCCTGGTGCCGCCCGTAGGCTTTGCCGTGGTGGAGAAGGCCGGCACGCCCATCGCGCAGGATGGCGACCAGGTCTGGCTTGCGCCCTACGACCAGACGGTGCTGGTGATGCCGGGCGTGAAGAACCTGAAGGCCGGTGGCACGGCGGTGCGCCTGGGCCGCTTCGAGTAAGCCCGGCAAAGGCGCGCAGCGAGCCCGCGCCGCGGGCCCGCTGCGCCGCGCATCAAGGCAGGGCCAGCCGCTGGATCAGGCGGTGGTTGAACTCGTGGCCTTCGTAGAGCGACTTCACCGGCAGGCGTTCATTCAGGCCGTGGGCATTGCTGCCGCCGGGGAAGCTGAACAGGCCGGTGACGCCGTAGGTCCAGATGCCGGCATTGCTCAGGAAGCGGCCGTCGGTGGCGCCGGCAGCCATGGTGGGCACCACGGGCACGCCGGGCCACATCTCGGCGCTCACGCCTTCGATGGCCTTCATCAGCGCGGGCGTCAGCGGCGGCACCGGGGATTCGACATCGCTGCCGATCAGCGTGATCTTGATCTGCTCGTCGGCCACCACCCGCACCAGCGTGGCCTGCACATCGGCCACCTTCTCGCCCGGCAGGATGCGGCAGTTGACCACCGCCTTGGCGCGCTGCGGCAGTGCGTTGGCGGCATGGCCGCCGTCCAGCATGGTGGCCACGCAAGTGGTGCGTACGGCCGAGTTGTTGTAGGCGCTCAGCGCGTAAAGGCGGGTCAGGGCGGCGGGGTCGGGCGGGTCTTGCAGGATGGCCCGCATGTCTGCGGCCACCGCCGGCGGTTCCACGCTGGCACGGCGCTCGAAGTAGCTGCGGGTGGTGGCCGACAGCTTGAACGGGAAACTGAACTGGCCCAGACGCTGCAGGCCGCCGGCCAGGTGGTAGATGGCGTTGTCGGGCACCGGCACCGAACTGTGGCCGCCCTTGTTGGTCACTTCCAGCTGGAAGCTCTGGAAGATCTTTTCACCGGCCTGGATGCCATGGGTCAGGGGCTTGCCGTCCTTGTCCATCGAGCCGCCGCCGCCCTCGTTCAGCGCCAGTTCGGCGTCGATCAGCGGGCGGTGGTTCTTCAGCAGGTAGGCTGCGCCGTTGGTCGGCACCATGCCCAGTTCTTCATCGCAGGTCAGGGCCAGGATCAGGTCGCGCGCCGGGCGCAGCCCGTCCTGCTTGTAGCGGATCATGTTCGAAACATAGATGGCCGCCATGGCCTTGTCGTCAGAGCTGGCGCGGGCATAGAAGAAGCCGCCCTCCTCGACCAGCTTGAAGGGGTCGCGTTCCCAGTCTTCGCGCTTGGCTTCGACCGCGTCGACGTGGGCCAGCAGCAGCAGCGGCTTCATCGCACCGCTGCCTTTCAGCCGGGCCACCAGGTTGCCCTTTTTCGGCGCGCCGGGCGGCACCACGATCTGCATCTCGTCGTCGCGGAATCCGCCGGCCTTCAGGCGCGCGGCCATCGCCTTGGCCGCGGCCGTGCAGTCGCCCACCGAGTCGGTGGTGTTGATCTCGACCAGTTCCTGGTAGATGCTGCGCAGCCGCTGGTCGGCAGCGCTGGTCTGGGCCTGGGCGGCGGGCAGGGCGGTGCCCAGTGCCAGGCCGCAGGCGGCCAGCCATGTCTTGTTCATGATTTCGTTTCCTGGAGGGTGCCGGGCCGCCGCGGTCGCGTCGGCCAGGCGCGCATTGTGCAAGAGGGTGCGGCCCTCAGCGCAAGGCCTGCAGCACGGCCGCCGCGGTCTCGGCCGGCTTCTCCATCGGGAACAGGTGCGAGCCTTCCAGCCATTGCAGACGCTCGTGGACCAGCGCCCGGGTTGCGGCCAGGCCAACCTGGCTGCCTTCGTGCGAGCGCGTGCCGCCCAGGTAGGTGACCGGGCAGCGCGGCGGGTGGCGCCGCAGCACGCGGCCCAGGTTGTGCGACAGGCTGTTGTAGATGCGCGTTTCGATGTCGCGGTGGAAGGCCAGCCGCACCGCCTGCGCGCTGTCGCCCTCGGGATCGGTCTCCAGGCCGGCGGCCATGTAGTCGCGCAGCACTGCGGGCTCCCAGCGCGCGAAGGCATGCTTGGCCGCGAAGTGGGCGTGGGCCGCATCGGCCGACGGCCACTGCCAGCGCCGCTTCACCGACACCCGCCCCGGCGAGAACCGCCGCAGCAGCCCGCCGACCTTCATCACCTGCACGCTGTGGGCCTTCCAGCCGGCCAGCACGGGCGAGTCGATCAGCACCAGGCTGCGGGCCAGGTCGGGCCGCTTGCAGGCCGCCAACAGGCTGAGGTAGCCGCCCAGCGAATGGCCCACCAGGTGCACCGGCTGGCCGGGGCTCTCGTGGCGCACCAGGTCGATCAGCTGGTCGCGCAGGCGGGGCCAGTTGCTGGTGACGGGGTAGGCCGGGTCGTGGCCGTAGCGTTCCACGGCGATGACGCGGTAGCCGGCGGCGCGCCAGGTTTCGAACAGGCTGCGGTAGGTGCCGGCGGGGAAACCGTTGGCGTGGCTGAAGGCGATGACGGGCTGCTGCACGCTCAGACGATCCGTTCGCCCGGCGCCCTGATCTTGCGCATGGGCTCGTAGCGCTGCAGCGGGCTCATCAAGGGGTGGTTGCTGGCACCGCCGTCCCAGCACGGGTCGTCGATGCTTTCGAAGACCTCGCGCAGGCGCTGGCCCCAGGTGCTGTGGATCATCTGGAAATACGGGTTCTGTTCGTCGATGCAGACCAGCTGGTTGCAGGCCAGGCTGCCTTCGCGGTAGACCAGCAGGTCCAGCGGCAGGCCCACGCTGAGGTTGGATTTGAGCGTGCTGTCCATCGACACCAGCGCGCACTTGGCGGCCTCGTCCAGCGGTGTGGTGGGCGTCAGCACACGGTCCAGGATGGGCTTGCCGTATTTGCTTTCGCCGACCTGGAAGAAGCAGGTCTCGCGCGTGGCTTCGATGAAGTTGCCCGCGCTGTAGACCAGGAACAGGCGCATCGCTTCGCCCTGGATCTGGCCGCCGAAGATCATGCTGGCATTGAAGTCGACGCCGGTCTTCTTCAGCGCCGGGCCGTCCTGCTCCCACACCCGGCGCACGGTGGCGCCCAGCACGCGGGTGGCGTCGAACATGCTGGTGGCATTCCAGATGGTCAGGCCTTCCTCGGTGCCGTTGTCGAGCTTTTCGACCTGCAGCAGTTCGCGCACGCTCTGGCTGATGCTGAGGTTGCCGGCCGACAGCATGACCATGAAGCGGTCGCCGGCCTTCTCGTAGACCATCATCTTGCGGAAGGTGCTGATGGCGTCCAGGCCGGCATTGGTGCGGCTGTCCGACAGGAAGACGAGGCCGGCGTTGAGGCGGATGCCGACGCAGTAGGTCATGGTGGTGGGTGGCTAGCGGGCGGGGCCTGCGAGCGTAGCAGGTCGATCGCGGCCGACCCGCTTCAGAGCCCGGCGCGGGCCAGCGCGGCTGCAAAGCGTTCGGGCGGCTCGTAGCCGACCACGCGGGTGGTGGCCTGTGCCGGCCCGCCGGGTGCGAAGAACAGGATGCCCGGCGGGCCAAACAGGCCGAAGCGCTTCATCAGGGCCCGGTCGTCGGCGTTGTTGGCCGTGACGTCGACCTGCAGCAGCGTGGCCCCGGCCAGGCGCGGCGAGATCGTCGCGTGTTGCAAGGTCAGGTGTTCCATTTCCTTGCAGGCCACGCACCAGTCGGCATAGAAGTCCAGCATCACCGGGCGCTGGGCGCCCTGCACGGCCAGGTCCAGTTCGGCGCTGCTGCGGATGCGCTGGTAGGCCAGCCCGGCGCTGGCAGCAGGCGGCTGCGCAAGGCCACGCCCGCCCAGCGCCAGGTGGCCCAGAGGCTGCAGCGGGTCGCTGCCGCCCGACAGCGCGCCGACCAGTTGCGTCACGCCCAGCACCGCCAGCACCAGGCCGCCGCCCTGGGCCAGCCGCTGCCGGGCGCTGGCCTGCTGCCCCAGGCCCTGCAGCAGCCCCAGGCAACTGGCCCCGACCAGCAGGCCCGCGCCGATGACGAGCATCAGCACCCGGCCTGGCAGCACCGGCGAAACGATCCACAAGGCCACCGCCAGCAGCATCACGCCGAACAGCGTCTTCACGCCCTGCATCCACGCGCCAGCGCGCGGCAGCAATGCCCCGGCAGACAGCCCGACCAGCAGCAGCGGCACGCCCATGCCCAGTGCCAGGCTGAACAGCGCCACGCCGCCCACCACCACATCACGCGTCTGGCTGATGAACACCAGCGCGCCGGCCAGCGGCGCGGCCACGCAAGGCCCGACGATCAGGGCCGACAGCCCGCCCATCGCGAACACGCCCAGGAAGCGCCCGCCCGGCAGGCGGCTGGCGCGCTCGCTCAGGCGGGTCTGGACGAAGCCGGGCATCTGCAGCTCGAAGACGCCGAACATCGACAGCGACAGCAGCGACAGCAGCAGCGCGAAGGCGCCCAGCACCCAGGGGTTCTGCAAAGCCGCCGCCAGCCCCTCGCCGGCCAGGCCTGCGGCCATGCCCAGGCCGGTGTAGACCAGTGCCATGCCCAGCACGTAGGCCGCCGCCAGCGCGAAGCCGCGCCAGCGCGACACGGCTGCGCCCTGGCCGACGATGATGGACGACAGGATGGGCACCATCGGCAGCACGCAGGGCGTGAAAGACAGCAGCAGCCCGGCAAGACTGAAGGCGGCGATCAGCGTGGGCCAGCGGCCCGCGCGCAGTGCCTGCGCGATGGCGCTGGTGTCGGCGGCCAAGCTCGCTGCGGCCGCGGCCGATCCTGCGTTGGCGTTGGCATCCGGCTGCACAGCCGCGCTGCCCGCATCGCCCAGCCAGGCCACGCGGCCGACCCGGCCTTGCGCCATATCCACCGCCACGGTGGCGGTCTGCGGCGGGTAGCACAGGCCTTCGTCGGCGCAGCCCTGGTAATGCACTTGCAGGCGCACCGCAGCCGGCTGGCCGGCCAGGGTCACCGTGACCGGCACCGCACCCTGCAGCAGTTCCACGGTCTTGCCGAAGTTCGCGTCGAACTGGGTCCTGCCGCGCGGCAGGGTGACCGCCGCCAGCGCGGGGCCGTTGCCCTCGGCCGTCACCGACAGGCGTTCACGGTAGAGGTGGTAGCCCGGCGCCACGTCCAGCCGCAACTGCACGGTCTGCTCATCGAGCCGGCTGGCGCTGCCGCGAAAGGCCCGTTCCACGTCGAGGTACTCGGTCTCGCCGGCACGGCAGGAACCCCAGCCGACGATCAGCAGCAGGGCGGCCATCCAGATCACAGGACTTCTCTTCACGGTCGGGTGCTTTCGGCTTGCTCGGGATCAGAAGCCGTGTTGCAGCAGCTGCCCTGCTGCGTCCACGGCGAGGTAGCTGGCCTGTTGCTCGGCCAGGAAATCGGGTGCCTGCGCGCCCTTGAGCATCGCGATGGTGGTCAGCGCACCCGCCGCAATGCAGGCCGGCGCGCTGGCGCTGACCGACTGCCAGTGCTGCACCGGCCAGCCCGTCTGCGGGTCCAGGATGTGGCAGTAGCGCTGCCCTTCGTGGATCAGGAAGCGCTCGTAGTCGCCGCTGGTGGCCAGGGCGCCGCTGCTCAGCTCGACGCTGGCGATGGTGGCCCCGTCCTGCCGCGGGTGGCGGATGCCGAAGCGCCAGGGCTGGCCGTCGGCGCGCGGGCCCAGCACGCGGATGTCGCCGCCCAGGTTCACCCAGCCATGCCGCTGGCCGGCTTCGATCAGCGCCGTGGCCGCGCGGTCGGCCGCGTATTCCTTGCCGAAGCCGCCGAAGTCCAGCTCCATCCCGGGCCGCGTCAGGCTGACGCGGCCGTCGGCCCAGTGCACCTGGGGCCAGCCGACCAGCGGCAACAAGTCCTGCAGCGCCGCGGCGCTGGGCAGGCGGCCCGAGCGGAAGTCCCAGGCCCGGCGCAGCACGCCCGAGGTGATGTCGAACAGGCCGCCGCTGAAGTCGAAGAGCGTGGCCGCGAAATCGATGAGGCCCGCCGTTTCGCTGTCCACCTCGACAGCCTGGCCGGTGCCGGCCGCCGCGTTGATGCGCGACACGATGCTGGCCGTCTGGTAGCGCGAGTACTTGGCCTCGATGCGCTGCACCTCGGCCACTCCCCGCTGCGCCGCCTGGCGCAGGCGCTCGACCGTGCCGGCGCCTTCGAGGTGGATCTCGCAGGCGCCGGCCATGGCCTTGAAGGGCAGGGTCAGTGTGGCCATGGTGCGTGCAGACCGGCTCAGAAATGGGTGCTGGCGCCCACCTGCACGGTGGTCGCGTTGAACGGGGCCAGGCCGATCGAACCGGTGCCACCGACCCGCCAGCTCGAGCGCTGCTGGTAGCGGTCGAACTTGAGGTCGAACAGCCAGTTGCGTTGCGCTTGCCAGGCCAGCTTCACACCCGCGGTGACGGCGCCGAAAGCCGACAGCCGCTGGTCGGCCGAGCTGTAGGTCGGCGGCTTCGTGAAATAGCCCGCCGGGTAGGGCGCGCCGATATTGGGGTCGTACACCGGGTCGAAGTAGAACGAGGCCGCGCTTTGCGAATACAGGCGCAGCGAGGGCGTCAGCGTCCAGCGCGCGCCCAGCGGCTGCACCCATTCGGCGCCCACGGTGTGCGCCCGGATGCCGAAGGTGTCGCTGTAGTAGCGGTAGCTCGCGCGCAGGGTGCTGCCGAGGCCGACGAAGTGGTGGTTCCAGCGCGTCAGCAGGATGGACTGGTTGCGCGCGTTCGGGCGCACGTCCAGGCTCTTGTAGGGGTCGGAAAAATAGCCGGTGCCGCGGTTGAAGCTCAGGTTGACCTGCACCAGGTCCACCGTGCTGAGGGCCTGCGTCACGCCGACCATCGTTTCGGTGGTGTGGCGCTTTTCGTGCAGCAGCAGGTTGTCGCGCGAACTGATCTTGTCCGATGACAGGCCCAGGCCCAGGTTCCACGTGCGGTTGCTGTCCTCGCTGCCGAAGGCGGCATCGACAGAGACCGAACGCCCCTGGTAGTCGTGTTCGCCCGACAGCGCCACGCCCACGCCGTAGCTGTTGTGGCCGTCGTAATGGGTCAGCTTGGCATCGCCGGCATGGCGTTCGTCTTGCATCTTCGAGGCGCCCGAGATGGCCGTGTGGTAGCGCGGGCTGGCGCCGGATACGGCATCGCTGACGGCCGAGCCTTCGATCACCCAGCGCGGGCTCAAGGGTGCCAGCAGGTAGAGCGAAGGCGCCGACACCTGCACGCGCTTCAGGCCGGGTTGTTCGTCCTGATAGCGCAGGTACTTGACGCTCAGCGTGCCTTCCTCGGGCACCGTTTCGGCATGGGCCATCACGCCCGGCAGGGCCAGGGCGGCAGCGATGATGGCACCGGCCGGTGATGCGCTCTTGCGCATGTTCTCAGTTGCAGCCACAGCCGCCTCCGCCGACGCCGTAACCGCCGGATGCGTTTTCCTTGGAGGCATAGATGTGCTGGTCGAAGCGCTGGGCCAGCGGGTCGGCGCCCATGGTCATCTCAGGCTTGGCCAGGTAGCCCTTTTCCCAGGCGTGAGGCGGCGTGATGGCGCAGCCGCTGGCCAGGGCCGACAGGGCCAGCACGGCGGCCAGCCCGGAAGTTCGGTGTCGTGTCATCGGTGTTCTCCGGGGGTTGAAAGTGAAGTTCATGGCGTGCCCAGGGCGGCCTGGATCTGCTGCTCGAGCGCCATCCGGTCGTCGCCGCGAAAGCCCCTGTGCAAGGTCAGCACCTTGCCGTCGCGGCCGACGATCAGCGAACTCGGCATGGCCTTGACGTCGAAGTGCCTGGCGCTGTCGCCCTTGGCGTCCAGTGCGATGGTGAATTGCGCGGGCACCTCGGCCAGGAAGCTCAGCGCGTCAGCGCGCTTGGCGTCCAGGTTCACGGCCACGATCTGCAGGCCCTGGCGGCCGTACTTGGCCTGCAGCTCGTTCATGAACGGGAAGGACTGCTTGCAGGGGCCGCACCACGAAGCCCAGAAGTCCAGGTAGACCACCTTGCCCTTGAACTGGGCCAGGCTGACGGTGTCTTTCAGCCCGGGCAGCACGAGGTCGGGCGCCAGCGCGCCGGCTTCCAGGGCGTGCGCAGGCAGCACCAGGGCCGCAGTGGCCATGGCGCAGGTCAGGACGAGGGTGGGCAACTTCATCGGTGGGTCTCCAGGGGGGTACGGATTCGGTGTCGGTCAGCGTGAACGGCGGCGCCACAGCACCAGCGCAGCCAGCGCCACCAGCAAGGGCAGCACGGGGTCTTGGCCGGGGTCGCCGTGGCTCAGCGTGCAGCCGCCGCCGCCGGTGTTGGAAGGGCCGGTGGCGGCGGTCGGGGCTGCGGCGGCTGTGGTGGTGTGGGCGCCCGTCAAGGCCGCTGCGGTGGTGGTGGCCCCTGGCGCGTTGCTGGTGACCACGAGCGTGCCGCTCTCGCTGGCGTTGCTGGCGCTGGTCCAGCCCAGGCTCAGCGCGCAACTGGCTCCGGGCGCCAGGCTGAAGGGCGCGGCTGGGCAGCCATTGGCCGGTGCAGCGGCCACGCTGAAGCCGCCGCTGACCAGGGCCACCTGGCTCACCTGCAGCACCGCGGTGCCGCTGTTTTGTAGCGTCAGGGTCTGGCTGGCCGCGACCGTGCCGGTCTCCGCTGCAAAGCTCACGCTGGTGGGCATCAGCGACAAGGCGGCCGCTGGCGCTGCCGTTGCGCTGCCGCTTAGGCTGACGGCGGCCGGTGGGCTGCCGTCCGAGGCCAGCGTCAGCGTGGCGCTGCGCGTGCCGGCCGCGGTGGGGGTGTAGCTCAGCACCACGGTGCAGGTGCTGCCGACGGCCAGCGTGCCGCCGGCGGCGCAAGTGCCCGCAGCCAGCGCGAAATCCGCAGGGGCGGTGCCCGACACGGTGATGGCCGTCAGGTGCGCCAAGGCGTTGCCGCTGTTGCCCAAGGTCAGCGTCTGCCGGACGCTGCTGTTGCCCACGGTGACGGCGCCGAAGTCCAGCGCCGTCACGTTGGGCGTCCACCCCAGCACAGGGGCCAGCACCAAGGCCGCGCCCGTGCCGCTCAGGCTCACCGTGTTGGGCGATGAGGTGGCGTTGCTGGTGATCGTCAGGCTGCCGCTGCGGGCCCCTGTCAGCGCGGGCGTGAACACCGTGCTCAGCGTGCACGCGCTGCCTGCGGCCAGGCTGGCCGGGCAGTTGTGGCTGAGGCTGAAGTCGCTGCCCGCGGCCGCGATGCCGCTGAGGGCCAGCGGCGCCGAGCCGCTGTTGGTCAGCGTGACGGCGCTCGCACTCGAGGACATGCCCACGGTCAGGCTGCCGAAGGCGATGGTGCTGCTCGACAAGCCCACTGCCGGCACGGGTGTGGCCGTGCCGGTGCCGCTCAGGGCCAGCGTGGCGCTGCCATTGCTGGCGTTGCTGGCCAGGGTGAGGGTGGCGCTGCGGCTGCCGGTGGCCGCAGGCGTGTAGCCCAGCACCAGCGTGCAGCTGGCGCCGGCGGCCACTGGCGCGGCCGTGCTGCAGGTGCCGCTGCGGCTGAATTCGGCCGCAGCGGTGCCGCTGAGCGTCAGCCCCGTGAAAACCAGCGCCGCCGTGCCGCTGTTGGTGACGGTGACCGTCTGCGTGGCGCCCGCAGTGCCGACCACCTGCGAGCCGAAGGCCAGGCTGCTGGCGTTGAGGGCCAGCGTGGGTGTCGGAGCTGCATTGCCCGTGCCGCTGAGCGCCACGGTGGTCGGTGAATTCGCCGCGTTGTGGACGATGCCCAGGGTGGCGCTGCGCGCGCCCGCCGCAGCCGGGGTGAAGGTCACCGGCAGTGTGCAGGAACTGCTGGCGGCCACGCTGCCGCCGGCGACGCAGCTGGCGCCCGCTGCCAGGGCGAACTCGCTCGCGTTGCTGCCCGTGATGCCCAGGCTGCTCAGCACCAGCGGCGCGGTGCCGGTGTTGCTCAGCGTCAGCGTCAGGCTGGGGCTGGTGCTGCCCACGGTGGTCGCGGCCAGGCTGAGTACCGTGCTGGAGATGGCCGCAGCCGGGCTGGTCGTGGCGGTGGCCGTGCCGCTGAGGGCGATGACGACGGGCGTGAGGGTGTTGCTGTGGGTCAGGCTCAGCGTGCCGGTGCGCGTGCCCGCGGCCGTGGGTGTGTAGGCCACCAGCACGGTGCAGCTGGAGCCGATGGCCACCGTGCTGCCGCAGGTGCCGCCGCTGCGGGCGAAGTCGCCGCTGGCGGTCACCGACAGGTTGCTGATCGCGTACCCCGACACCAGGCTGGCCGACACGGTGACGGCCTGTGTGCCGCTGGTGCTGCCAACGGCCGTGCTGGCATAGGTCAGCGTGCTCGGCGTGTTGCCCAGGTAGGCCGCCACATCGGCCAGTTGGCTGCCGCCTGACGGGAAGACCGCGCGCAGCGAGGTCATCTGCCCGACGCTGTTGATGCTGGCATCCAGCGCCGCCCGCGAGTTGCGACCGTAGTAGATCTTGTTGGAGTTGACGCTCAGCGGGCTGTTGCCGTGACAGCTGGCGCAATGGCTGGCGTAGAGGCTGGCCCCATTGACGGGGTTGTCGGCCATCGCGGCCAGCGGGCTCAGCGCCCCAGTCAGGGTCCACAAGAGGGCGGACAGGCAGCGCAGGCGGCGCAGCCGTGCAGGGTTCAGGACATCCATGGGCGCAGGGTTACCAAAAAGGCAGTGAAAGAAGGAAGCAGCAGCCAGAGGCCGTTGAACAGGCTGTGCAGCAGCACGCAGCTGCGCAGGCGCCGCTGATGCTGGTACAGCGCGCCGAGCAGCAGCGCCGGCACGACCGTCAGCGCGCTCGGCACACTGGGGTGACGTGCCAGGTGGGCCGCGGCGAAAGCCAGTGCGGTGATGGTGATCGCCATGGCCGCCTGCGTCGCAGGGGCCAGCCGACCGCTGCGAGCCTGCGCGGCCAGGCCGTCGATCAGCCAGGTCTGCAGACCGGCGCGAAAGATCACTTCCTCGACCAGCGGGGCGCCGAGCAGCGGCCAGGTCCAGGCCGGCCCACCCAAGGCCAGGCCGGCGAGGGCCAGGGCCATCAGAGCCGGCGCCCACAGGGACAAGGGCTGGGCCAAGGGCTGGGTAGGGCGGAGATGGTGGAACGACAAAGGAGCTCTAAATATGTGCATGTTGCACATTTATTCTAGGGTCTGAATTCCAGCGCAGGCGTTTGCAACTGTGCCGTTTTGTGACTTGCGGTACGAAGCCGGCGCAAAGATGGAAGACAGGCCGCCCGCTGGCGTTCTGGGCAGGTTTTCAGTCGTCCCAGCCGAAGCGCAGCAGCGCAAAGCCGCCGAACAGCGCCGCAAAGCCCAGCAGGGCTCCGGTCGGCAGCAGTGCCGCGCTGAAGGGCAGGCCGCGCCAGCTCATCGCGTCCAGGCCTTCGACGGCCCAGTGCGTGGGCGTGAAGGCTGCCACCGTCTGCAGCCAGGGCGGGAAGAGGAAGCTGGGCACCCAGGCGCCGCCCACCATCACCATCAGCAGCGTGGCCAGGATGGCCAGGCCGCGGGTGGCTTCCGGCGTGCGGCCGATGGCCGCCAGCATCAGGCCGAAGCTGGCCGTCATCAGGCCGTAGGCGGCCATGATCAGCAGCAGGCCCAGCACGCTGCCCTGCACCCGCACGCCGAAGCCGGCGATGGCCACGATGAAGAGAAACACGAAGACCGCGAAGGCGATCAGGGCGCAACTGGCCATGCGGCTGCCCAGCAGTTGTGCTTGGGACAGCGGTGCGGCGCGCAGGCGCTTCCACAGGCCCAGCTGGCGGATGGTGAGCAGGCCGATGCCGATGTCCACCCCCAGCAGCAGGATGAACTGCACGCCCATGCCGGCGAAGGCATGGGCGTAGCTGTTGTAGCCCTGGCCCGGGCCGGCTGTGTCGTTGACCGCTTCTGACTCGCGCAGCGTGAAGGGCAGGCTCAGCGCCGGGCCGCCCGCGCCGGCCTTGCCGCCACCGCCGAAGGCCGCTAGTCCCACGGCCTTCATCGCGTGCTGGGCCAGCAGGCCGCGCACCAGCGGCACCACCGTGGTCTGCGAGGGGTCGAAGACCAGCCCGACCTCGGGTCGGGCGCCACCGAACAGCGCCGCCGTGGCCTGGCTGCCGAAGCCCTCGGGCAGCGTCACCCAGGCCCGCACCTTGCCGGCCTGCACCCTGGCCTGCCCCTGTGCGGCGGTCAACAGGCTGAGTTCCAAGGCCGGCTCGGCCAGCAGCGCGGCGACGACCTCTTGCGAAGCCGGGCTGCGGTCCAGATCGGTCAGCGCCACCGGGATGTGCGCAGGCCCCACGCCCTTGCCGCCGAACAGGCTGCCGAAGAAGGCGGCGATCAGCACCGGTGCGATCAGGCTCATCACCAGGGCGCGGCGGTTGCCCAGGTATTGCAGGATGTCCTTGCGGACGAGGGCGAGAAAGGCGGTCATGGGGGGGTCTCAGTCAGGCGGGCAAGGCGGGTCTTCGGGTCGGCGCGGGTGGGCTGCTTCAGTCGCGCAACTGGCGCCCCGTCAATTGCAGGAACACGTCTTCCAGCGTCACCCGGCTGGACGCCACCGTGCGCACCCGCCAGCCGGCCTGCTGCACGGCCTGCAGCACGGCGGCGCTGCCGCTCGTCAGTTCATGCAGGCCCAAGGTCCAGCGGCCGCCGGTCTCGTCGAGCACGCGTGCGCCCGCCTGCTGCAGCAGCGCCCGCTGGGCTTCCCGGGTCGGGCCGGGTGTGCCGGCATCTTCCGTGTCGTCGATTTCCAGTTCCAGCTTCTGCGCAACGGGCAGGCGCCGCACCAGTTCGGCCAGCGTGCCTTCGGCCACCACCCGGCCGTGGTCGACGATGACGATGCGGTCGGCCAGACGTTCCACCTCTTCCATGTAGTGCGTGGTGTAGACCAGCGCCTTGCCCGCCGCCTTCAGGGCCAGCAGGGTGTCGAAGATGGCGTTGCGGCTTTGCGGGTCGACCCCGGCGGTGGGTTCGTCCAGCAGCAGCAGGTCGGGGTCGTGCATCAGCGCGCAGGCGATGTGCAGGCGGCGCTTCATGCCACCGCTGAAGGTGGCCGGCTGGTCGCGCAGGCGGTCGCTCAGGCCCACCGCGGCCAGCACCTGCGCGCTGCGTTCGCGCAGCGGCGCGCCGCGCAGCCCGTACAGCGCGCCGAAGGTGGCCAGGTTGGCCTGGGTGCTCAGGTCTTCGAAGAGCGCCAGGTCTTGCGTGACCAGGCCGATGCGGCGCTTGCAGGCGATGGGGTCGCTGGCCAGGTCATGCCCGGCGACTTGCACGCGGCCGGCATCGGGCTGGCTCAGACCGCAGACCATCGCGATGGTGGTCGACTTGCCGGCGCCGTTGGGGCCCAGCAGCCCCAGCACCTCGCCGCGGCCGACCTGCAGGCTGATGTCGTGCACCGCAACGCGGCTGCCGTAGGCTTTGCGCAGGTTCTGCGCTTGCAGCACCGGGGTCAAGGCCCTGGCGGTTGGCTTGTTCGGGGTGGTCGGGGTGGACAAGTCAGGCCTCCGGGCGCGGCGAAGTTCAAGGCAGGTCCGCATCCTAGGTGGGCCACTGAGACCGGCCACCGCCGATGCGACCAGCCGCCCCAGGCCGGCGCGAAACGTCAGCCTGGCGCGTGAACGGCGGCCGCGAGGGCGGCAGCCGGCCGTCAGCCGCCGGCTTGCAGCGCCTTCAGCCGGTACAGCGCGTCCAGGGCTTCGCGCGGGCTGAGCTGGTCGGGGTGGATGCCCGCCAGGGCGCTGTCCAGCGCGCTGGGCTCGGGCGTGGCGGCAGCCGGCGGCGCCGCGAACAGGTCGACCTGCGCCTGCCCGCTCTGCGCCTGGGTTTCCAGCGCTTCCAGCGTGGCGCGCGCCTGGCGCACCAGCGAGGCCGGCATGCCGGCCAGCCGCGCCACCTGCACGCCATAGCTGCGGCTGGCCGGGCCGGGTTCGATCTGGTGCAGGAAGACGATGTCGTGGCCGCTTTCCACCGCGCCCACGTGCAGGTTCACGGCGCCGGCATGCCGCGCCGGAAACTCGGTCAGCTCGAAGTAGTGGGTGGCGAACAGCGTGAAGCTGCGGTTCTTGTCGTGCAGGTGGCTGGCGATGGCGCCGGCCAGGGCCAGGCCGTCGAAGGTGCTGGTGCCGCGGCCGATCTCGTCCATCAGCACCAGGCTGTGCTCGGTGGCGCCGTGCACGATGGCCGCGCCTTCGGTCATCTCCAGCATGAAGGTGGACTGCGCGTTGGCCAGGTCGTCGGCCGCGCCGATGCGGGTGTGGATGGCGTCGATGGGTCCCAGCCGGCAGGCCGTGGCCGGCACATAGCTGCCCATGCTGGCCAGCAGCACGATCAGCGCCACCTGGCGCATGAAGGTGCTCTTGCCGCCCATGTTGGGCCCGGTGATGATGAGCAAGCGCGTCTTGGCGTCCAGCCGGCAGTGGTTGGGGATGAAGTTGCCGGCGCCGGTTTCGGCGAGTCGTGCTTCGACCACCGGGTGGCGACCGGCTTCGATCTCGATGCAGGGGTAGGGCACGAACTCGGGCCGGCACCAGCCCAGCGTGGTGGCGCGTTCGGCCAGCGCTGCCAGGGCGTCCAGTGTCGACAGCGCGCGGGCCAGCGCCTGCAGCGCGGCCAAGTGCTGCTGCAACTGGTCCAGCACCTGTTCGTAGAGCCACTTCTCGCGCGCCAGGGCGCGTTCCTGCGCCGACAGCGCCTTGTCCTCGAAGGTTTTCAGTTCGGGCGTGATGTAGCGCTCGGCGTTCTTCAGCGTCTGCCGGCGCTGGTAGTCGGCCGGCACCTTGTCCAGGCCGGATGAAGTGACCTCGATGTAAAAACCGTGCACCTTGTTGAACTGCACGCGCAGGTTGGCGATGCCGGTGCGGGCCCGTTCGCGCGCCTCCAGGTCGAGCAGGAAGGCGTCGCAGTTCTGGTTGATGCCGCGCAACTCGTCGAGATCGGCATCGACCCCCGCAGCGATGACACCGCCGTCGCGCAGCAGCACGGCCGGCTCCAGAGCGATGGCGCTCAGTGCTTCGGACAGCATCTCGTCGGGCGCCAGCGGCGGCTGCAGCCTGTCCAGCAGCAGCGCGCCGCGCGGCGCAACGGCCGCCAGCGCGGGCAGGGCCGCCAGCGTGAGCCGCAGGCCGGCCAGTTCGCGCGGGCGCACCTGGCGCAAGGCCACGCGCGCTGCGATGCGTTCGACATCGCTGATGCCGCGCAGCGCCTCGCGCAGCGGCTCGAAGCCTTGCGCCACCAATTGCCCGATCGCATCGTGGCGTTCGGCGGCCAGGCCGCGGTCGCGCGCCGGGTGGGTCAGCCAGTGGCGCAGCCGGCGGCTGCCCATGCCGGTGCGGCAGCTGTCCAGCAGGCTCAGCAGCGTGGGGCTGTCTTCGCCGCGCAGGGTCTGCACCAGTTCCAGGTTGCGGTGGGTGGCGGGTGGCAGGTCCAGCAGATCGCCGCTGCGCGCCACCCGCAGCTCGCGCACGTGGGCCAGGGCCTGGCCCTGGGTGTGTTCGGCATAGCTCAGCAGCGCCGCGGCGGCGGCCTGTGCCGCCGGCAGGTCCTGCGCGTTGTAGCCGGCCAGCGAGGCGACCTGCAGTTGTTCACGCAGTTTGCGTTCGCCCAAGGCCGTGTCGAACTGCCAGGCCGGCCGCATGGTGCGGCTGGCCTTGGCCTGCAGCACGGCGGCGGGCAGTTCGCTGCCGTCGTGCAGCACCTCGGCGGGGGCCAGGCGCGCCAGCCAGCCGGGCAGTTCGCGTTCGCTGCATTCGGTCAGGCCCAGGCTGCCGCTGCTCAAGCCCAGCCAGGCCAGGCCCCAGACGAAGCCGCCGGGCTTGGTGCTGTCGCCCTTGGCGCGCTGCTTGAAGACGGCCAGCAGCAGCGTGTCGGCGCGCTCGGCCATCAGTTCGCTGTCGGTGACGGTGCCCGGCGTCACCACGCGGGTCACCTTGCGCTCGACAGGCCCCTTGGATGTGGCCACATCGCCCACCTGCTCGGCCACGGCCACGGCTTCGCCGAGCTTGATCAGGCGGGCCAGGTAGCTTTCCACCGAATGCGCCGGTACGCCGGCCATCACCACCGGTTCACCGGCACTCAGCCCGCGCTGCGTCAGCGTGATGTCGAGCAGCCGGTTGGCCTTGCGCGCGTCGTCGAAGAAGAGTTCGTAGAAATCGCCCATCCGGTAGAAGACGAGCGTGTCGGGGAAGTCGGCTTTGATGGCCAGGTACTGGGCCATCATGGGGGTGTGGCCAGAGAGGTCAGGGCTCTTCGCGATGATGGGTGAATAGTCTTTTTGCATCAATGACTTGCCCGGAACTCGCAGCGCTCGAGAAAAAGTCGCACGTCAGGTGGTCCCGGATTATCGCGGGGCGACTTCGGAGTCGATGCCGATAGAAAAAGTCATTTGATGACAGTCAGTTGGGGCTGACTGCCGCGTCGGGATGACCTGATTGAGTTGCCAGATGGTGCCGACTTGGCCTGTACGGGAGGGGACTGAACGGGGACCAAGGGAGTAGGTTCTCCATGGGATTCCTGGCCAGTCCCCCAGCGTTCAAACGAGCTGGCTCGGACCGCGTGGTGTCGTGCCAACCCGCGCAGTCGCTGGCTCCCTCAGTACAGGACCTGACACAGCTTGGCGAACTTGCCCATATCGGCCGCTGTTGGCACAATTGCCAACATGAAGGCCGAGCTGATCACCCGCTTCAAAAGCGTTGCCGAGGATGGCGGCGTGATGGAACTGGTGGTCTGCCGCGTCCCCCGACCGGGGCCCCCTACAGACCATGGTTACAAGTACCGCGCGGTCTACGCCGTGGACGGCGCGCGTGTGGTCGGATTCGACAACGAACGTGGCAAGGGCGACCACTGCCATCTGCGTGGGCGGGAGCTGCCGTATTCGTTCACCACGGTCGACGCCTTGGTGGAAGATTTCATCGCCGCCGTGGATGCGGCAAGGAGAACGCCATGACGACACGACGCACGCTCACCATCACCATGTCGCCCGACTGGCGTGCAGCCCTGCGGCAAGCTGGCAAGGCCGGTCAGGCCGACAGCTACCAGGGCGAGACGCTGAACTTCGAAAGCCCCGGCGCGTTCTTCGGCAGGCTGACCGAACGCCGCTGGACTCTGGTTACCGCCTTGTTGGGGCAGGGCCCGCTGGCGGTGCGTGAAGTGGCGCGGCGCGTTGGCCGCGACGTCAAGCGCGTGCACGAAGATGTGCAAGTGCTTGCTGAACTGGGTTTGGTCGAACGCGACGACGCAGGTGGCGTCTTGTGTCCCTATGCCGATGTACACATCGACATGCATGTCCACTATGAAGACGTCGCGGCATGAACGCGTACCCGGGCTGGGCTGCCTAGCGGCCCAAGCCGCCCTTCGCTTGTACTGGCACTCGGCAATGCAGGAGCAGCCATCGAGGCTCGGTGAAGGTCAGCAAGCTGTCGCAGACCGGTGACTGGGCAATCAGAGTTGAGCACCCGGAACCGACCCCTTGC
>Ga0136641_1000142_pt1 | contig 29727 bp, 37 predicted proteins | sample EliLak1302023Y_FD_115312 | JGI IMG/M metagenome (GOLD analysis project Ga0136641, IMG submission 115312) | Freshwater microbial communities from Elizabeth Lake, Yosemite National Park, California, USA - 13020-23Y | ecosystem: Environmental > Aquatic > Freshwater > Lake ...
ATGGCCCTGCGTTGGATCCATGAAGCTGAAGGATCCAACGGTGATGAAGAGTACCTGTGCCACTTGATCGGCTTGCCCTACGGCTATTTCCGTTCAGTTGACAGGGTTATTGTTTGACCGTATAATACAAACATAGACACTAAGGAGCGAACCTAATGCAAACAGCAGAACTTAACACACAAGAAGCCCCAACTAAGTGGTATGCCGCGCAAGATGCACAGCGCCGCAACACCAACAACAAGAGTCATTACGCATACTCTGTTCAAGCACAGATTACCCGTATGATGGCAGTGATGGACATGGTCTATGCGGCCAAGGGCATTTACGAAGCATATGGTAAGAAGGGTGTGTCAGTCAAAGTTGACGGCGCCATCGTCAAGGACCGCAAGAATCTGCAGGCCCTGGAACAAGAGTGGACCTTCAAAGGATTCACTAAAAAGATTACACCACAGGGCGTAATTTATCGGTTGACTGCCTAACCAAAAGACAGTATAATTAACACATACACAGCAAGGAGCACACTATGGATCAAGCTATTATCAACGCAATCATCATGTTTAGCCCTATCGTCATCATGGGTATTGCGATCCTAGTGGTTGACGGGTTGGAATAAAGACAGTATAATTACTACATATTAACAAGGAGCGAACCATGTACAATATCGTAAACAACCCAATCCCAACTAGCAAGCTGTTCCTAACTCCAGAGGACGAACAAGACTTGTACAACCGCATTGAGCAGTTAACGGGTGCGGAAAAAGCCCTGGCATACCAAATTGCCATGTTCACATTCAATCTGTGTCACAAGCTGGTTGAAGACAAGATCCTATATAATAGAGACTAATTAAAAATTAATCTGTCGTTCGTATAATGGATAATACAGGGGATTTCTACTCCCTAAATAGCAGTTCGATTCTGTTACGACGGACCAAATACTGAAGTTGTAGAAATACAACAAAAATAGTTTGACATTAAATGGTGTTTAGTATATAATACATGTATAGATTGAGAAGAAAGAGTTTTAGTTCAGATAGGTCCACCGCATATGCAACGGCACTGAAATAAAGTTCTTGACAATTAATCAAAATGGTGTTATAATAGACACTTAAATAGCAACAAGGAGCGACCCAAATGGCTAAATCAAAATATGACAACTTCCCCAGCTTTGATCTTAACGAAGCTTGTGACCACTTTGACAGTAATAAGCAAAGCAACTGGAAGAAGATCAGCAAGTTCATCGTGGCAGACGGTGATGAGTATTCAGAAGTCATGCTCAATGAGTTTGACTACTACGAGGTCAATGACGGCGAGTACGAGGCCTTCATGCGAGGTGTACAGTATGCCTTGACCAAGATGAACACGGCCTTTGAGGCGGCAGGTGTGGACCTTCAAGTGTGCGAGGCAGACCTGGGCAATAACATGGGATTTGTCATGACCCGTACAGATGATGAGCCCGAAGACTTTGTGAAACGAGTGCTGAAAAAGCCCGTTTTAATGGTTGACAGTTGGGTCTAAAGCTGTTATAATCACTACTTAAACAACACACAGGAGCGAACCTATGTTAGCATTAGCAACTAAAGAAGCATTCAACGCAGCAGCTGTTCAGGATGCATGTAACGCAGCAGCCTTGGCAGCACGAGTAGCGGCCAAAGACTTTTACAACAAGCACGGCGACAGAGACGCTTGTGGCTTTGCTTGGGTTGATGTGTATGGCGTGCGTTCAAACAGCAGATTGGGCCGCACACTTCAGAGCTACGGTTTCCGCAAGAGCTACACAGGTAGCCTGCAGTTATGGAACCCCAGCCAGGCCAGCACACAGAGTGTATCAATCTTGGAAGCGGGTGCAGAAGCCTACGCACAAGTGCTGCGTGACAAGTTGGGCTTGGACCGGGCGTCGGCCAATAGCCGATTGGATTGATTGTGCGTCAAACTGCCTTGACACACAGGGCAGTTTGACTATATAATAAACACTTAACAACACACAGGAGCGAACACTATGGCAGGTTATAAAGTACTTAAACTGGACGAAATGCGTACATCACCAACTCAAAGGGCCATCGAGCAACGGGCCGTAGAAACCAATCTCAAAGAGACCGATGCAGAGATCATCGAACGCTTGCGCCAGCGTTTTGAGATACTGGACGACATGACCCGCGCTGTGAAGCGGGGTGATGTGCGTGCTATGATTGTGACAGGCCCCCCGGGTGTGGGCAAGAGCTTTGGCGTAGAGAAAGTGTTATCAAAGCATGATGTGTTTGCTACTGTGGCACAGAACGACAAGCTGAAGAAGTATGAAGTGGTCAAAGGCGCTATGAGTGCTATTGGACTCTATCGTAAGCTGTACGAGTATTCAGACCGGAAGAGCATCTTGGTGTTCGATGACTGTGACTCAGTGCTGTTGGATGACCTTAGCCTGAACATACTCAAGGCCGCATTGGACAGCTCAAAGAAGCGTATGATCCATTGGAACACTGACTCAAGACTCTTGCGCTCAGAAGGTGTGCCCGGCTCGTTTGAGTTCCGAGGCGGTGCTATCTTTATCACCAACATCAAGTTTGAGAATGTGAAAAGCAAGAAGCTACAGGATCACTTGGAAGCATTAGAGAGCCGTTGCCACTACTTGGACTTGACTATTGACACAGAGCGTGAGAAGGTGTTGCGTATTAAACAGATCGTACAGGACGGCATGCTGGCTGACTACGAGTTCCACGAGTGGGATGTAGATGAGATACTTGCATTCATTGATGATAATAAGAAGAAACTGCGCGAGCTAAGTCTTAGGACTGTGCTCAAGATAGCAGACTTGAAGAAGAGCTTTCCTGATCGCTGGAAAGCTGTTGCTGATGTTACTGTAATGCGTAGAGGCTAAGCACATAGCCCTACACCCTAGCTACTGATAGGTCCGATTCGCTCCCGGCACAGTATTTAGTTAGTAACTGAAAAGAGTCGAAAGGCTCTTTCTAATCCTTGGATGTCCGATTCGCTCCCGGCTCCAGGGATTTTTTTTGACCTCAGGGGCTAGTGATCGCCTCGGGGTTAGTCATCGACCGAGAGACAACGGGTGAGGTCGGGGCTTATATATTATTATTACTGTTGCTTTAAAACAACAGCTTAGTGGTGCAAAATCACCTGGCTGAAACGAAAAGTACTCCACCTTTATTTTTTGCGCGGTTATTTTTTTTCACTGCAGGACCCATTTGGGCTGTGTACGCACAATACTCTGTGCTAGTCACTGTCCCTAGATCTAAATTTTTTGAGCGCAATTTTTTCTACAGTACAAGACCCATTTCAGCTATATACTAGCATGCCTACACCTATTCCCTCAGATCCTGTCTTATTAGAGATTATACCCATATTACTCGGCATCAAAAACCTCTACTGCGTAGCAGTGTGCTAGGGCGTAGCCTCTAGCATTGACCTTGGTAAATATCACACTATGCGTAGAATCATCAATCAATTTTTCAGTCTTGCTCCATTGCCAGCCATGCTTGCGGGTGCGGTCTACAGTGTTTTTCACACTGGTGCTGTATGTGGAATGACCAACTGGGAAATGACTGCCATGTGGACTGTCATGGCTTTTGCTCACATATCACCGTGGTTAATGTGGTATCAAGCCAAGAAGATCTTTCCTGTTAGACAGCAGTGATAGTGTCCATCTGCTACTGCACACACTGTATCATACAAGTCAGCTAGTCTATCCGGATATTGCTCATAGTAGCCTGCTTCTATATAACCAATGTCCCAACAGCTGATCGTGCCTCTTGGTCCTGTCACTGTGAACCAACACACATAGTTGGGATATGTGCCCGATACTATGCGCTGTTCGTATGTGATCATTGTGTATTTACACTGGCTTTGGCTATTGAATAATACTAGCAGTTAACCGGCTGTGAATCTTGTTTACCGATTTTTTGCGCTTCGCGCTTCGCAGCTCTGGACTGGCGGGCCGCGCCTTAGAGGTATTCGTAGTTCACTGTGTCTGCGTTGTCCTGTAGCACTTGGGCGCCGTTGGCCAAATGAAATTTTCGAGCCATTTCCGTCTTGGGGCTCAGTGTGACAAAACGACCAATTTGTGGACGCTGTTGTTGTATGTGCTGTCTAGCTGCTGCTATCAACTTGCGACCGCTGCGGGGCGCATATGACCATATGGTGTAGAAAGCTGCCACACGATCACCAGTTTGGCCCAGTTCGCATTCTGTTCGGGGCACCTGCTCCAAATAGGCCACGCACACCACTGCCTGTGGCTGGCCGTCCTCCAACAGTACCAAAATCTCAGCGTGATCATGTATCCTACTACTGGTGGGAATTGAAGGTCTAACGGGATCATCTTTGATCAAGTCAATTAGGGGATCGTTGAGGTTTGGTATGGTGTATAACATGGTTGGCAGCCTTGCAATTATATGAGTACTTATCTCTTTTGGTCTAAATCGTGATCACAGATCCGTTACACCGTCTTCATCCACACTCAAGTTGTTGATCAGCTGGCGCAGCTTGCTGCTTTCCACTTGACTCTGTGGGCGTTTGACACTGGCTCCTGTTTGTGGGTCCGAGCTCACCACACTGTTGCGCTGTAGATTGGCCAAGATGCTTGAGCCACGACTCACGGGTGCGCCATCTGTGCTGTCTCCATCCAAGCCCGGATCTGTAATGCGTAATGTGTCAATGTTAAACTCTAGATCAATCTTTTGACCCACACCCGAACTGCTACGAGTTTTCATCAGCTGTAGTTGATACTTGCCATGTTCACGCATGGCTCTTGATGTAAAGATACCAAACACATTGTCCGCAGTTTGAATCTTGCTGAGTCCACCTGAAATGTGTGAATGATCAAACTCAACTTCTTCCACAGCACCACGATTCAGCTGTGCAGCAGTTACCAACACCAGATTCTTTTCCACTGCTAGATTGCGCAGTTCTTCACTCACATACTTGTCCTTGATAAACAAGTTTTCCGCTGAGATTTTCTTTGAGATAGGCATCAGCAGGTCCAAATAGTCCACCAGCAGGATGTCTACTCGGCGACCCAGTTTGATTTCATACTCTTTGATGTAACTGCGTATGTCATTGCTGGTCTTGCCCGACGGCATGTACTTGACCTGATAGGTGCCTGACTTTTTGCCAATGACTCTGACTTTCATTTCAACTTCATCAATCTGTTTGAACACATCTCTGCTGGGGATCCCTGTGACCATGGAATCCACACGCATTGACACCAGTTCTTCTGAAAGTTCCAGAGTCAAGTACACCACATTCAATCCCTGCAAGGCCCAGTTCACACCCAGATTGGCCAAGAACAGGCTCTTGCCTGCACCTGATCCACCTGCAAAGATATTCAGCTCTCCACGGTTCATACCGCCAAACAGCCGCTTGTCAATGGTATCCCAACCTGTTTTGATCTGGCCGTTTTTGTCTTTGATCTTCATCAATCGAGCACGAGGATCAGCAAAGTAATCTGTGCCCATGTCTTTGGTCAAACCAACTTGTACTGCCTTCTTGACTAGATCTTCCACAGGACCATACTCGCCTTTTTCCAACAGATCAGCTGATTCAAGAATGGCTTTCTCCAGTCCCTTGTGACGGATGAATGTTTCAAAGTCATTCAGTAGCCAATCATAGTGCTGTTCTTTGAGATCTTGTGGTATGCGCAGTTCAACACCTGTGCTGGCATTGATAATGTCCTGTGTGGGCAACACACTGTGATCTGTCACATAGTCGTTGATAAACTTGGCTGGGTTCTGTAGCTTGCGATCAAACAGTTCATGGTCAAAGATGCTTTGACAGCGTACAAATGTCTCTGCGTCACTCAGCATCATTTCTAAATATAGCTTTTGGATATCATATCCGTAGTCTGCGTTTTGTCTTGTGGTCATTAGTTATTATACTTTCTTTATACTGTGATAGCAATATGTTTGACAGGATCCCACTGGTGATCCAACCGTTGTTGGGTATGGTATAAGACTGCACCTATACTTGAACTGGCATCGCCCGGATCGGGCAAACTCCATATGTGTTTGAACTTGGGCTCAACTACCGTTTGATTTGCCTTGCGGTTCATAGCACATCCACCCATGTAAACCAGACTGTCAGCACCAGTCAGTTGTTTGGCTTTTTTCATAACACCATGTACTTGCTCGATAAACACTGTTTGCACTGCGGCAGCAATATCACATTGGTCACTTAAATTATTAATAGTGTGTGGCCAGTCTTGGATACCTCTATGCATGTTTTTACCAGCATGAACCACACCGTCCATATAGTTTTTTACATCCCAATAGTAGCGCATGGGATCGCCCTGATCACTCATCTGTTGTAACAAGTACTCGTCTTGGATAGGAGTCAGTCCTATCAATTTGGTAAATGCTGAATAAAACAATCCCAAACTGTGCGGATAACTTCGACTCCATACTTTCTTCATTTCACCGTGTCTAGCGTGCCAAATAGTTGCCGATTCAAATTCACCTATTGCATCGAGGACCACAACAGCACAATGATTAAAAGGACTGGTATAGTAACCGGCGGCAGCATGGCTTGCATGATGCGGCGTACAAGTGATTGGTGCATAGTCTAACCGTAATTGTTTTAGATACTGCGTAGGTAGCGAGGACAGAGTAAATGCAGTCTTGTATTGTCCCGCATACAGTTGTCGGGCTTTTTTAAGCCAAGGTTGCTCGTACCAAAAAATTCTATCAGGTGCACCATAGTATTCCAAGGCATATCTAATATCACTATGATCCAACTGGTTGTCAGCTGAAGTGATCAATTTAAATTTGCTGCCACTGAACAGCGCAATACTACTGCCGTGGTTAAGTGCATTAATACCCCAATAGCTCATTTGTAAATAAATGGGTCTCTTTGACGCATTTCCTTTATTCTTTTTGCAAGTTGTCGTTGATACTTCCAACGAGCTATCAAATTTCTAATCCAATTAAACATGTTTAACTTTCCTTTGGAAACCAAGTTCTAGATCGTAACTGTATTTTTAAACCGTTGCTTTCTTTTGCCTGTACTATGGCATACAGTGTGTACAGTCTTCCGTATTGTTGACAAGCATCGTTGATATCTTTAACACCATATCCCCACTCAGGGAAGCTGACTGACCAACCAAATTCCAATGCTTGTTCTACCAGCTTACTGCCCGCTTGATCTCTATCGGGCACAACTATGACTTCTCGCTGTAGCTGATTAATTAGCGTTTGTTGCACCGGGCCTACTTCACTTCCGGTCAGGGCTACTGCGTCTATGCATATTGCATCAATTGGGCCTTCAACCACTATGACAAATTTCCTATCGTAGGTCTGTTGATCTAGGTTAAACACATAACCAGGTTGTTGTTCAGATATGTATTTGACTTTTCCGTTACGAATAAGTCGAGCAGTATAACCTACACATCTGTTTTGATAATAGAACGGTACAATCAATCTATTGTTAAATCCGTCTTCGGGTGTCCAATAAAACGGATAATCTTCTATATACAATCCTCGCCCTATCATGTATTCAAGTACAGGCATTAATTCAGGTGGGGGGTTATCTAGAAATGAACTGATAGGCTCTGCACCTAATGGCAATGCTTTATCTAAAAATTCGGGTATTACACTTCTTTGACCTTGATAGTCACTGTTCTCTTCTAGGCGCATGGCTTCGATTGAACATTTGGTTATAGCATCATCGCTAACATTAAGCCAGCGTAAGAACTTTTTAAACTTGATTGATATTTTACGACCAGGTTGCCAACTGGCTTTGAATCCGCAATTAAAACAATGATAACTAACATTATCTTTCAGCATGATACCACCTCGTTGGCGTGTATCTGTACTGTTTCCGTTATGCTGACAACAGACCGCATTGAAGCTGATCCAGCCACTGGGTGTTGCTTTGCGTTTAGGAGGCAGATGACTATTAACAGTATCTATGATTAGGTTCATAGAACTATTTTACAATCTTACTACAATTTTGTCAAATGTTCCGGTTGAATTAAGTGTGACACCCTGTGCATTTCCCCACTTGCTGTTGTCCGTTTGAGGATTGATGTATGCACTGCCTGTCCAAGTGAATCCACTAGTTTGGACACCTCCGGCAGGCACAGTATTAACAGCAGTTATGGTAATGATCAAATCATTAGCACCGTCATCGCCACCTAGATGGCTACCTAAGATTTTGATTTGGTTTCCAACATGATAGCTGTAGCCCGCACGATTTAAGACTACAGTATAAACACCATCAACCTTGGTTATATCAAATGTGGCACCTTGGCCTTGTGGCGGAATGTATTTGACTCTTAGATATACATCACGCTGTTTATAATCAGCGTCTTGACTATAGGTTTTTGTTATCAAATTGGTAGATGGTGTCACACTAAATGTATCAATATCTTGCCATTTGTCTTCAAGTGCAATACTGGTGTAGTCAGTTACCTGTACAGTGACCGTGGCACTTAGACCCACAGGATAAAAGTCAACATTGAATGACGGAGTCGATGTGAGTATATTTGGTCGATGTATTTCTGCTAGTTCGCTTAGGTATGTGGCCACTAGATTGTTAGGGTTTCGATCATCAGTTAGTCTTAAAAATTTTCTCAAATATATTGGTGGCAAGGCACTGGGCATTGCACCACCTAGCAGATCAATAGTGCCTGTTACTCCATATTGTGTGTCTCCATACACAGGAGTCATTGTATCGTCTGGATTCAGTATATATATTGTGTATTTTAAAAATTGTGGAGCAATATCAGCAATAGCTGTGGCCGGGATCATCACGCGACCAATTCCAGGCATACCAGTAGCAACATCAATGTCAGTTTCATAGATGCCTTCGTTAAGTTCATCCATTAATACAAACTTCATGTTTAAACCTGTAATATCCTGGCGCTTTTGTTCTGAATTTTTAACATCAATTTCTAAGACATTGTCAAGGCCCTGATATATTTTGAATTTTCTTTGGTACACGATTCTCCACTCCAATAGGGTTGAAGCCAAATTAACGACTGTCTGGATCCGATTAGGATATAAATAACTTGATATTTTTTGCATTGGTTAAAAGCCTCACTACTATTTATGGTAAAATTAAGAGATAATATACAAGAACAACTCCCCTTTATTTCAGTGCTAAACTACGGCGAAAATGAATATGTAGGCATTATTATTAATCAAGATCAATATGTTACAAGTTTTTATGATCTAGCATTGATCAAAGCACAGGATGATAAATCTGCATTCTTAGAAATAGGCGAAGCGTGGTGGTACGAATCTAACCGACAAATTCCTATTAACATTTTTTGTCGTGTAGAAATAGAGCCTTTTAAATATGCAGTAAAAACATTCAATAGCAAAGATGTAAGAGTAATATTAGGTCCAGTGGTCAACCTAATGAACTTAACTCTAAAAAGAGTTAAAAGGAAAAGCGTACAATTAGTACGAACACCACCCAAGTGTTAACTGTATCCGTAACTGATACTTTCACATATCTTATTCATTTGTACAACAATGGCTGTTGCATAACTGATCGCATGGGCTTTCTTAAAGTAGTATTCATCACCTTCTGGTTTTTGCCAAACTTCCGCTTCGATCAAGTTCCAGTCTTTCCCTATCAAATAACGCTTGGCAGGCCGGATAACCGCTAGTACAGCAGCCAATTGTTCTATACTCTTCGGTTTCATCTCTCTTAAAATTGTCCCGTAACCATTTATATGAAATAACAGATTTGTGAAATCGTCCTGTTCCAATAGATCCCATAATGGCTCCGTGTTCATTAATCGAACAAGTTCTTCTTCAGATTGTATATCTTTATATACACCAACATTGAGAAAATCTATTTTAAAATATCCTCGTTCGGCAGCTTGTTTGTAGTCAATAGTACTTAATCCACTAAGAGGATTGTACGGAATAGCTGTACAATATACACCGGTATTGTGTTTTTTAAAAGTACCATTATCATTAATTGCGGCAGTGGTATGCTTGATTAACTTTAATGCCTGTTCTCTATCAGCAAAATCTATATCAATATCCATTAGTGTACCACTTGGCTTTCAAACAACATCAAAGGAAGATTCTGTTGTAAAAAGATTGCATATTGATCCGCATCTTCAATATTATCAAATCCTTCTAATTTTACATATACAGTGTTGTCATCTTCACTTACTATTACTTCCATATCTAACTCAGTTCTGACAATATTACTCGGAGAAATCATAATGCGGCCTCCTTGACCAATTGCTTCACAAAATCTAGATCAAATTTGCGACTTTTAAACTTCTTAACCCAAACTTGGGGATCTATAATAGTACTTATCGCCGATAGTTGATCATCTCGGAAGTTGGCTAGCATCTCTTTGCCAGTTTTGCAATTTAACAATAACCAAGGACTTACTTTACCATCTTTAATATCATACACTGCTCTATTAGTGCTGACATACCTAAAATAATGATTCCACTGACTGTTGTTATCTTTAGCCCAAGATTCCATATGTGCAATTGATCTTTCCAGCGCAGTTTCCACACCTTCTGTGTGTATAAGCTCTACAACATACTTTTCATAAAGCTCATCTCTGCACCAATGATCTAATTTTACTCCGCTGCGAACAATCCAATCTATAAACTTTTGTGGATACAGTGGATTAACATTACTGACAAAACTGCCAAACTTGACCATGGCATTATAATAGGGACTACGAGCAAATTCGTCGTAAGTTTTAATTCCGCCTGCCGTCTGTGTTAGCTGGAAAAATGCCACAAAAGTTTGATATCCTATATGTACATGTTTTTCATCTTTGGCCAAGTACCTGCGCTTTTGTTCACAGATATGTACTGCAAGAGTTTTTTCTTGCATGTATTCATGATTACAAAATTGACAAGTATATACTGGCTTATTCACGCTTAATTGTAACATGTTTAGAATAGTTTAGCAATTTCTTTTTCGTCATATCCGTAGTCCCTAGCTAACTCTTTGGCTTCTGCTTTGCTAGTGATTGCTATCAGCACTTCAAGCTCGTCATCTTTGAGAGTTGGATAAATTTCTGCTAGGAACTTATACATTTTATTACTAGGTTTCTTTTTAAAGCCAATCCATTCGTGAAAAAACACCTGTTGGCTTTCATGTCCACACATGCAGAGTAACTGCCACATGAGCTTAGGGTGTTTTTGAAGATCGTTCCAATACTTGTTAAAGTATTCATTTACTGCAAGTACAAAATGTTCTTGAGTTTCTGTCTTACTAGTCTTGGCACTTGAGATGTATCTGTTAAGAATAAAAAACTCATTCTTAAGAGCTTTTTGTTGCTCAGGATCCATTTCATCCCACAGGCCTTTATAGTTCATGTCAACTGCGGCAAGTTTTTCTTTCAACTCTACTTTTTCACTCATAATGGTTTATCCTTGCTTAGACGATATATCATTATAGCACGATCCAGGGCCTTTTGTAAAGCAGGATTGATTTTCGCTTCACGGTGTATTTCACCCCACAGCTTGCTTTCCCGTATGTGCTCGTGTAAAGGTCTGCCGTCATTGGTTCTGCTGTCGTGCTGATGATCAATATCTGAATCATATTCATATCCGATTATCTTTCTGGTATTGAGATCAGCACCATGCTCTCTAGCATAGGTTACACCGCCTGCTGTTTCGTATATGAGGCTAGTATTAGGCTTCAATGTACCCATTACAATATTTTATCAAGCTGTATGATTTCGCTTTGTCGTGATATCTCTTTGACGAAATAAGCACACAACGGTTTTGGGTCACTGTTCAGCGGAACAGCCAATAACTGCCCGTTTTTCATTTTGGGAAAATACCATTTGACATCATTGTAAAAATTTACTATTTCTATTTTTTGAAAATACAATTTAAAACTGCTGAGTGGGTTAAAACAAAATGCTTCAAAGCCTCTATCGTTTAAACTGGTCAGCGGAAGTATTTCAATATCGCTAGCACTTGAGCTGTCACCCACTGCAATACTCCAATCTATTGGCATAGTGACTTCGTGGTTGCCAATTTTAAGAACCATTGCCGGGCTGTTAAAACTTTCTAAAAAGATCAATGGCATAAAAAAGAAGTCTGGATTATTAGCATCCGAATTATCAAGTACAGCAAATCTCATACTGTCATCTACCTCGTCGGGTAAATTGTTTAGATCGAATGCACGATCATCTAGAGTTAGTATTTGCATTTTTTTTATTTCCAGTCAATTTTTTCAATAGTAAAGGGATATTTCGCATCCTTGTAAAATTTCTTGCGTTGCGTAAGATGTCGCTTGGCATACTTACAGGTTGATGTGATATCCCATATTTGTACAAAGTCTTTGTCGTCTGCTTTTCGAATACCGCGTCCAATTGATTGTATAACGCGAGTAAAGCTCTTTCCAGGTTCAAGAAGAACCAGATTAAAAATCCTTGGAATATTAATACCCACAGCGGCCACACCATAAGTCGCCACAGTAACCTTGTTATCAAGTGTTTTAAATTCATCGTAATCTTCTTTTCTATCTTTAGTTTTTACTTCACCGGATATAAACACACTATCAGGTATTTCATTTTTTATAAATTTACCAGTGTCTATTCTATTCACTAGTACTAAAGTGTTTCCAGTATTGCCGATACCCTGAATCAGTTTTGATAAAAATATCATCCTATCATCATTTGAAACAAGATACTTGTATTCTTCTGCATACGATCCAAATTCTGGCAGGTCAATCAATTGTAGAATTTTTACATGGCAGGCTGATAGTACACCCTGTGCTTGTAGTTCGTGTGCATGTACTTGATGCACTACAGGCCCAAGGCTGGCAAATATCTGTTCGAATTCAAATGATTCTTTAGGAATAGTTCCTGTCAACCCCCAGCGTATAGGAGCATTACAGAAATTTTGTGTCAATAGATTACGAAGCACAGTGGCCTTGGCCATGTGAACTTCGTCGACCATAATACATTTGACACCATCAAGAAACTCTGCGAGTGTTAAGATATCTTGCTCTGAGTTTTTACTTTTCTTGTCAAGGATATTTAGACTTTGCCAAGTGGCAATTGTATGAGTCTTGTATAAATCTTTTCTATCACCGTAGTATACACCTACATCAAGTCCGCAATTGATAAAGTCTTCTTCTGTTTGTTCAACAAGACTTTTATTAGGTACAATTGTAAATGTACGACCATAAGGTTCGCATAATTTTGCCAATGTGGCTGTGGTAATTGTTTTGCCAAAACCAGTGGCAATTTCTTGTAGACACTGTGGATTTTCTAAAAACTTATTCACTACTTCAACTTGATCTTCTCGTAGTTTAATTGGCTGACCGGCAAATCGATGCCCCACTGGCCATGTTTGGTCTCCCCAGAAATCTGTTTCCACACGGGGAAACTGAATGTTGATACTATTTCGTTTGTCTTCAATGTCTGCCACTTCAACAGAGTTTTTATCTAGTACTTCTAATATGCGAGGCAACTGACTTAGATAACCATTTCCGCCAAGACCAAACAATGTAACTGCACCATCCCAACGACCTAATTTGTATGCAGGGCGATATCTGGCAGTAGGATCTTCGTACTTGAAGGTATTGGCCAGCTTGCGCCTCATTTCAACAGGAAGCCCCTCAATTTTTAGGTTGACTTCGTCTTGAATAATTAATTTACATGATGGCATCTATATCTCCGCCTAGTGGCTGTTTATCATTGTAGTATACAATCAAATCAACAGAATCGCAATAGTAACTGGATTTATTATTTTTAAAATTATTGCTAAACGAAATCACACTGTTAGGGTACCATCCGTTTTTTATCATAAATTTTGGTAATTTATTATTGGCAATACCCGCTACCATTGTGGTGGGTGAGAGTTTTGCATTTAATTTGTTAGACTGTATAAACATGTTGAATTGTTTATCACCCTCGGCATGATTGTCAAATCTAAAGTAAATGCCGGTTTCGACAGTGTCTATGGATTTTGCCAGTTTTTCTAAGTTTTTTAGGCATTCCTTCGAGTCGTGTCCGTTGAATACCACCAACAACGGCAATCGGTTCAATGCTTGGATATTTGCTATAACTTCTGACAAGGCATGATTATCTGCGTTGATCCATACCTTTGTTGATGCTCGATTAGCCAGGGCATTTTTTAGAGAATTTTCAGGATTTTTTGAAGAAATTCGGTACTGATACTTGATGTGCCGGTCGTTGAGTAAAATTAGGTTGTCTTGGTCGATGGCGCCGACATCTTTCTTTAATGCCAAAATCAATTTTTCATTAGCCAACGCAAACACATCGTAAACATCTTTTTTAGATTCTATAATTTCTTCAATTTCATGGTAAAAATCCATGAATTTTTCGTCAAATTCAAAGTCGTCGTTTTCAAAATGGCGAACCACATTGTAAATATTTTGCTCAGTCAGTGGTAGGTGGTATTGACGAGGGTTAGCACACACTACTTGACCTTGTAGGACTTTGTTTAGATCGTTGATGCTTTGCCTAATGCGTTTATTATAGGTAAATTCCACCACAATTTTAGGATTTTCTTCCAGCGACATAAAAACTTTTCGAAGTTGTTCAATAACTCGAAAAGGTTCAGACCACTGCGGATCTTCAATCAAAGAAATATCAGCAGTGACAGTAGCGTTAACTACTGCCCAGTTTTCTTTTAAGATTTTCAACAGTAATTTTCCCTGATTTTCAGTGAGAAAATTACCGCTTTGTATTTGTTTGTTAAGACTAACTAAAACTTTCTTATCTTGTTGCGTCCAGTGAGTTGTTAGTGTTTCTTTATAGTTGTAACAGAGGTAAGAAAGGAATTTATCTACAGTAGGCATTGATTGGGGTTATTATAAAGTAGCGTCTTCCATACCAGCAACCCGCAATTTGACGATATTTGTCAGTTGCCACTGTTTCTGATCAAGAGCTTTGGTTATGCCAAGCCAGCGATTCCTCAGTAAGGCAAATTCGTTGATGATTTTTTCAAAGTCAACTACATCTGCCTCACCTTCTACATAACGATTACAATCATTACTGCTGAGGGCCCGCTGATAATTTTCAAGATACTTGCGAAAGTGACTACTTTTTAATCTACGCAACTCGATATTCAAATATTCCAAAATTGCTTCAATTTCTTGAAGTTGACTATATCGTTCTTCTACAACTCCAGGCATTGCTGCCGCAGCCTTTTCAATATTTCCAAAGATGCGACATTCTTTTCTTGCTTCTTCAAGTTCTTCATTAAAAAAATACACAGCATCTGGAATATTTGATATGTCTTTGGAAATCTTTGTATACCAAGTCATAAATTATTCTTCATCACTATCAAAATCCCAATTGTCTTCGGCGTCTTCATCCTCTTCAGAGTCTTGATCAAGATAAAATTCAATTGCCGCATCAAGATCTTCATCGATGCCTGCAGCCGCTGACATTACCTTGTCACTGACTCCGTGATCTGCTAATAAATCAACAAATCTTTCTGCTAAGACATCAAGTACCTTTTTGTCTGCATACTCTTTGAACAACATCCAGATGTCACCAATTTGATTTTCATTCATTCTAAAATTTCCCCAGTTTCTTGGTCGATGTTAGATTGTAACACAGGGTTCTTAGCAAAGTCAATCATTACTTTATCAAGACACCCGTCTTCGTTTCTCTCCCACTCCTTGCGGTAGAGTTTAATTTCATCGGACCCTGCGTATTTAAGTCGGTTGCCATCTTTTTGTAAAAAACTTTTGGCTTCAAACAAGTCAACAAGACCGCTGTAGGGATTCATACCTTGTTCATATGGAATTTTAATTTGTAATGTTTCAAAAGGTTTGGCATAGCGTGTTTTCATAATCTTGCATGATGCACGAATACCTTTGACTTCACTGATCTTGTTGCCGTCTTCGTCTTCTTTCAACTTCAACTTCTTCATAGCAACTACAATACTAGATGCATAGACGAACCCTTGTCCACCTGAGATTTTGTCGTCTGGATCAAACATGTCCTGACTTGCATAAGTGTGATTTGTACAAACCATTCCCACATTATAACTGCCAAACATGTTGACACAGTTGCGAACGAGACTAGTAAGTGCTTTAGGCTTACGGCCCATGTCACCTTTCATGTCACCTGCTTCAAACTGGTTAATGTCAGTGGGAGTCAATAACATGCCCAGCGAGTCAATAACAAACAAGACCTTTGGTCGTTCTGCCATAACTTTGTATTCTTTCATGAATTCGCTGATAGTTTTAGCAACATCATCAATCATAGCCATGTTAAGTTTCAATAGTTTTTCTTCACTAGTGTCTACACCTAGTGCCAATAACCACTTTTGATCCAATGCATTTTCACTGTCAACTAACACAACATAAATGCCTTGTTCCTGAGCAGCCTTAATGATATTGCCAGAACAGATATATGATTTACCTGCTCCTGATTCACCAGCAAACACAGTTACCTTACCAAGAGGAATTCCTTTGTTAAAGTCGCTACTGATAAGATAATTTAGAGCAAAGTTGCCTGTACTGACCCAATCAGTTGGGTCATTAAAGCCAACACCTAAACCGTCAATGCTCTTGGTTAGGGTTTTGCGAAATTTCGACAAGTCGAAGGCTTTTGTAGCCATAGTTATACTCCTAAGTGATGTTAATAGGGACCGAAGTCCCTATTATTTTTTACTGCTTGTTGCGATTGCGAATCATAGCAAGAATGTCTTCTGCACGACCGCCTGCGGCTGGTGCTGATTCTTGCTTTGGTGCTGGAGCGGATTTCGCTGCCGGAGCATCATCTTCCCAAGGTGCTGCATCGTCAGCAATCGGTGAAGGTGCTGGAGCTGCCTTAGGTACTGCTCTTGCGGCAGTATTAGGATCGCCTGTTGCCTGGCCCATGCCAGCTGGTTTGAAGTATTGTCCCCAACGATCCATATCAAATGGTTCGCCATCAACTGATGCTTCAAACATTTCTTTGATTACTTTGACTTCGATGTCAGATGGCTTCTTGGGCAAGTAATCATTCAATTTAAACAATCCATGTGCTTCTAAGTTAGCAGTTTCTGTCGCATCCAAAGGACGGGTACGACGGCTCCACTTTGATGTAGAGTAGTCAGCATAACCACCTTTTGAAGTCTTGATCAACTTGAAGTCAACGCCGTTAACTGCGTCAGTTGGCAAGTCATCCATTTCTGGATCAAGCAATGCGCCACGGATAAGTTGGAAGATCTGTGGGCCGATAATGAAACGACGAATTGCGTTATCTGGTCTTTCAGATTCTTTCAAACCATCTTCAACTACATAACCTTGGAAAATGTAACTACGCTTTTTCCAATACTTACGACCCATATCTTCAAGATTAGGATCTTTAAACCAGCCACGAACTTCTGCCAAGATTGGGCAAGTTTCACCGTACATTTCCATGCAGGGGACATTAACGGTAACAGACTTAGAGTCAGTTGAACCTTTAACACCGGCGAATGGCAATTTGATCATTGCTCGTTCTACCCAGAAAAATGTATTGTCGGGATTGCCGTCTGGAAGAAAACGGACTGTTGATTCGGAACCTTCTTTTAAGTTCCAGAAAGGATAAATGGAATTGTCTCCACCTGTTCTACCCTCACCGCTTGAGCGGGTTTCTTGCTCTTTGAGCTTTGCGCGAATTTCAGCTAATGATGCCATGATTATCTCCTATTGTTAGCCTATATGTTTTGCATTTCTGCTAGTTTTGCCTGTATCTACTTTACACCATCGTAAAGTAAAAAAGTGCATATATGTTATTATACGCACTTTTATTTATGTTTGCAAGAGAAATCTTGCTTAATTATGAGTAATTAAGCCAATTATCTTAAACCGGCAATTTTTAGCCAGCGTGTTAATTCGGTTGATTCGGCGGTAGGGGTTACTGGCGCAGGCGCAGGCGCTGTGGCAGGCGCTGTGGCAGGCGCTGTTGCTGTTTTTTCTAATGCTTCGGCTTGTTTTATAAGTTCGGCTGCTTGGGCTCGAAGTGCTTTGGGATCTTGAGTTGCAGTAGCCCCGGGAGTACTGGCATCGGCATCCGCTGCCGATTTTACTAAACTTTGCTGAAGGGCGGCAATTCTTGCTAATTCTTTTTGTTTAATAGCAGGTAGTTTAGCATAATCTTGGGGGCCGTTAATTCCGTATTTTTTTGCCAGCATATCACGGCGTTGCATTTCTTGAGGATTGAACGCGGTTTTGCTTAACAAAGTTTCTAGCTCTTCGACCTCATTACGATAGTCACCCTTATAATTTGGGTCATACTCGGGATCGTTGAATGTTCGCCCTTCTATCAAATCTGACAAATATTTTTTATATAATGCCATTACTTTACTCCTGCTATTTTCAACATAGCTGCCAATTCTGAATTCTCTGGCAAGTTGGGTGTTGGGTGTTTGCCATGTACATTTTTGATCCTATCTTTGACCACGCCCATAGAGGTTTTGGTCAATAATCCTTTCTTAGCACGATCACCAATTTTGGCCTTTTGTCCTACTTGATGATCTCCGTAATGATAGTGTAGTTTGTCTTTATCATTGCTTCTATCAAATGTGGAATGTTTTTGGCCAGGATCGTTATCTGGTCTACTATCATGGTAATAATCGTAATGATCGTCATCGTCATCGGGATTCTGGGTGTAAAGTTTATCTTTATATTTGGGATCGCGCCATTTAGCGGATTCATCAGTTTCTGTTGACTCTTCCTTCATACCGGCCATTTTCTTTAAATCAGCTAGCATTGACTTTGCTTCGTCACCGCTCATTGTAGATAGTTTGGCATCCGGCAAAGATTTTAACATTGCTGTTGGATCTTGTTTGGCAGGTGCTTGCACAGGTGCTCCTGGCATTCCGGGCATGTTCATACCCTTCATCATGTCGCCAACTTTACCCTGGATGCCTTTGTGCATTGAATCTATGCTTGAACCGTCAAGGCCCATGCCGCCTGCCATATCCCTAAACTTACCCATTGCACTATTGTAGCCAGCTTCGGAATCATCTTGCTTGCCGTTGATAGTCGATTTGAAGTTTGATGACTTAGTAGCACCGGGCATGCCGCCGATGTTTTTCATCATACTATCCATGTCTGGCATACCAGGCATTGACATTTGTTCGTATAGTTTGGCAAATGCCGCATCTGCTGACAAGTTTGATTCGCCTAGGCCGCCCTTGGCCAATCCTGCCAACTGACGCATTCTATGTGATTCGTAAATGGCTGACAGTTCACCTATGACTTCTTGAGCAACTTGGCCAGCTTCTTCACCGAATTCTTTTTCACATGCTAGAATAACACCTGTTTCACCTTTGGGGAACTGTCCAGTATTTTCGTCATACATGCTACGAATAAATTCTACTATCTCATTTGATTCAGTCATATCTTCTTCCTCGTATTCTTCAGCAACTGGTGCAGGCGGTGTAGCCTCCGGTGCTGGTGCAGGCGGTGTAGCCTCCGGTGCTGGTTCAGGTGCAGGTTCTGCAGAACCATCAAACTTTAATTTATCTGCTAAGTCTGGATGATTGGTTTCTACCCAACCTTGAACCAGCGTGTTGAGATCTGTTTCTGCTGGCGCATTTTTTAACATTTCCTCAAACTCTGGATCATCAATAAGTCCTTTCAAACTCATCAGTGCATTAGCACCATCTGTACCAACTTTCTGTTGTTGTGCCAACAGTTGATTTAATTTATCAACGGCAGCATCTTGCACTTCTTGATCACTGCTGGTTAAATCGTCTTCTTCTGCTAGGATATCATTGATATACTGTTCAAATGCTGAAACCGGTTCAATAGTCTCACTCTTGGGCATGCCTTTACGAGCTAATGCTTTGACAGTGTCGTGTGGTGTACGATTGGGATTGTGCGGCTTCTTAAATGGTGATTTTTCTTTCTTGCCAGCTTCGCGCTCTTTGGCTTCGTCATCTGTTTCCCAAGGCATGGTTTCTTCATCTAACAAATCATCTGCTGTTAGTTCTTTAACAACATCAATTTCTTCCCCAACCAGTTTATAAATGTAAGGGAATACATTTTTTAATTCTTCATTGAATGTACGAATGGTCAAGCGATCAACCCAGTCGTTGACTAGGTCTTCTGGAATTTCTTGTGCATCATTGACTGTGAATGACTCTGCGAAAGATTCGTAGTAGTTGTGATTTTGTAAGCTGTGAATTTCTTTTTTCACTTGAGCAATGCGCTCGTAGACTTTAGTTTGTATTTGGCCAACTGCTTCACTGACCATTGGATTGCGATCAACATAGTTCTTGAACATGCGAAGTTTGTTTAGTTCTTCACTTAGACCAATGATGTGTTGTCCCATTGGGTCATAACTGTTGCCACCGTGTGCCACATGAGTAGCCAGTGCGCGAGCGCCGTTTAGATGTTTGAATGGATATTTGAAACGCTCACCGTCTGCATTTTCAACATAGATGCTTTCAATGTGTAGTGTGCGGCCAGCAGCGTGATTGTAGTTCACAGGTTGAGTGTGTCTCACAATAATCTTGGCTTCCCCCATGTCTTGATAACTGGTCTTTGAGGTTCCCCACAATTTACTTTCTGTCATACTGCCTTCTCCATTGTGCTTGGCTAAAAATTTATAATCTCGTTTGTCAAGATTACTTTTTGTTATATTTCTTGGACTCCAATCTAACATTCGTTGTCCTGCAAACTCGCGCAATTGTTCTAAAAAATTATACCATTGCTTTTTAACGCTGTTAGGTTGACCGTCAACAACATCGTTGGTATATAGGCAAACTAAGCCGTCGTCTTCCGAAAGACTCACGCTGATTGTTCCTAAATTAGCTCCGTGTTTAACAAAGTCAAATTCAAAGAATCTAGCGTCTTCTGCACGATCAGTTACTTTGCCGTTGGCGTCGCCAAGTTTAATCTTTGGAAATTGTGTGCGTATCTTTCCAAACAGTTCCGGCGCGATTTTATTGAGATCTTTATCCATATTGATATTTATCCAAGAGCCGACGAAACGAAGATAGGCATAGGCAATTCCCAATCTTCATCTGCCATAACATCACTGCTGCTAAATGTTTCAAATACTCTGTTATCCCAATCAGCAAGCACCTGTGCCATTCTAACAATCAATAACAATGCAGAAACTAGGTCATCCTCTTCACCTGATTTGGCCTTAAAGCTAACACCTGTGGCAATAAACGCTTTGAGTTCGGATATCAAAGGCTTACTATTAACAATCATTTTGTTCGATTCTATTAGGTATTTTAAGCGAGCACTTGCTGAAATCTTAGTACCATGTGTGGTATTAAATCCTTTACGGAACTTGCGCACATGGCCTTTTCTAATGGGTTCGCTAACAAATAATCCGGCAAACTGATCTTCACCTAGATCCCTAATACAAACCAACCCTGCTTCTCCCACAGTGTTGTTTTCAATTGACCAATAGATATTGCTGGCACTTGCTTCACCTAGTTGCTCTTGTAGGTATTTTAAAATTTCTCTTAATATACGAATTTGGCCTTGTATTGGGGTTAGGTTGTGATGCCATTCACCTACTTGTATAAATGTGGGCAATTCAAATATTTGTATAGCAGCTGAGTTACCGCCTGTACCTAAGCTAGGATCTAATGCTATAGCGTATATACAGTCTTTGTTAATCTGTTTATACCAACGAGTTTGTCCCATGTTCATGATAGGCTGTTTACCTTCCATGCCTGCTAGATAAATGCTGTTGATCAATGTTTCATCATAGATCAAGAACTCGCAACCGTACTCACGACGGAAACGCTCTTCACCAATGCGTCCTCTTTCTAATGTTGCCCAGGCATCGTCTCGATCAGGATGCTCACTCCATGAGCAAGTATAAGGAAAAAATCCATTAATGCCTACTTCTTGTTCATTACCAAACTCATCAAATTTCTTATTAGCTTCTTTCCATATAATAGCAAATGTATCTTCATCACTGTTGGGAGTACTAGTGATAATTGCTCGGCCGCCAGTTGCTAGTGTCGGGGAAATTGAAGTCCAAAACTCGTCGGCGATATTTGGAGGTACAAAAGCAAACTCGTCACAGTATAGAAGGGAAATAGACATACCACGACCTGTGTTGCCAGTAGTAGTTGTAGAGACAATGCGTGATCCATTTTCAAACTCAATTGAGCCCTTGTTATAGTTGACTACTCCGGCTCTTATATAATCGGGACATAGTTCGTATGCATAGCGTATGCGTTGCATAATTTCTTGTGAACCGGTGTATTTGTGTGCAGATATTAGTATTGTTTGGTCAGGATGAAACATGGCAAACCATAATAGGTACCCTGCCGCACAGGTAGTTTTTCCCATCTGTCTAGGCAACATGTTGACATTGAACCTGTGCCCGTGATAAGCATCTAATAGTTGTGTTTGATATCCAAACGGTTCAAATAACATCTTGCCGCGTACAGGATGTTGGATATAGAAAAAGTTACTGCAAAAATAATGATAACCTGTATTAGGGTTTGCACATGCCAACAGATGAGCAACCTGTTCTTCAGTGAACTTTTCTTTTGTGTGGGCCTTCTTGGTTAAGACGCCATCTAATGATTTACTTGCCATATGTTTATTTAATGAAAAAAATAGCTCCCGGAGGAGCTATTTGGCACTATTGGACAGAGTGCTAACTGCGACGAATTATCGTAGGCCTGCAATGCGTAACATTGCTGTTAATTCTGCTGATTCAGCCGTAGGCATTTTCAAACCTGGGCCACTTGCTTTTGGTGCAAGACTGTAAGGTGATGTTGCAGGCGCTGCCGTTGTTGCCGCAGCTGCCGGAGCATTAATTGGCTGTGCATCAATATCAGATGGAACATTTCCAACTGCGGCTGTTTGAGCTTGTTGTGCTGGGGCCGGTGCTTCTTTCTTTCCAAGCCCAAGAAAGTTTTGAAGTCTCTGCATATTTGCCGCACCATTAGCCATTCTAGCATCATAACTACCAGGAGTAACAACACCTGTTCTAGGATTTGTATCACCAATTTCTGCATCACTTCTTGTTCTCAATGCGCTTCCATTACTTGTAACTGGTGCACCTTGTGGATAAGGATTTTCTGGAGTACCTAGAACTGGGGAGGTTGCTGCTTGTGTAGCTGGTGCAACAGGATCGTTAGTAGCGTTGCCAATGTTTCCAGTCATACTACTTCCGTTATTTGTATTTTGTGTTACCGGAGTTGGTGCTGTCGCCGGTGCTGCCGCTGCCGCATTGGGGTTAGTTGTAATCTCTGGGTGACGGGCCATGGCTTGACGAGTGGCTGGTCCCATTTTACCGTCAACTGTTAATTTTTCACCAGCCGCATTTAATTTAGTTTGCAATTCTTTAGCAGTAGCTTCTGGAAAATCTTTTTCGTATGCAACTTTTGGTGCACCAGCAGGTGCAGCCGGTTTAGTAGCAGGTTTAGTAGCAGGTTTAGTAGCAGTAGTTCCTAACTTGGCCTGTAAGCCTGCAACATATTGTTTATTGGCAGCTAAATTCATGTCGTTGCCTTTACTAAAACGATCAATCTCAGCTTGAATCTTTGCAGGATCGGCTGGTGCTGCCGCTGGTGCCGCTGGTGCTGCCGGCTTGCCGCCACCGCCCATCTCATCTAACTCCATTGTATCATACAATTCTTGTAATTTGGCCTTTAGTGCTTCCATCGGATTGCCGCCACCGTTGACTTTAGGGGCTTCTGCGCCTGAACTGTGCAGGTCATCACCTGTAGCAGTCATTCTGCTCATAGGAGCATACTTTTCATTTGGTGAATTGGCAAGACGCTCTTCTTCCATGTCACTGCCAAACATTGGTTCTAATTCAATCTCAATAGGCTCACCACCGTGCTCATGGCCCATACCGCCTTGTTCTAAATTGCTTAGTAGATCCATTAGGTGACGGATACCATTTGCGCCACTACCATTCATGCTGACATTCATATTAACTGAATCTTGTTGCGGAGCTGGCTTAGGCATAGACGACATTCCAGGCATACCCATACCGCATTCATCCACCTCGTCTTCTTTTACTGGAAAAGTTTTTCCGTCAACTTCAAATTCATCTGCGCCAGCATCTTTAGCTGCATCGAGTGCGCCGCTGAAAGCATTGCCTTCATTTGGTTCTTCAGTCACTGGTTGATCCAGTTCTCTCATTCTTTGAAATAGTTCATTAAAGTTCATTTTGTTTTTCCTTTTCTTGGATCTGGATTAGCGACAGTTCCAAGAGGACTTCTTGCTGGGCCAGGTTTTGGTAATTCGTTTGATTTTTCTTTAAATGCTTTTTTAGCAAGTAATTTTTCATTTACGCCTTTGTACTCTGTAGGCTGAGTATTTTTGCGTTCTTTAGATAATTCTTTTAAGAAACTAGCAACACCTTTATCACCCACCATACCTTGATGATTTTCTTTTGCTAGTTCACTGGTTAATAATGACTTGCTGTCTAGTTCGGCATGTTCAACATTTAGTTCGCTTTCTGATTCTTCGCCTAGACTACGAACACGCACACGAGCTAATGGGATGCCTGTTTGTTCTGCTACATAATTTGACAATACTAAACTAGTAGTAGGATAATCTAATTCAACATCAAACATATGAACTTCTAGATTTTCTAACTCTGGAAAGTCATTTAGTTTCTTTTGGATTGGAGTTGTCTTTGTTTTAGCAAATTTGCCTACTTGATATTTTTGTAGAGCATTTTCCATGACATCTTCACAATGCTCTGGAAGATCTCCGGCAATTTTAATTTTGAAAGAGTATTTGTGCTCTTCCTTGCTTTCTGTTAGATATTCTGTAAACGATTTCATGTTAGGATCCTGATACATTATTTATTTCATACTCTTAAGTTTTTCCAATAAGCTATTACGATCTGAAATGATTATTCCGGTTCCTGAAACATCTATACTGTCATCATTATTAGACTCTTGATCTAGCTTCTGCTTTTTAAGTTGTAATTCTACCATCTTTAACTTTTTATCAATTTTTGCACTTTTAGCATCAATGGCATTTTTCAGCATAGTAGCGGCAACTTCAAAAACACGACCACTGTATCTAGCTTCTACATTCATACCTAAATCCATCAGGTCATCGTAGGCATCTGTTGCTCGTCTAGCTAGTTCGTCAAACTCGCCGTCGCTGATATCGCCTAGCCCCTTTACTTGGGGTAACGCGGATGCAATTTTATCAAATTCAGCCATGTCACGAAGCAACGGCTGTGCAACTTCTTGCATTTGTGCTTTTTCGGCCTTTTTAATAGTTTTTTTAGTCTCAGGTAGATTTAAGAGTTCTTCAAGTTTTTTCATACTAATACTTATCTACCTTTGGTTCCCTGGAATAAATCTTGTTCATTTAACACACGGAATTTGATACCTTGGCTCTTGCACCAACTTTGGGCGGCACGCCATTTGGCTATGTTTTTAACATATTGATATTGATTGTTGCGATTCTTGCCAACTTTTTCTAACACAGTTTGATTTTGTGGTTTGACTTCTATAAGTTCAACATGGGGCTGACCTTGTTTGTCAACATATTGTATGAAGAAATCTGGAATGTAAATTGTACTCTTTCCAGTAAATGGATCTTTGTAAGGAATACTGATTGCTTCGCTGGCCCATTTTTGTATGCTGGGATTATTGTCACAAAAACGCATAAATGCCCACTCCCAGCTGGATCTAAAAGTAGGAGTTCGTTTTCCTATGTACTTCTCAGGGTTAGTGGGTGTAAATTTACCCTGAGCAAATCTACTCATGATACTATGTTACGGCTTTCAAAAGTCTCGTCAACTGTGGCTATTTTGTAACCTAGTGTACTGGATTTATCTCGATACACATTAAGTATCTCAGTTACTACTTGACTCAACTGTGAGTCAGTAAGTCCTTTAAGTGTGTCCAATAATTCAAATACATTGACATTGTCAATTCTAGATTGATTTAATAATACGATTGCAGTACTCTTGGCGGCATCATCTTGGAAGCCTCTTTTTAGGAAATACCCCACAACTGCATCTACCTGTGCGGCAGGAAAACTTACCTTATGACGATAATAGTTGTCAAAGAAACTTTTGACCACTGTGGCACTGTCATTGGTATTTTGTTGATTCTGAGTGGGTAAATTTAAATAGGTATCTACAGTCATGGTAATTGTCTTTGTGTGGCCACTGTTGACGGATTATTAGCAGTGTCATTTATCGGCATTCTGATGTTATTCAATCCCACATTGCCTAAGTTTCTGATTCCAGTAGTGGCCACATTAGTTAGCTCATTCCTGATACTGGTTGATGTTAATTTTGAAGCATTGTTGTAGGTGTTGACTGCTGTAATAGCTGCGCCTACAATTTGACCAGTGGTAAGACTATCTAAACCGTCAGTCATTGCTTGACCCACAACCCCAAATGTACTAGCAAGGCCTGCAAGTACGCCACCTGTGCCCAACAATGTTTTGGTGCCGCCGCCCGCCAAACTCAGTGGACTAGGCACAGTATCATAATGATCCGGGCCGCCAAATCCCGGAGGATCACTTCCTGGAACAACAGGTCCTGTGTTGTAGGCCACTGCTTCATAGACTAGCGACATTGCTTGTGACGCAGCCTGACTGCTGCTCATGTCCATAGAATCATGGCTCCAACTGGCTATTTTAGGGTTTACTAATGTGTAACTTTGGTACTGATGATTGGCCATTTGATAGATAGTGATCTTATCAAAAAATGGAATAGAGCTGTTGTTATCTAGGCCATACGGTGCAGTGATCAATGTGCCGGGACTATATGCTGTATTTTTATATGCAGATGGCTGTTTGGCCACTGTGGGATCAGCATAATAGTAACTGTAATAATTTTGCCACAGTTGACCTACAACACCTAACCTATCATCATGAAAGGTAATGTTGACCGGCTGATAATTAATTTTGGTTTGTATAATATGTTTTCTATTATACTGGTCTGCTGCAACTGTATCTATGGTAAATTTGGGAAGTTCGCAAGTCTTGACCAACATGTTGATTTCACTAGCATGTCTATAACTAAAATTTAAACTTTTAAGCGCATTTGTGTTGATACTAAAATTAACATAAAAATTAAATTTACTTTTTGGTGCCAGTCTAAAATCGCTGTCTGTAAACAGTCGCGAGGCATGCCGCCAATCAGCAACATTGCCTTTGGGGTTAAGAAGTCCCTGTACTAATTGATCACCAAATCCACTCATAACAATATTTAGTTAAAAAATTAACTACGCAGATAATGAATAGTCATAAAAAAACACCCGAAGGTGTTTTTTATTAGGCCTTGCCTGCGCCAGTAGATAGTGTACCTATTGTACGACCAACATTTGTGCCAACACCAGCTCCTTGCGGACCTTGTTGTGCGTTATCATATGAAATTGTCAATGCAATAGTTGCGGCTTCGTTTGCACTGTAGGCCACATTACCGTAGTTCACAGATTTCAAATATGCACCATATAGTTCCCAAGTTTCAAGAACTGTAGGAGCAAATGCGCCATTGCCACCATCCAGCATTTCAAGTCTCGCAACAAACTTATAATCGATAGCACTAGCAGCGCTGGCCATCTCAAAAAAGTCAAATTGTTTCTGTAGCTGTGATCCGACTAGTTTTGTAACATTGCCACTAGCATCGTCGCGTAGATTCAATGTTACATCTGCCCAGTTGTGGCGACCTGCCATTTTGACTGTGGAATTATAGGTAGGCAGTGCGATCTCTTCAAAGTTAGCAGTAGGACGAGTAAAGTCCACAACCATCTTTGTTAGTTCAGTTTGCCCGTTACCAACTCCAAAGTTTTCTAAAGTAACGCGGAAACGATACTTCAACTTTGGCATCAGCATGCCCTGTGTGCTAGAGCTTTGACTTGATGCTAAAGGTACTGTAAATTTATTTAATGTTGAAATTGCCATTTCGTCTCTCCTTATTTGATGCCTAGAGCTTTAATAGCTCCAGTATTTTCTAAACGCAATGGAATGTAGATATATTCAACTGCTTTGACTGGCTCAATAGCAATGTCAAGATATAATTCATTACGGTCAATTCTGCTTGGTGTGTTGTTGCTAGTATCACAAACAACCACATAATCATACAGGGCTCTGTTGCCAACTAACTCTAGCATCAATGATTCGGCGGCAGCTTTGATCTGATCTCTAGTGATTTTGTCATTAGGTTCAAATATGTAAGGTTTAGCCAGTCTGTTTAGCTGTCTGCGTAGATAGCAAACTAAACGAGCAACATTGATACGATCCAATGCACTTGTGCCTTTTGCACGAGTCTTCTGACCATAATTAACCAAACCAGTACCTGTCAAGAATGTGATAGGATTGATTTCAGCTTTGTACAGTGTGTCGCGTTGTCCAGTGTTTAATGCCACTGATACAAACTGTCCGTCTGCATTGACATAACCAACTGCTGATGCGTTGGTAATACCACCGCGGCGTACACCAGCTGGGGCGAACCATGGATAGCTAACTTGGTCGCTTAGAGCAATGGTTCTCAAAATCATATGACTTGGCGGAACAACAATGTTTCGGCCAAAGTTGTCGCTGGTAAAGCCCCATGGATAGAACATAGCCATGTATTCGTCATAGCTGACTGCGCCACGATCATTGTCTTGTAATGCCAATTTGCTGTTCATGCCCCATGATAACAAGCTGGTTGCATCTGCAGGCAAACGGCAAGGAGTATCACCAATAACAAATGCTGTTAAGCCTCTGTCATAGTTTAGTCCAATCATTGCGCTGATCAATTCTGGATAACCGGGGCAAGCAATCAAGTTAAACACGCGACTTTCTTCGTCACGGATCTCTTGGTTGCTGTTTACTGTGGCTTTTAAAGCAATTTCAACAACTTTACGCTGTGCTTGGCGGCCAAATGAACCAGAACCGTCTTCGTCTTGATTGGTACTGACTGTTACCCAACGATGCGGATAATATGAGCCCATTGTTTCGTTATTATAACGAATGTTGCCTTTTGTTGTGTCGATGTAATTCTGCTTAAATTGTTTGACATTGAATCCGCTTCTGCGTAGATTCCACAGCAACATGCCTTTTGGATACAATGCTGGATCTGGACAGTCAAAGTCTACATAATTACTGACCAACAATTCCGATATTGAAGCTGAATAACTGTCTACGCCGTTGTCACTATAACGAGCATCGGCAAAAATAATACCTTCTTCAGTATCGTGATCGGCCTTGTTGATCAATATCCACTTGACTAGGTCTCTGTTGTATTTGTAAACAGTTCCCCATTTTTCTTCGTTGCGAGTGTCAATCCATAAGTCGCCAGTCTGTAATGGCGTACCTGTGCTTTGTAGCAATGGTTGAGTGGCACTTACAATAGGACCTGCAGGATCTGTACCATTTGAATAAAATGGATTTGTAGCATCTTTGTAGCCAACCCATTTAGTTCCGTTATGAATCATGATATCAACTTCATCATGTACAGAACTATACCAGTAGGTACCGTCAGCTGTTAATGAACTAGGCGGCTTGCTACCAGCAGTATAGCTTAATGGTTTCCATAGTGTAGCTGTGTACTGACTAGCATCATCACTGTCGTACAAGTTTGCCGTAGCATTGGCGCCTATGACAGCAAATCCCAAGCTGGTTAATGGACTGTTGTTGCCGTTGGTTAGAGTAAAATCACCACCTAATTTGTGACTGATTACAACTCTGTTCAAGTTATCAACAGATGCAGTGACATTGACAAATCCTGCAGAGTTGATGCGGCCTGCTACTGTGTCTGCATCAAAACTGGTACCGTCAGCTGTAAAAGTAATAGATTTACTTGCACTGAATGCATCTTGTCCTAACAGACTTTCTGCCATCTGGAATGTGTAGCTGGTTGCAGC
>Ga0136641_1000143_pt1 | contig 29646 bp, 24 predicted proteins | sample EliLak1302023Y_FD_115312 | JGI IMG/M metagenome (GOLD analysis project Ga0136641, IMG submission 115312) | Freshwater microbial communities from Elizabeth Lake, Yosemite National Park, California, USA - 13020-23Y | ecosystem: Environmental > Aquatic > Freshwater > Lake ...
CGAAACCAAATCAACAGATTCAATTCTTGGATTAACTGGTCGTCCACTACCAATCTTTAATGCTCCTAAACCGCTTAATTCCCACGGTCCGGCCTACGTCATTGCGATGACAAACCAAAAGGGCGGGGTCGGAAAAACCACCACCACAATCAATCTCGGTGCCGCGCTGGCCGAAGCGGGTCGCAAAGTATTGATGGTTGACATGGATCCGCAGGGATCGTTGTCAATTGGGCTCGGTGTTAATCCAGATGAATTGGGTAGCCAACGAACCGTTTATGACATGTTGATGGATTCAAGTGCCGCTCCAGCGGCTGAAGTTGTCATGAAAACTTCCATCGCTGGACTCGATTTACTTCCAGCAAACATCCAACTGAGTGCTGCTGAATTACGACTTGCTGGGGAAGTTGCACGCGAGTATGCACTCGATCGAGCTCTTGAAACTGTGCGTCCGTTTTACGACTACATATTGATTGATTGCCAGCCATCGTTGGGTCTCCTCACGGTTAATGCACTAACGGCTGCTGACGGTGTTGTTATACCGATGGAATGTGAGTTCTTTGCACTGCGAGGCGTGGAAATGTTACGTCAAACTATTGCGAAGGTGCAAGAACGCCTCAACAATCGTTTAACCATTGATGGCGTGCTACCAACCATGGTTGACGCTCGCACCTTGCACACCCGCGAAACAATTCAGGCAGTTCTTGATGCCTTTGGTGATTTGGTTTTCCATACAACAATTAGCCGGACCGTCAAGTTTCCAGAGACTACTAAAGCTGGCGTTTCAATTATTGAGCAAGCGCCTAACTCTTCGGGTGCTCAAAATTACCGAAATCTTGCCTGGGAACTTGTATCTCGTCTAGAGGCCCAAGGCTCGGTTGCGAAGTAATGTTTGCGGCGTCTGCCGAGCCTGACCTAAAGACCGCTCCGCCGGAAGAAACTTCAGACTCATTTTTGGTTTCCCTAGAGGAATTCTCTGGGCCATTTGATGTCCTGCTTTCGTTAATCGCAAAACATCGTCTGGATGTTACGGCACTTTCACTACATCAAGTCACCGATGATTTTCTCGTTTACATCAAGGCGCGCGGGGATGAGTGGACACTTGATGAGGCAACAGAGTTTTTAGTCATCGCTGCCACATTGCTTGACTTAAAGGCTGCGCGTTTGATTCCTGGCGGCGAAGTTGAAGATGAAGAAGATATTGCGATCCTAGAAGCCCGAGACCTACTCTTAGCCCGACTGTTGCAATATCGAGCGTTCAAGGAAATGTCTGCCGACTTTAAGAATCGGTTGGCTACCGCAGGTCGTCAGCATCCTCGAGCCGCAGGGCTAGACGAAAAATTCGCCAAGTTACTCCCTGAAGTAGAACTTGGAATGGGTCCAGATGACTTCGCCAATCTTGCGGCGCGCGCACTCGAACCAAAACTTCCCGATGTGATTTCGGTAGCACACATTCATGCCGCTCGGGTTTCCGTTCGGGAACAAGCGGCAATCATTGTAGAACGCTTACGGCGAGTTGGACAAGCCTCTTTTCGAATACTAACCAGAGATTGCGACACCACACTTTTGGTTGTAGCAAGGTTTCTAGCGCTGCTTGAAATTTATCGAGACGGGTTGGTTACTTTCGATCAACCGACGCCACTTGGCGAACTGTACGTTCGGTGGATCGGTGATGATGATTTGGATGTGGATGCCATGCGAGAAATAGATGAATTTGATTCTTCTGAAGTTCAAGATTTTAGAACCCATCTGGGTGATGTCGAAGCAACTGACCAGATAAGTGACGAGACAAGTGAGGCACTAAATGAGTGAAGAAACAGTTGAATTTATCGACGGTGAATCGGCAACAGATGTTGAAATAGACGATGGCGTTGCCTTAGGTGCGCCTTCAATTAGGGCCGCACTCGAGGCGTTATTGATGGTGACAGAAGAACCTATGACTACGGCCACACTTGCAACATTGACGCGCACTCCCGAAGACACCGTCGTTACTACATTGCACGATTTAGCTCAAGAGTATGCAGTTCAGGAACGCGGTTTTGATTTGCGTGAGTTAGGTGGCGGTTGGCGCTTCTGGACCAGAGACAATTGTGCACAAGTAGTCGAAAGATTTGTTCTTGATGGTCAACACGGCAGGCTTTCCCAAGCAGGACTTGAGACATTAGCCGTCGTCGCTTACCGCCAGCCAGTCACCCGTTCAAGAATTTCTGCGATTCGAGGAGTCAACGTTGATGGGGTAGTTCGTACTCTAGTAACGCGAGGGTTAATAGAAGAGACCGGTCATGACCATGAAACTGGTGCTCACTTGTACCGAACTACAACATACTTCCTGGAACGCCTAGGCCTAAAGTCCCTTGCAGAATTGCCACCTATTGCCGCGCACTTACCTATGCCAGACGATGTTGAAGAAGTTTTAGATTTAGCGAATAGCTAGAACGAAATGGAAGAAAACGAAGTTCGGTTGCAGAAAGTTCTCGCTAGCGCTGGCCTAGGCTCAAGGCGCAAGTGCGAGGAGTTCATTACGGCTGGGCGGGTAACTGTTAACGGCGAAGTCGTGGATGAACTTGGTTCCCGAGTTGATCCTGACGTTGACATTATCCATGTTGATGGAGTTCGCATTGCTCAAACTAGCGGACACATTGTTGTGGCGCTCAACAAGCCTCGAGGTGTTGTAACAACTATGTCTGATGATCAAGGTAGAGAGTGCGTCGGTGATCTAGTTTCTGAATTCGAACAAAGGCTATTTCATGTCGGCCGATTAGATGCCGAAACTGAAGGCCTATTGCTACTTACAAACGATGGGGAATTAAGTCAGCGACTTGGACATCCTTCACATGGGATTGTTAAGGCATATCTTGCAAGAGTCACAGGGCGGGTAACTAAGGAAGACATTGACAAAATTGTTGCGGGCTTTCCAATCGAGGGAATTCCAGTTGCCGTTACGGATTGTAAGATTTTCGAAAGTGGCAAGAACCAGACTGTCGTTCAGATCTCGATTCATGAGGGCCGCAATCGAATCCTGCGCAAACTATTTGATGAACTGGGATATCCGGTTTTAGACCTAGTTCGAACCAAAATCGGTCCGATTTCTCTTGGCACCTTGCGTTCTGGCCACCTGCGCGTAATCGAGAATAAAGAATTGGGAAAACTCTATAGTTCAGTTGGGCTCTAGAATCAACCTATGAATATCAGGGCAATCAGGGGAGCCACCTGCTTACAGCGCGATGATGCGGCAGAAATGGCTGAGGCAGTCACGGAATTGCTTTCCGAGCTATTGACGCGTAACGCCATCGGAACTGACGACTTGATAAGCGTTCTCTTTACATCAACTCCTGATTTGCAAAGTGCGTTTCCTGCGGCTGCCGCTCGTGGCGTTGGCTTAGCGGACGTGCCACTAATTTGCGCCCAAGAAATTGATGTTACTGGAGCGATGGAAAAAGTTGTTCGCGTCATGGTTCACGTTCAAACACTTAAGGCTCGAGCAGACATCAAACATGTTTACTTGCGTGGCGCCGAAGCGTTGCGACAAGACATTGCGCAATAAGTTGAATGTGAACCTGCGGTCATGAGTACAGATAAAAACATTCTTGTTATAGGCACAGGTTTAATTGGTACCTCGATAGCCCTTGGACTGAAAGCTCAAGGTTTGCAGGTGTACCTTTCTGACTTCGATTCAGCTGCGCTTGCTGCCGCGCTCAAAGTAAGCGGTGCCAGCGAATTCACTGATCAAGAAATCGCCCTGGTTGTCATAGCCACACCACCAGCAAGTGTTGCCAATGTGATCGCAAGAGCCTTAGACGATCACCCTCGCGCAGTTATTACAGATGTCGCCAGTGTTAAGGGATCAATTTTCCGAGAATTGGAGCAACTGGGTTCATCTGGCTGGGATCGAATCGTAGGCGGTCACCCCATGGCGGGGCGAGAAGTTTCTGGAGCGATTGGCGCGCAAGGCAATCTCTTTCTTGACCGACCTTGGGTTATTGCCAGTAGTGAGCGAACATCAGTTGATGCAATCGCAACTGTTAAGAATTTGGTTGAGTCCCTTGGAGCATTTCCAATTTTTCGTACCATTGATGAGCATGATCGCGCCGTGGCATTAATTTCGCATACTCCGCAGGTGGTTGCCTCAGTTTTGGCTGGCGAACTCATGGATGCGGAAGGTTCCTACATTGATTTGGCTGGCCAGGGGATCAGAGACACAATTCGAATTGCCGGATCAGATTCAAGTTTATGGACGGAAATTCTGAGTGAGAATTCACATTTCATTGCGCAACAAGTTACCAGCGTGGCTAATCAATTATTGGAATTTGCCAAAGCACTTGACGATGGGAATCGCGAGACGGTCAAAGCAAAACTGATCAAAGGAAATCGAGGTAGAGATCGCCTGCCTGGCAAACATGGATCGACACGAACTTCGACTTCACTGCTGGTTGTTCGCCTCGATGATAAGCCTGGTGAACTAGCGCGACTATTTACTGTGGCGGCACAAGCCAATGTAAACCTGGAAGATGTTCGAATTGATCATTCGCTCGGCCACCCCACTGGACTGGTTGAACTTTCCGTTGCGCCTAAATCGATTGCAGTGCTTAAACCTGCTCTGGAAGTTGAAAATTTCGTAGTTATCTCCTAACGGGTTGACTGGGTAGACTGAGGTATATGCCCAATTCGCTCATAATCGCCATTGATGGCCCGAGCGGATCCGGAAAATCCAGCGTCTCTCGAGCTGTTGCCATCGAGTTGGGCTTAGAATACCTAGACACTGGCAGCATGTACCGGGCAATGACTTGGTATTTACAGGACTTAGGTATCGACGTCGCAGATGCTCAGCTAGTGGCAAATTCGGCTAGAGCGGAAGTAATTCAACCGAGTATTAATCCCAGTGAGCCAGGCATTCGGGTTCTAGGAACAGACGTATCTGCTGAAATCAGGGGACCAAAAGTAACGCAAGGGGTGAGCGCAGTTAGCGCCGTTCCTGAGGTTCGCCAATTAATGGTAAATCTTCAGCAAAAGATAGCAACTAACTCCACTGCCGGAATTGTCGTAGAAGGTAGAGATATTTGCGCTGTCGTACTTCCGAACGCGCCGGTGAGGCTTTTCATTACCGCAGATCCCGAGGAGCGAGCTAATCGTCGTGCGAAAGAAATGGGTCAAGAAGTTTCCGCTACAATCAGCGATTTAGCGAAGCGAGACTTGGCAGACGCAACACGTACCGCGTCGCCGTTGGAAATTGCGCCCGGTGCTCAGGTTATAGACACCACGCACCTGGACTTGAGTGAAGTTATTTCCCAAGTATTAGACATTGCCAGGGCTGCGCGTGGATAACGAACTAGATCTGAATGCCGAAACAATTATTTATGACGTGGCCGGTGATGCCATGGAGCTGGACGACTCAGTTGAAATTCCAGAGCGCTGGGAAGACTTAACGGAATCTGAATACGTCGCGCTGCTTGACCAACTTGGGATTCCTTCAGATGAAACCTTCGAGGCACCTGACGATTTATCAAACTTGCCAATCGTCGCAGTCGTAGGGCGACCCAATGTTGGCAAATCGACGTTAGTCAATCGCATCATTGGTAGACGTGAGGCAGTTGTCGAAGATACACCGGGAGTCACCCGAGATCGAGTCAGATACGAATCTGAATGGAACGGTATTCCCTTTATTGTGGTGGACACGGGCGGCTGGGAACAAGATGCAGTTGGAATGAGTGCACAAGTTTCAGCTCAAGCGGAAGCCGCTATCAACTCCAGCGACGTAGTAGTTTTCGTGGTTGATGCAACCGTGGGCGCAACCGATGCCGACGAACAAATTGTGAGAGTTCTTAGGCAAGCAAAAGTCCCGGTTATTTTGGTTGCAAACAAGGTCGATGATGAACGAGCTGAACTAGAAGCAACCCGCCTCTGGTCTCTTGGACTAGGCGAACCGTACACAGTTTCTGCATTACATGGTCGAGGTAGCGGTGATTTACTCGATGTCGTATTGGCCGCATTGCCCGAAGAAGGTTCGGGCCAGGCTCGTCCAAGAGGACCACACCGCGTTGCATTACTTGGTAAACCAAATGTTGGAAAATCGAGTTTGCTCAACGTGCTCACGGGTGAAAAGCGAGCCGTTGTTGACAGTGTTGCGGGCACAACAGTGGATCCGGTCGATGAGCTAGTTGTGATGGATGACGAAGAGTGGATCTTGGTCGACACCGCGGGAATTCGTCGCAAATCCAAAAATGCATCCGGTCACGAATACTTTGCAACCTTGCGCACTAAATCTGCACTCGACAAGGCAGATGTTGCTGTTGTTTTGTTAGATGCAAGCGCACCCTTGACTGAACAAGACTTGCGCATAATTTCGATGGTTGTTGAATCGGGCAGAGCGTTAGTTATTGCGTTCAATAAATGGGATTTGGTTGACGAAGAGCGTAGATATTACTTGGAACGCGAAATTGAGCGAGATTTAGTCCAAGTTGCTTGGGCGCCTCGAATAAATTTCAGTGCCAAAACTGGCTGGCACAAGGACCGATTAGTGCCAGCGTTGCGCTCATCGATTGCGGGCTGGGAAACTCGTGTGCCAACTGGACGCATGAATACGTTCCTAGCTGAGATCGTAGCCAGTCATCCGCACCCAGTCAGGGGAGGCAAACAGCCCAAGATTTTGTTTGGAACCCAAGCAAGTGTGGCGCCACCGGTATTTGTGCTTTTTACATCTGGTTTCTTAGAGGCTGGATACCGTCGCTTCGTCGAGCGCAGATTTCGTGAAGAATTCGGTTTTATTGGATCTCCGATCGTAATTAACCTAAGAATTAGGGAAAAGCGACGCCGCTAGAAATTGCCAAGAATGTCCCATTTACTGTGCAGTAGGGCAACTTCAGGTAACGAACCCGTAACTCCTGGCCTGACAGCCCCAATTTCCTTGAATTTTACTACCTTTTCCCGTTACTTTAGGGTTGCCCGAAAAGAATTCGTCGGGCCAACGAGAGGAAATACAAATGATCAAGTCGATCAAAATTGGTGCACTGGCAGTAGCTGGCGCACTTGCACTTGCTGCTTGCAGCGGTGGCAGCTCGTCTGCTGGTGGAGATGCACTCGTAGTGGGTACAGATCTTCCAATTCAGGGTGCTTCTGCTGACGCTAGCAAGTCAACAAATGAAGTAGCTGCACTTGTTCTTGAACAAGCTGGCGGCAAGGCTGGAAAATTCTCAGTATCGATCAAAGAATATGATGACTCAACAGCCGCTAAGGGTGCTTGGGACGATGCTGCTTGTGCAAAGAACGCACAGGACCACGTAGCTAACACAGCTGAAGTTGCTGTTATGGGTACCTACAACTCCGGTTGTGCAAAGATCATCATCCCAGTTCTAAACCAGGCTGGCATGCTCATGATTTCCCATGCAAACACTTACCCAGGTCTAACTGTTGCATGGGATAAGGGCGAACCAGGTCTTTACTACCCATCCGGTGCACGTAACTACGCTCGCGTAATTGCACACGACGGTTTCCAGGGAACTGCTGCAGCTCAGTTCATCTACAACGAACAGAAGAAGACTCACTGTGCAGTTATGGATGATACTCAGGCATACGGCAAGGGCATCGCAGATGCAGTTGCTGCCGAATTCACAAAACTAGGTGGAAAGGTTGACCGTTACTCATGGGACGTAAAGCAGCCAAGCTACACCGCAACATTCGAAAAGATCAAGGCTTCTGGAGCAGACTGTGTCTACTACGGCGGTATCTTTGACAACAATGGTGTTCAGCTAGTTAAGGACAAGACCAGCGTTCTTGGCGACAACAAGGCTTTCTTCGCAATGTCTCCAGATGGTTTCTCCGGATACCCAGTGCTACGTGCAATGCCAGAAGCTGAAGGCCTATGGATGACCTTCGCAGGTAAGTCACTAGACGGCATCAAGAAGGCTGGCGGCGTCGGCGGCAAGTTCGTTGAAGATTACAAAGCTAAGTACGGTCATGAGCCAAACAGCTCATATGCCGTATACGGTGGTGTGGCCATGCAGGTTATCCTTAAGGCAATTGCCGCATCAGACGGTACCCGTAAGGGCGTACTTGATGCAGTATTCGCCGGAAATCCAGTGTGTCTAACTGCTGAAGAATCAATCTCAGGTATGGGATTCTGTCTAAACACAGCAACTGGTGACGTTGATACCGTCACAATGACGTTGCAGCAGATGACCGCTGGTGTTGAAACTGACATCAAGGAAATCAAAATCAGTTAGTAGCTAGCGTGCCTTTTCATAGGGCACACCAGCGATGGGCGGGGTTAGATTAACTAGCCCCGCCCATTTGCTGAACTTTTACGAAACTATAGTGTTTAATTAAGAGAAATTTCCGAGCACCTTTTCATGGTGTCTTAACAGAGGGAGAAAACGCAGATGACTTCGGTTGCATCCGGCGTAGCTCGTAAGAAAGTCAAACTCAGTGCGATCTTGATGAAGATCTCCATGTTTCTCATCATTGCAGTTGCGGTTTATTGGCTCGTCCTAAATCTATTTAAAGATCCAGTTCAGTTCGCGTCCGTTACCGTTAACGGACTCACCAATGGAATGCTTTACGCGTTGATCGCACTTGGCTACACCTTGGTATACGGTATTATCGAGTTGATTAACTTTGCCCACGGCGATTTATTCATGCTCGGATCAGTTTTCAGTTTTGCTATTTTGACGCAAGCCTTGGGCGCTACCGAACCGAGTGCAAAGAACTTCGTGTTGCTCCTGCTGGTTCTACTTCTCACGATGTTGTTCTGCGCGATTCTAAATGTGACAATTGAACGCCTAGCTTACCGCCGGCTTCGAAATGCACCTCGGCTTGCGCCACTCATTACTGCAGTTGGTATGTCCTTCGTTTTGCAGTGGATTGGCTTGAAGTGGGTTGGATCAGTTCCAGTTAATGTGCCAACCGTGCTACCGACAACGAGTTTTGGAATCGGCGGTGTGGAACTCTCATTTAAGGCCGTAGCAATTTTTACAGTTACCGTTCCGCTACTTATCGTCTTAACTTTCATTGTTAACAAAACCCGTCGTGGTCGTGCCATGCGAGCTACTGCCCAAGATAAAGATGCTTCACGACTCATGGGTATCGATGTTAATAAAACCATTTCGTTCACATTTGCCATTGCGGGTGCTGCTGCTGGCGCTGCAGGCATTATGTACGCGCAGACGATTGGAACTGTTGCCTACAACCTTGGCTTCCAACTGGGTTTGATTGCTTTCACATCAGCGGTTCTTGGTGGTGTGGGTAATCTTTACGGCGCCGTCATTGGTGGCATCATTATCGGGTTGATCCAAAGTTACAACGATGGATTACCAATTGGACCTGGCCAGCGTTGGTCTCAGACAATGGTGTTCGCAATCCTTATTCTTCTGATGGTCTACCGTCCTGGTGGCCTACTCGGCGAAACAGCTCAAGAGAAGGTCTGATATGTCAAATACTTCAGCCGCTGCACATCACGCAGCAAGTAACAATCGGAAATGGGCTATCGGATTCACCTCCATAGTTCTGGTTATCTTCGTATTGAACAAGTTCATTTTGCCTACCGCGCCACGACAGGTTGTGGAGTTTTTCAACGCATGGTTTTCATTAACCTCTCTGGCCGAAATTATGGTCTGGATTCTGATGGCACTTGGGTTAAATGTAATTGTGGGTTATGCAGGGCTTCTGGATCTTGGTTACGTGGCATTCTGGGCTCTTGGCGGGTATGTCGCCGGTTGGTTAATGTCTCCGTTCTTGAGTAACTTCCAAATTAGTTTTTTTGGAAACCCAAGACCAGGTCTAGAGCAAGGTATCCACCTGAATTTCTTCATGGTCTTAATTTTCGGTGGCGTATTCACCGCATTGTGGGGAATCATTATTGGTGGACCAACACTTCGACTTAAGAGCGACTACCTGGCACTCGTCACACTTGGTTTTGGTGAAATCATTCCGCAGTTTATGGTCAATGGTGGCGACATCGCTGGCTTGAACTTGACTAATGGATCACAAGGTATTGGTGGTTTAGACGACATTAAGTTCGCGGGATATACCATCGGAACTTTCTCGCTACCAGAAAAATTCTTAATGATTTCAATGTTGGCCGGCGCAATGATTTTCTTCTCAATTCGATTGCGCGACGGTCGCTTGGGCCGAGCCTGGCTGGCAATTCGCGAAGACGAACTGGCTGCAAGCATGATGGGTGTTCCGTTGTGGCGCACGAAGTTTGCTTCATACGCAATTGGTGCTGTTGGCGGTGGAATAGGCGGTGTGGCATTCGCGACATTAGTCGGCGGTGTTTATGCTGACCGATTCAACTTTGTGATTTCGATCATCATTCTTTCCATGGTTGTTCTCGGAGGTATGGGTAACGTTTGGGGTGTCGTAGTTGGTGCAACTGTGCTGGCGTGGGTTAACTCAGTTGGCCTCGTGCAATTCGGTGTAGTTGTTAACAATGCCCTAGGCACAAACATCAACTTCCCTTCCTACCAGTTCCTGCTATTTGGACTACTTCTGGTGCTTATGATGCTCTTCCGTCGTGAAGGTTTCATCCCTGAAGCTCGAATTCGCATGGTTATGAATGAAGAAAAACTTGAGGACGAAGAAAAAGTATCCGACGAGACAAAGATTGCGGGACATTAAGTATGAGTCTTGACACCAGAGCAGTACTAGATGCTCAAAACATTAGAGTCGAATTCGGTGGTTTAGTTGCCGTTGATGATGTGTCATTTGCTATTCCAGAAGGTTCAATCGTTTCTTTGATTGGACCTAATGGTGCCGGTAAAACGACATTCTTTAACGTGCTAACCGGTCTATACATTCCAACTTCGGGCAACGTTATTTTCGACGGTGAGGAAATCACTGGAAACCCAGTGCACGAGATTGCATCTGGGGGGCTTGCTCGTACTTTCCAGAACATCCGCTTGTTTGGCCTTATGACTGCTCAAGAAAATGTCATGGTAGCAATGCATTCCAAAATGCAAGCCGGGGTTTTCTCGACAATTTTCCGAACGAAAAAGCAGCGCGCAGAAGAGGCTGAAGCTCGAGATTTTGCACAGGAGCTTCTCGACTATGTAGGCATTGGATCTGTAACTGACGAGTATGCTCGCAATCTCTCATATGGTGATCAGCGGCGTCTTGAAGTAGCTCGTGCTTTGGCACTTAGACCAAAGGTTCTGCTACTTGATGAGCCAACTGCCGGAATGAACCCAAACGAATCTGCAACATTCGTTGACTTCGTGCGCAAGCTGCAGGCAGATAAAGGAATTAGTATCCTGCTAATCGAACACGACATGAGTGTCGTTATGCAGGTTTCTGAGCGAGTAACTGTTCTTGACCAAGGACAAAAAATCGCTGAAGGTACCCCAGCAGAAATAAAGTCAAACCCAAGAGTTATCGAGGCCTACTTAGGCAAGAGCGGATCGGAGGCGAGCAAATAATGGCACGATTAGACACTCCGGTAATGCTGAAGATCAACGACATTACGGTTGGTTATGGCGCAATCACTGCAGTTAAGGGTCTGACCCTTGAAGTGCGAGAAGGTGAAATTGTCTCGCTCATCGGATCGAATGGTGCTGGCAAGTCAACAACACTTCGCACGGTAAGCGGACTGCTCAAGCCAAAGACGGGCACCATCGAGTTTCTTGGTGAACGAATTGATGGTGTCGCAGGGCACGATGTCGTAGCCAAGGGTATTTGTCATTCACCTGAAGGTCGCCGCATCTTCCCTAAAATGACGGTTGACGAGAATTTGGACTTAGGTGCATTCTTACGTAAGGATGCAGCTGCCGTTAAAGAGTCTCGCGAGCGGGTTCTAGAACTGTTTCCTAGATTGCGCGAACGCATTAACCAAAAAGCTGGAACTATGTCAGGTGGCGAGCAACAGATGCTAGCTGTGGGACGAGCGCTTATGGGGGATCCAAAGTTACTGGTCTTGGATGAACCATCAATGGGTCTTGCTCCGGTACTTGTGGATCTGATCTTTGAAACCATTGAGACAATTCGCAAGTCTGGTGTAACCATTCTTTTGGTGGAACAGAATGCATTGGCTGCGCTGCGAATAGCAGATTACGCCTATGTGCTTGAATCTGGCCACTTGAAGCTTGAGGGTGACGGATCCAAGCTTGCGGACGATCCAGCTATAGCTCAGGCATACCTCGGCGGATAAATGTTGTAATCAAAAAAAAGACCCCGTTGACTCGGGGTCTTTTTTAATGTTGAAGTAGTTAGCTAAGCAGCGCGGTTAAAAGGGGAGCAACCACTAGTGCCGGCAACATATTGCCAACAGGTATTTGGCGGATGTTAAGTAGTCGAAGTGCAATGCCGAGAATTAGCAAACCGCCAGTTGCCGTCAGCATTAGTACCTGCACCTCAGACATAAAGTTTCCGAGGGCATATCCCAGAGCAGTGAAACTACCCTGGAATACCAAAATCGTTACGGCCGAGGCAGCCACGCCCCAACCAAACACTGAGGCAAAGGCAATTGATGCGAAAAAATCTAAAGTTGATTTAAGTACCAAAATTTCATTTCCGCCACCTAAACCATCTGTGATCGGGCCTAGTACCGACATGGCACCTACGCAAAACAATAATGATGACGCTACGAATCCTTCAGTGAATTTGGATGAGCCGTCACTTGAGAACCTTGATTTTAGGCGCTCGCCAGATCGTTCAAGTCGCTCTTCGATCTGGAGCGCGGTTCCTAGCATCCCACCAACCACAACGCTTGCTAAAACGATAAGTACTGGCCAGCCAGCACCTAGAGTTTTATCTAGTAGGGGATTTGTAATAGCGGCGCAGGTAAGAACAGCGATCATTCCGGTGACAAGGCCCAGACCGTCAGTGACTACATCGCGAATTTTTTCGGTCAACCTATGGGCAATCAATACTCCCAATGTGGAGCCAATTAATACCGCAACAATGTTGATAACCGTGCCCGAACCAATAAACATGCACTTACTCTCTCATAAAATTCTCACTGCTTGTGTTGCTGCTTGTGTTACGGAAGGTCCCGCAGCAAGCAGGTTAATCTGGCGGTGCAAATCCGCTTTTCGCGCTCGTCCGTAATTACAATCTCATACACCGCAATCGTTCTACCAAGGCTCAGTGGGGTAGCCGTTCCAGTAACTTGACCAGTTGTCGCACTTCGATGGTGAGTGCCATTTATGTCGATTCCAACTACGATTCGTGACGGTCCGGCATGCAAGTGCGCGCCAACCGATCCCAAGGTTTCTGCCAAAGCCATTGAAGCGCCACCGTTTAGCAATCCGAAAGGTTGGGTGTTTCCTTCAACCGGCATATGCCCGATCACCTTATTTGCGGTAGCGAAGCTCAGGGTTATACCCATTCGTTCCGCCATAGCGCCAACTGGAATGGCACTTGCATGGTTCTCTTGGTTCGCGCTCATGGGTACCCCTCTAGGATCATTACGTGGTTGCTACTTCTAAGTTTCTCATTTTGGACGGTCACTCGCTTGCCTATCGAGCGTTTCATGGCCTGCCAGTTGAAAACTTTGCCACAAGTTCAGGTCAACATACCAATGCAGTCTATGGTTTCGTATCCATGCTGGTTAATGTGCTTAAGGATCAAAAACCGTCACACTTGGTAGTTGCATTTGACGTTTCTAGGCAGACGTTTAGAAGTGAGAGATATCCTGATTACAAGGCGACCAGGACTAAATCACCACCGGAATTCAAAGGTCAAGTTGAATTAATTAAACAAGTCCTGGAATCCCTGAATATTTCTGTGGTTACCGCTGATGGTTTCGAAGCGGATGACATTTTGGCTACTTTGGCGAAGAGCTGTGACTTCCCAGTAAGTATTGTCAGTGGGGATCGCGACTCATTTCAGTTAATCAATGACCGGGTGACAATTCTCTATCCGCGTAAAGGTATGTCTGACTTAGTTCACATGACTCCAGATGCGGTTTTTGAAAAATACGGAGTGACTCCTAAGCAATATCGATCACTTGCTGCCTTAGTTGGTGAAGCCAGCGATAACCTGCCTGGTGTTCCAGGTGTGGGACCAAAGACCGCTGCTAAGTGGATTGCAGAATATGGCGAGCTTGAAAACATTCTTGCGATATCAGATTCAATTGGTGGGAAAGTGGGCGAAGCCCTCCGCGCCCACATTGATCAAGTCCAACTCAATTATGAATTGAATCGCCTGGTTGAAGATGCTCCGGTTGATAAATCAATCGCGAGCTATGCCAAACGTGATTACGACGCCAGGGTGGTTCACACAACCCTTGATGCGCTGGAATTCTCGGCGCTGAGAACAAGATTGTTTTCAGCATGGCCAAGTGGTCAACCACTAGATTCCAAAGCCGACACATCTTTCAGATCAGATCCGCAGGCGTTGACTGCCAATTCTTCGAAAAGTCACGATAAAATCGAAGAATCCTATTCAGGTGAAGGCGCACAAGATTCTGCCCGCGAAGGATTCGATGTTGTTACCAAAAAAGTTGCTGAAGCGGAATTAGGTAAGTGGCTTGAGGCATCGGGTTCTCCCGTAGCTCTGACAGTTTCAGGGAATTGGGGAAGTGGTACTGGATTAATCGAAGCGATCGCATTTGTTAATGTTTCCGGTGATTCAGTTTGGTGTGCACCCGCGGATGGCGGTGTCGTACTTTCGAAGTGGTTAGCAGGTCCAACTGAAAAAATTGTGCACGATGCCAAAGGTCCAATGCTGGCTTTTAGCGCAATGGGAACACCTATCAACTCGGTCAACTTTGATACCGCGATTGCATCGTACCTAGTGTCACCTGGTGGACGAAACTTTGAGTTATCAGATCTGGTTATGCGATATCTGGGTAGAGCTCTAAATATTGAATCGAATGATTCCAGCACCCAACTTTCATTAGATGCCTCACTTGATGTGTCAGGAGATTTCTTAGCAAAAGCAGCGCGTGCAACTCTGGATCTAAGTGAATTCCTAAAAGTCGAATTGCAAAAACGTGGTAGCGAAGGATTGTTTACTCAGGTTGAAATGCCGTTAGTCCCGTTGCTTGCGGAAATGGAAGCATTTGGGATCGCCGTTGATGCTAGAGCTCTGAAGAATTTGGAATCGAATTTTGAAACAGATGCTGCGCAGGCAGTTAAACAGGCTCATGATGCAGTTGGGCATGAATTCAATTTAGGTTCCCCAAAACAATTGCAGGAAGTTCTATTTGAAGAACGTGGCTTACCGAAAACTAAAAAGATTAAGACCGGATACACCACGGATGCAGAGTCACTACTTGGATTATTGACTAAGTTCCCAGAAGATGAGTTGCTTACAGCGCTGCTGAGATATCGCGAAGTAATCAAACTTAAACAAACTGTGACTGGATTACTCGCGACTGTTCGCGACGACGAACGCATTCATACCAGTTTCAATCAAATGGTTGCAGCCACTGGCAGGTTGTCGAGTACTGAACCAAATCTGCAAAACATTCCAATTCGCACAAACGAAGGTTTTGCTATCCGGGGAACATTTGTTGTGGGCAAGGATTTCGAAACTTTGCTCACTGCCGATTACAGCCAGATAGAAATGCGCGTCATGGCACACCTTTCGAACGATCCAGGTCTAATTGCTGCCCTGAAGACTGGGGAAGATTTGCACACGACCGTGGGATCCCAAGTTTTTGGAGTAGCGCCAGAAAAAGTTGACGCTGACATGCGTCGACAAATCAAGGCAATGTCATACGGATTGGCTTATGGATTGTCTGCCTATGGGTTGGCTCAGCAACTGAGCATTAGTAATGATCAGGCAAAGTCATTGATGAACACTTACTTCGAGAGATTTGGTGGGGTGCGCGATTACCTAGCTAATGTTGTCGTTGAAGCCCGTAAGTTGGGATACACCGAATCGATTATGGGTCGTCGGCGCTATCTACCGGACTTAAATAGCGATAATCGACAACTGCGCGAGATGGCTGAGCGCATGGCCCTTAACGCCCCGATCCAGGGGTCGGCAGCAGATTTAGTGAAGGTTGCTATGCTGCAGGTTGATAAGGCTCTGAAGTCTGCAGGAGTTGAGTCCCGCCTGCTACTGCAGGTCCACGATGAATTGGTAATTGAAGTGGCGAAAGGAGAATTAGACCAGGTAACCGAGTTAGTTGTGCAAAACATGCGCTCAGTAGGGGATTTATCGGTCCCCATGGAGGTTTCCACTGGAATCGGTACTTCTTGGGCCAGTGCAGGTCACTAAGCCAATGGGTCTAGCAGATATCGGTTTTGACCAAGCATTAGCGGGTGCCTATTCTTAGAAGGTTGCCATTTGCCCAAGGACAGACCGAGCTCCACGGGATCCGCAAGGAAAGAATGCAACATTGGAACTATTTCTATCCGCATCGAGGCAATAACTTAATGACTGTCACTACTGACAAGAGCAACTTCTCCACCGTCGACGATTTCGCATCAGCCGAAGAATTCATGGCCGCAGTCGACGCCACAATTAAGCCATTCAATGATGGAGACATCGTAGAGGGCATCGTAGTAAAAGTTAGTCGAGACGAAGTTCTCGTCGACATCGGCTACAAGACCGAAGGAATTATCCCTTCTCGCGAACTCAGCATCAAACACGATATCGATCCCAACGAAGTTGTAACTGTTGGCGAGATAATCGAAGCGCTAGTTCTTCAGAAGGAAGATAAAGAAGGTCAACTTATTCTTTCCAAGAAGCGCGCACAATACGAACGTGCTTGGGGTTCCATTGAAAAGATCAAGGAAGAGGATGGTGTCGTTACCGGTACCGTCATCGAAGTCGTAAAGGGCGGCTTGATCATGGACATCGGACTTCGTGGTTTCTTGCCAGCTTCACTTGTTGAAATGCGTCGCGTTCGTGACCTAGCGCCATACATTGGCAAGCAGATTGAAGCCAAAATTATTGAACTTGATAAGAATCGCAACAATGTTGTGCTTTCGCGTCGCGCTTACCTTGAGCAGTCACAGAGCGCAGTTCGTCACGGCTTCTTGAATCAACTTGAAAAGGGTCAGATCCGCAAGGGTGTCGTATCCAGCATTGTTAACTTTGGTGCCTTCGTTGATCTTGGCGGCGTAGACGGTCTAGTTCACGTTTCAGAACTTTCATGGGAACACGTTGATCACCCATCCAAGGTTGTCGAAGTAGGACAGGAAGTAACTGTTGAAGTCCTAGAAGTGGATTTCGATCGCGAACGTGTATCGCTTTCGTTGAAGTCAACTCAGGAAGATCCATGGCAGCACTTTGCACGTACCCACACAATGGGTCAGGTTGTACCAGGTGAAGTTACCAAGCTTGTGCCATTTGGAGCATTTGTTCGTGTCAGCGATGGCATTGAAGGATTGGTTCACATCTCCGAACTCGCTGGTCGCCACGTTGAAATTCCAGAACAGGTTGTTCAGGTTGGCGATTCCACTTTCGTTAAGGTCATTGACATTGATCTAGAGCGTCGTCGTATATCACTTTCGCTGCGTCAAGCTAACGAAGACGTAGATTCCGATGAAACTGATTCATTTGATGCTGGTCTGTACGGCATGAACCAGTACGACGAAAATGGAAATTACATCTACCCAGAAGGCTTTGACCCAGACACCAATGAATGGTTGCCAGGACACGAAGAGAAGAAAGCCGAATGGGAAGCTCAGTACGCCGCAGCACATGCAAAGTGGGAAGCTCACAAGCTTGCTGTAGGTGAATCAAAGAAGGCCGACGCAGCAGCTAACGCGGATGCAGAAGTACCAACTTCCTACTCAGGTGAAACCACATCGGAAGGAACTCTTGCAGATGATGCAGGACTTCAGGCGCTGAGATCAGAATTGGCCGATAAAGTCGAATAATTCAAATCGAAAATGCGGTCGCCTCAGTTTGAGCGGCCGCATTTTTGTTTTGCGCCAACAAAATCTAGGTTCAGCCAATAGGGTATTGAAGTGTACCTAGGACTTTCTGGTGGAATTGGTAGCGGTAAATCAACTGTCGCCAAAATCTTCGCTGACCTCGGCGCTGTCGTCATTGATGCGGACGCAATCGCAAAAGAGGTCCTAGAACCTGGTCAAGTTGGGTACGAAAATGTTCTCCTCGCCTTTGGTGAAACCCTGTTGGATACCTTTGGAAACATCGACCGCAAAATTCTGGCAAGTTTGGTTTTTCAAGACGCCGAAAAACTCTTGAAGCTTGAGTCCATAGTGCACCCAGCCGTTATTGCTCGAGTTAGTGAAATTCGCGAGTCACTTCAAGACACCTCAATCGTCGTGTACGACACCCCGTTGTTAGTCGAAAAACAGCTGCAAGACCAGTTCGATAAGGTTCTAATTGTTTCTGCAGATGAGGACATTCGCAAAGAACGTCTAGTGCAGCGCGGCCTTGACCTGGCCGACATTGAAGCCAGAATGGCGAATCAAGTAACTGATATTCAACGTACTGCTGTTGCCGACTTTGTAATTGTTAACAACGGCTCAATGAAAGAATTGCAGGAACAAGTTGCCAAGGTCTGGCAGCAACTTTCGGCGTAGTCTTGAGTCATGACACGTCCAATCACCGATCTCCAGCGAACAGTAGCGCCGTTTGAGGTAATCAGTGAGTTCGTCCCAGCCGGTGATCAACCAGCAGCAATCGCAGAAATTGAACGTCGGATTATTAAAGGCGATAAAGATGTGGTGCTCCTTGGAGCTACTGGTACTGGCAAAAGTGCCACTACTGCTTGGTTAATTGAGCGGCTGCAACGCCCGACCCTAGTGCTAGCCCCTAACAAAACTCTGGCAGCCCAATTGGCCAACGAGTTTCGCGAACTTTTACCTAACAATGCGGTCGAATACTTCGTTTCGTATTACGACTACTACCAGCCCGAAGCCTACATTCCACAAAGCGATACCTTCATTGAGAAAGACTCATCGGTAAACGAGGAAGTTGAAAGACTTCGTCATAGTGCTACTAACAGTTTGCTGACGCGCCGGGACGTTATTGTGGTGGCCAGCGTTTCTTGCATTTACGGTTTAGGAACACCACAAGAATATGTGGATCGAATGATTCGCCTCAAGGTCGGCGAGAGCATTGATCGAGATTCACTGTTACGACGATTGGTGGACATCCAGTACAACCGCAACGACATCGCCTTCACCCGTGGCACATTTCGAGTGCGTGGTGACACGATCGAGGTTTATCCAGTGTATGAAGAACATCCGGTGCGCATTGAGATGTTTGGTGATGACATTGATCGGTTGATGTCTCTTCATCCAGTCACTGGCGAAATTCTCACCGACGATAATGAAATATATATTTTTCCGGCGTCGCACTATACGGCCGGACCAGAACGAATGAACAAAGCTATTTCGGCCATTGAGGAAGAAGTTGCAATTCGAATTCCTGAGTTAGAGAGTCAGGGAAAATTGCTTGAAGCGCAGCGAATCAAAATGCGAACTTCCTATGACATCGAGATGATGCAAAATCTTGGATTTTGTTCAGGTATCGAGAATTATTCACGACACATTGATGGACGCGAGGCTGGTTCTGCGCCGAATTGCCTACTTGATTATTTTCCGGAGGACTTCCTCCTTGTTATCGATGAAAGCCACGTGACAGTGCCCCAAATCGGTGCGATGTATGAAGGAGATGCTTCGCGGAAGCGAACTCTCGTCGAACACGGCTTCCGCTTGCCTAGCGCAATGGATAATCGCCCCTTGAAATGGCTTGAGTTCCTCGAGCGGGTTGGTCAGACGGTGTATCTTTCAGCAACTCCTGGGCCATTCGAACTTGGCATAGTTAAAAACGATGTTGTGGAGCAAGTGATTCGACCAACTGGGCTGGTAGATCCACAAATCATTGTTAAACCAACTAAGGGTCAGATCGATGACCTAATTCATGAAATTCGAATTCGGGCTGAGAATGGCACCCGCGTTTTGGTTACAACACTAACCAAGAAGATGTCTGAAGATTTGACAGACTATTTGTTGGAGCAAGGAATCCGAGTTCGCTATCTTCATTCAGAGGTTGACACCTTGCGCCGAGTTGAATTACTCCGGGAATTGAGACTAGGTGCATATGACGTTCTGATCGGCATCAACTTGTTGCGAGAAGGTTTGGATCTTCCAGAAGTATCCCTAGTGGCCATCTTAGATGCGGATAAGGAGGGCTTCTTAAGAAGCCATCGAAGTTTAATTCAAACGATTGGTCGAGCAGCGCGAAACGTTTCTGGGGAAGTGCACATGTACGCCGACAAGATTACGGATTCCATGCGAGTTGCTATTGATGAAACAAACCGTAGACGCGAAAAGCAAGTTGCCTATAACGCTAAGCATGGCCTAGATCCTCAGCCTTTGCGCAAGAAGATTGCAGACATAACAGACTTGATATCAAAAGAAGACGAAGATACTGAAATATTTATGGCGGAACAAAAATCTGGCACTCGAGTTCCGACATCCGTTAGGGAGAGTTTACGTAGTATTCCAGCTCGAGACTTAGGTGACTTAATCGATCAACTCTCCGAGCAAATGCGCACAGCTGCCGGCGAATTGCAGTTTGAAGTCGCAGCGCGACTACGAGACGAAGTGCATGAACTAAAAAAAGAGCTACGACAAATGTCCCAGGCTGGTCACGTTTAGCTTGGCTAGTCGTGGGTAGGGTTGCCGAATGAACGTTTCTAATGCGATTTGGGCCATTACATTTGGGGTGCTGGCCGCAGCTTTCATTTTAGACTTTGTTGTGGTCGATGCTCGGCCTCATGTGTTTGGTCCTAAGCAAGCGGCTCGTTGGGTAATTGGATACATCACAGCTGCCCTGTTATTTGCATTATTTGTTTGGAATTATTTTGGGCCCGAGTACGGGCAGCAATTCTTGGCCGGCTGGATCACTGAATACAGTTTGTCCGTCGACAATTTGTTTGTATTTATTGTTTTAATGTCATCCTTCGCAGTTCCGGAGATGTTGAAGCACCGGGTCTTATTGATCGGTGTAGCCATAGCAATAGTTTTACGAGGCGTGTTAATAGTCATCGGAGCGGCCGCGATTGCAAAATTTTCTGCCACCTTTTATGTGTTCGCGGCTTTCCTTTTTTACACCGCAATTTCCGTTTGGCAATCTCATAACGAGAAACCAGACCCAGACGGCAACGCTCTGATTCGACTGATTGAAAAATATGTACCAACATCCCGCGAATATGTTGGCTCAAATCTAACTTCTAAAATTGACGGAAAGCGATTTATCACACCACTTTTCGTAGTTATTTTGGCAGTTGGAACCACTGACTTGCTTTTCGCATTGGACTCAATCCCCGCAGTCTTCGGGCTAACTAAAGAGCCCTATCTGGTATTTGCAGCAAATGCTTTCGCACTAATGGGATTACGTCAGCTTTACTTCTTACTTGATGGTCTACTTTCAAAAATTATTTACCTAGCCCGTGGACTAGCCATAATCCTTGGCTTCATCGCAATAAAGCTATTTCTTGAAGCGGTGGCGGGAACCACAGACCTACATCCTCCCCACATAACTATTGCCCAGTCGTTGCTATTTATCGCTGCAACTTTAGCCACAACAGTTGTAACGAGCCTCTTGGCTGTTCGTCGCTCACCAGAGCTTGCCTCACATTCTGAAATTTCCGATGTCCTTGCGGAGTCTGCCGAACACAGCGGTGACGCCATCGAACACCTACGGGCAGAGGGCACTATCTCTGATGCAGCAAAGGATGCTGACAACTAACATAGGGGTGTGGTTGATCAATTAATCGTTAGAGGTGCTCGCGAGCACAACCTCAAGGACGTAAACCTTGATCTACCAAGAGATTCCCTGATTGTTTTTACAGGTCTCTCTGGTTCCGGAAAATCCTCACTAGCTTTCGACACAATTTTCGCTGAAGGTCAGCGCAGATACGTTGAGTCTTTGTCTGCGTATGCCCGCCAGTTCCTTGGCCAGATGGATAAGCCCGATGTGGACTTTATTGAAGGCTTGTCACCAGCGGTATCGATTGATCAAAAGTCTACGAACCGAAACCCAAGGTCTACCGTTGGAACTATTACTGAGGTCTACGATTATCTTCGATTGTTATTCGCTAGGGCTGGGCGACCGCACTGTCCGGACTGTGGGCGACCGATTGCACGACAATCTCCACAGCAAATCGTGGATCGAATCCTTGAAATCAAGGAGGGAACTAGGTTCCAGTTATTGGCACCAGTTATTCGCGAACGTAAAGGCGAGTACGCCGAGCTATTTAGAAGTTTGCAGTCGCAGGGGTTTGCTCGGGCTCGAATAGACGGCGTCGTCTATCCATTAGAAGAACCACCAACTCTTAAGAAACAAGAAAAACACACGATTGAAGTCGTGGTTGATCGCTTGGCAGTGAAGTCGGATGCGGTGCGCAGACTTACGGACAGCGTCGAAACTGCGCTACGACTCTCTAGTGGGTTAGTAACACTTGAATTTGTCGATTTACCGGAAGATGATCCCGAACGCGAACGCATGTTCAGTGAACACTTGGTTTGTTTATTTGACGGTAATCAATTTGAGGAATTAGAGCCAAGAAGCTTTTCGTTCAATTCACCCTTTGGCGCTTGTCCAGAGTGCACCGGTCTAGGTAACAAAATGGAAGTCGATGAGGAACTGGTAATTCCAAACCCTGATCTGACGCTAGAAGAAGGTGCTATTGATCCCTGGGCATCGGGTCACATTTTCGATTACTTCTTTAGATTAACTAAAGCGCTATCAAATGAATTGGGCTTTGCACTAGATGTTCCTTGGAAGAAATTGCCAGTTAAGGCACGTACCGCGTTACTTCACGGCAATGATCACGAAGTTCAAGTTAAGTACAAAAATAGGTATGGGCGACAACGGACGTATTCGACAGGTTTCGAAGGCGTAATTCAATACATCGAGCGCAAACATCAGGAATCTGAAAGTGACTCCAGCCGAGAAAAGCTGGAAGGCTACATGCGCGAAGTGCCGTGCCCAGCATGTGCCGGTGCAAGGTTGAAGCCACTATCGCTTGCGGTCACACTTAACGAAAAGAGTATTGCCCAGATTGCACAGCTTCCGATCGGTGAATGTGCGGAGTTTTTAAAGAAATTGGAACTCTCACCTAGAGAACGCGCCATTGCAGACCGAGTACTCAAAGAAGTAAATGAACGATTGGCCTTCCTGATAGATGTAGGCCTTGACTATCTGTCACTAGAAAGATCAGCCGGATCACTTGCAGGTGGTGAAGCCCAGCGAATTCGTCTAGCGACCCAGATCGGAAGTGGTCTGACTGGCGTTCTCTACGTATTGGATGAACCAAGTATCGGACTCCATCAACGCGATAACCACAGACTGATTGAAACTTTAATTCGACTTCGCGATCTGGGAAACACCTTGATTGTTGTTGAGCATGACGAGGACACGATCCGAACTGCAGATTGGATTGTTGACATTGGCCCGGGTGCTGGCGAACATGGCGGCCATGTGGTTTCAAGCGGCTCATACGAAAAACTGCTCAGCACCAAGGAATCAATAACCGGACAGTACCTATCTGGTAAGCGATCAATTGAAGTTCCACGGATTCGTCGGCCACTGGACCCGAGTAGATTGCTAACAATCCATGGCGCGAAAGAACATAATTTGGCCGATGTGAAAGTCGACATTCCACTTGGAGTTTTCGCAGCGGTAACGGGAGTCTCAGGTTCAGGTAAGTCAACTCTCATCAATGATATTTTGTACAATGTTTTGGCGCGCGACCTCAATGGTGCGCGAACTGTTCCGGGCCGACATAAAAAAATTGATGGTGTGGATCAGCTCGACAAAGTTGTACATGTTGATCAAAGTCCAATTGGTCGTACACCTAGGTCGAACCCCGCCACTTACACCGGTGTGTTTGATCATGTCAGGAAACTTTTTGCCGAAACTCCGGAAGCTAAAATGCGGGGATATCAGCAAGGTAGATTTTCTTTCAACGTCAAGGGTGGACGTTGCGAATCATGTTCTGGTGATGGCACTTTAAAGATTGAGATGAATTTCCTTCCAGATGTGTACGTCCCGTGCGAAGTTTGTCATGGTGCTAGATATAACCGAGAAACTCTCGAAGTTCATTACAAGAACAAATCGATTTCCGATGTGCTCAACATGCCAGTGGAAGAAGCCCTTGAGTTTTTCGCAAGTATTCCGGCGATTTCAAGGCACCTGCAAACTTTGGTTGACGTAGGGCTTGGTTATGTCCGTCTCGGACAACCAGCAACGACTTTAAGCGGTGGCGAGGCGCAACGTGTGAAGCTTTCATCAGAACTTCAAAAGCGCTCAACTGGTCGCACGGTTTATGTTTTGGATGAGCCAACAACAGGCTTGCATTTCGAAGACGTTAGAAAATTGCTCATCGTCCTTCATTCCTTAGTGGAAAAGGGCAACACTGTAATTGTGATTGAGCACAACTTAGACGTAATTAAGACTGCGGACTGGATCATTGACATGGGACCAGAAGGCGGGTCAGGTGGTGGCAAAGTAGTAGTAACCGGCACGCCAGAACAGGTTGCAAAACACGCTACTAGCCATACCGCAAGATTCCTCAAGCCACTATTGGAAACTAGTGACGTTAAGTCGGCATCCCTAGGAGCAGCTAAAAAGTCGAGCAAGATAGTGAAACAAGTGCCAGCTAAAAAATCCGTAGCTGGAAAGTCTTTAGCCAAGTAGCGACTGTGCAAATTTCGGACAAACCTTCGGAAATCCCTACTAGTCCTGGAGTCTATCGTTGGCGAGATTCCCAAGACCGCGTGATTTATGTTGGCAAAGCCAAGAATTTAAAGAGTCGAATAAATTCCTATTTTGCAAATGACCTGCATCCACGTACTCAAACTATGGTGACAACGGCGCGTAGCCTCGATTGGGTTACCGTCCGCACCGAGACTGAGGCGCTCCAACTCGAATATGCCTGGATTAAAGAGTTTGATCCAAACTTTAATGTCAGGTATCGAGATGATAAAAGTTATCCGTATTTAGCGCTTTCTACTCAAGAAGAATTTCCGAGAGCCTTTGTTTACCGAGGGGATAAGCGAAAGGGAGTCACCTATTTCGGACCTTACGTGCAGGCATGGGCAATTCGCGATTCGCTAGATCATTTGCTTAGAGTATTTCCGGTTAGAAGTTGCACATCAGGCGTATTCAGAAACGCCAAGGCTTCTGGCAGACCATGCCTGTTGGCGCACATTGATCGCTGTAGTGCACCTTGCGTTGGCAAGGTCAACCACGAGGAGCATCGCGACTTAGTGAAACACCTCATGTCATTTATGTCAGGAAACTCGAAAGAGATTATGACTGATATCGCCCATCGCATGAACGAAGCATCAAATGCTCAAGATTACGAGCAGGCAAGTGTGCTGCGCGATGATCTAGCAGCATTAGAGAGAGTTTTAGAAAAAAGTGTTGTGGTTTTGCCAGACGATACCTTTGCTGACATTGTCGGCCTACATCATGACGATCTGCAATCGGCAGTCCAAGTTTTCTCGGTACGTAGTGGGCGAATCGTAGGTCAACGCGGATTCATAATGGAAAACTCAGTTGATGCAACGAGTGAAACATTGATGACTGACGCCTTGATGCACATTTATGCAACTGCCACTAAGGAAGAAATTCCTACTGAGGTGCTCGTGAGTCACGATCCGGAAAGCGCAATGAGTTTGGCAGAGCTCTTGGGCACAATTCGACAGGCTCAAATTAGCGTTCGAGTTCCAGCCAGAGGGGACAAGAAGACGCTTATGGAGACAGTGCTGGTCAATGCCAGTCAAGCACTTGGATTGCACAAGACGAAGCGGTCTACGGATCTTGTGACACGCAGTAAAGCGTTAGCAGAAATTCAGGTTGCACTCGACCTACCTGATGCGCCACTTCGGATTGAATGTATCGACGTGTCTCATATTTCAGGCACGAACGTAGTCGCTTCACTGGTGGTATTTGAAGATGGGATTCCAAAGAAAAAGGACTACCGACAGTTCATAATCGAAGATCCCCGCGACGATACGGCTTCTATCGCCCAAGTAGTGGCACGGAGGTTTAGAGAACACGACGAGAAACGTCCTTACCGGCCCAATCTATTAGTAATTGACGGAGGCTTACCGCAAGTAAACGCAGCGGCGAAAGCTCTGGAAATTGCAGGTGTGGGGAACATGCATGTTGTTGGATTGGCAAAGCGAATGGAAGAAATCTGGAAACCCGGTGCGACATTCCCGGTAATTCTGCCTCGAAATAGCGAAGCCCTTTTTATGTTGCAACGGGTGCGTGATGAGGCGCACCGTTTCGCTATTACCCTGCATCGGAACCGACGGTCCAAGGGAATGGTCGATAGCATCCTCGACGAAGTTCCCGGATTAGGTCCAGTCAAAAAGAAGGCAGTCCTGTCACATTTTGGATCACTCAAGCACGTGGCTGCTGCGTCTGTGTCAGAACTTACTGAAGTTTCTGGAATTGGCCTGATCCAGGCAGAGCTTATCTGGCAATTTTTGAATCAAGAAAAAGCCAGCGATGTGGCCGTTAATACAGCCACAGGAGAGATAATTGAACCGTGATTGAAACTCAGATTGATGTCGTTTTGGTTACTGGTATGTCGGGTGCGGGACGCTCGACCGCAACGCGAGCTCTAGAGGATCTAGGTTGGTTTGTCGTTGATAACTTGCCTCCCACGTTGATGACTAATGTTGTGGATTACGTGGCTCAGCGAACTGGCTCGCAAAAAGTTGCAGTCGTTGCAGACGTACGCGGTGGGCAATTGTTCGAAGAGCTACGTGACTCATTAACCGCAATTAAATCTGCCGGTCACGATTTACGGGTGCTGTTCCTTGAGGCTGGAGATGAAGCCCTCGTCCGCAGATACGAATCTTCACGCCGTCCACATCCCTTGCAACGTGAGGATAGTTTGTTGGGCGCAGTGCAACGGGAGCGAAAGCTTTTGAACGACCTGCGGGCGGATGCCGACATTGTTGTTGATACGAGTAATTTGAATGTGCACGAATTGCGTAGATCGATAGAGACATCGTTTGGCGATGATGATCACGTGGCTCTGCGCGCCATAGTAATGTCGTTTGGATTTAAATATGGAATTCCATTAGATGCAGACTTAGTGGCCGATCTAAGGTTTTTACCAAACCCATATTGGGATCCAAAACTTAAGGATCAAACCGGTTTAGATGCAGCGGTAAACGATTACGTAGTTGGATCTGCCCAAGCTCAAGAGTTTCTCACGAAGTATGCAGAATTAATTAATTTAGTCGAAGACGGATATCTACGGGAAGGTAAAAGATTCGTAACGATTGCTATGGGCTGCACTGGCGGTAAGCATCGAAGTGTTGCGATGGCTGAGAATCTGTCCGCACGGTTAGTGAAATCAAGTGTTGAGGTTAGAGTCGTCCACCGCGATTTGGGTCGTGAATAGTTGTCGGGCGCACCATCGCGCTTAGTAGACGTCGTCGCACTCGGCGGTGGGCATGGTTTGTCGGCAAGCCTGAAGGCCCTGCGTCGAGTCACACCGCACCTAACTGCAGTAGTCGGTGTCAGTGACGACGGCGGAAGCAGTGGTCGGTTGCGCGAAGAATTTGGAATTGTTCCACCAGGAGACTTGCGAATGGCTTTAGCCGCCCTCTGTGGTGATGACACTTGGGGATCAACCTGGGCACGGGTGTTACAGCACAGGTTTTCCTCAAAAGGTGAACTCGATGGGCATTCACTAGGGAATTTGCTTATCACGGCGCTCTGGGAAGAAACAGACAACTTGGTCGACGGTCTAGATTGGGTGGCGCGGCTTCTCGATGCCAAAGGAAAAGTTTTGCCGCTATGCATCGAACCACTTGAAATATTTGCCAACGTTTTAACCGCTGATGGCAAGGCTGATACTGTTCGTGGCCAAGTCCAAGTCGCAACAACAGCTCATAAGATCCAAGCAATCGGTCTGGAACCAAGTAATCCAGCAGTCTGTGAACAAGCAGTTGCAGCCGTTCGCCATGCAGACTTCGTAGTGCTTGGACCTGGCTCTTGGTACACGAGTGTGCTAACCCATTTTCAAGTGCCAGAGATGACAAGGGCACTCCATGAAACCACTGCTTCTCGAGTGTTGGTGCTTAACTTAAGGCCACAATCGGGCGAGACGGAAGGCTATTCGGCTGCCAACTACCTAGAGGTGCTCGCCAAGAGTTACCCGGATTTTAAATTGGATGTAGTTTTGGCCGACGCTGATCATGTCAGACAGGAATCGGCAGGTAGCGGTGACCGTCTCCAGGAGTTGGTTGTCGCATCCGGCGCACGTCTTGTTTTAGCGCCTTTGGCCAAATCGCAAGGGCTCTCCGATCAGCATGACCCCGCACTGTTAGCCTCGGCGTTCACTTCAATATTCGCTCATGGCAGGATAAACCCATGGCAATGACAGCGGCAGTGAAGGACGAACTTAGTCGTCTACCAGTCTCTAAGAAATGCTGTCGCAAGGCTGAGGTTTCTGCGCTACTTCGGTTTGCAGGTGGATTACATATAGTAAGCGGAAAAATCGTCGTTGAAGCCGAACTTGATACGGGTCAGGCAGCTCGAAGACTGCGACGGGATCTAGCTGAAATTTTTGGTCACGATAGTGAAGTTTCAGTTCTTTCTGGAGCGGGAATTCGTAAAGGCAGTCGCTACCTAGTTCGCGTTGCAACCGAAGGTGAACATTTGGCAAAGCAGGTTGGTCTCGTTGACGGCGGCGGTCGGCCAATTCGCGGGTTACCGCCACACATTGTTTCGGCAAGTCTTTGTGATGCCGAAGCCGCTTGGCGCGGAGCGTTTCTAGCTCATGGTTCGCTTACTGAGCCTGGTCGATCCTCGTCATTAGAAATTACTTGCCCAGGACCAGAGGCAGCGCTGGCTTTAGTAGGTAGCGCTCGCCGTCTCGGGATTGCAGCGAAAGCTAGGGAAGTTCGGGGCGTTGATCGAGTAGTCATCCGTGACGGTGACGCGATTGGCGCGCTACTAACTCGAATTGGCGCACACGAATCAGTGTTGGCATGGGAAGAGCGACGCATGCGACGCGAAGTGCGTGCTACTGCAAATCGACTTGCGAATTTCGATGATGCCAATCTTCGGCGATCGGCGCGCGCAGCAGTCGCTGCTGGTGCCAGAGCAGCTCGAGCGATCGAAATTTTGGGTGATGAAATTCCAACGCACCTGCTTGAGGCCGGACAGTTGCGCGTTACGCATCAGCAGGCGAGTTTGGAAGAACTTGGTGCTCTGGCTGACCCTCCCATGACTAAGGACGCAATTGCCGGAAGAATTCGCAGATTGCTTGCCATGGCAGATAAACGGGCGTCGGACATGGGCATCCCTAACACCGAAGCTGGCTTAACCGCTGATATGCTAGAGGGATAATTCGCATTTTTGAAGCGGATTGAGTCAGGGTTTTAGGAGCAATTCACATGACTGTTCGAGTTGGAATAAATGGCTTTGGTCGAATCGGACGAAACTATTTCCGCGCAATTGCCGCAACGGCCGCAGACATTGAAATTGTTGGCATCAACGATCTAACTGACAATCGCACCCTGGCTCATCTGCTTAAGTACGACTCCATTCTTGGTCGCCTTGGAAAAAATCTGTCATTTACTGATAACTCGATCATTGTCGATGGTAAGTCAATTACCGTCGCTTCAGAGCGGGACCCAGGCACACTGCCTTGGGGTGACTTGGGCGCAGACATAGTTATTGAATCAACCGGCCACTTTACGGATGCCACAAAAGCTGCCGCTCATATCTCAGCCGGTGCCAAGA
>Ga0136641_1000144_pt1 | contig 29591 bp, 28 predicted proteins | sample EliLak1302023Y_FD_115312 | JGI IMG/M metagenome (GOLD analysis project Ga0136641, IMG submission 115312) | Freshwater microbial communities from Elizabeth Lake, Yosemite National Park, California, USA - 13020-23Y | ecosystem: Environmental > Aquatic > Freshwater > Lake ...
CTCTGGCCAAGGGCGACGAGGTGGTGACCTCGGGCGGCATGCTGGGCAAGATCGCGCAATTGGGCGACAGCCAGATCGGCTTGGAAGTCGGCAATGGTGTGGTGTTGCAGCTGCAGCGCAGCGCCGTGGTGCAAGTCCTGCCTAAAGGCTCTATCAAATAAATCATCGCCATGAACCGTTACGCTGTTTGGAAATACCTGGTCATTTTGATCGCCGTGCTGCTGGGCAGCGTCTACACCTTGCCCAACTTTTTTGGCGAAGCACCTGCAGTGCAAATCTCGCCGGCACGCGCCAGCGTCAAGGTTGACCTAGATACCCAAGGCAAAGTCGAAGAGGCATTGAAGGCTGCTGGGCTCAGTGCTTCCATGCTGACACTGGAAAACAACTCCTTGAAAGCGCGGTTCGAATCCACCGACCAGCAACTCAAGGCCAAAGATGCAGTGCAACACGCACTCAACCCGCAAGCGGACAACCCGTCCTATGTGGTTGCACTCAACCTGATTGCACGCACACCGCTGTGGCTCAGCAGCTTGCGTGCCGCGCCCATGTATTTAGGTCTGGATTTACGCGGTGGTGTGCATTTCATGCTGCAGGTGGATATGCAAGCCGCGTTGACCAAAAAAGCCGAAGCGCTGGCAGGTGAGCTGCGTTCTGCCATGCGTGAAAAAAGCATTCGCCACGGCGGCATCAACCGCAATGGCCAATCGATTGACATTGTGTTCAAAGACCAGACCAGTGCAGATGCAAGCGCGGTATTGATCCGTGACCAATTCACAGATTTGAACGCCCAAGTATCAGCGCCATCAGGTGGCGACATTTTGCTCACGGCCTCACTCAAACCACAGGCTGGACTCAAGGTGCAAGAGCAGGCACTGAAACAAAACATCACCACCTTGCACAACCGCATCAACGAACTCGGCGTGGCTGAACCAGTCATTCAACAACAAGGCGTGGACCGCATCGTGGTGCAGTTACCAGGTGTGCAAGACACCGCCAAGGCCAAAGACATATTGGGTCGCACCGCCACGCTTGAAATCCGCATGGTCGACGAAAGCAGCGAAGCCCGTCAAGCCGAAATCGGCAGCGGCATGGTGCCCTTTGGTGCAGAAAAATACCTGGACCGCAACGGCCAGGCCGTGATTGTGAAAAAACAAGTCCTGCTGACTGGCGAGAACCTGACCGATGCCCAGCCCGGCTTTGACAACCAAACGCAAGAAGCCGCCGTACACCTCACTTTGGACGCCAAGGGTGCACGCATTTTCAAAGATGTGACGCGTGAAAACGTGGGCAAGCGCATGGCGATTCTGTTGTTTGAAAAAGGCAAAGGCGAGGTCGTCACCGCACCGGTGATACGTACCGAAATCGGCGGTGGTCGGGTGCAAATTTCCGGTCGCATGAGTACTGTCGAAGCGGCTGATACATCGCTGTTGTTGCGCGCCGGCTCACTGGCCGCGCCAATGGAAATCATTGAAGAACGCACCATCGGACCATCCCTTGGCGCAGAAAATATCGCCAAAGGTTTTGACAGCGTCACCTGGGGCTTTGTCGCCGTCACCGCATTCATGTGCGTGTATTACATGTTGTTCGGCGTGATCTCTAGTATTGCGCTGGCAGTCAATTTGCTGCTGCTGGTGGCCGTGTTGTCCATGCTGCAAGCCACGCTGACCTTGCCGGGCATGGCTGCCATGGCGCTTGTGCTGGGCATGGCGATCGATGCCAACGTGCTGATCAATGAACGCGTGCGCGAGGAACTGCGCAACGGTGCGGCGCCACAATCCGCCATCCATATGGGCTACGACCGCGCCTGGTCAACCATTCTGGATTCCAACGTCACCACGCTGATTGCCGGTCTGGCATTGCTGGCTTTCGGCTCAGGCCCTGTGCGCGGTTTTGCCGTGGTGCATTGCTTGGGTATTCTCACCAGTATGTTCTCGGCCGTGTTTTTCTCGCGCGGCTTGGTCAATATTTGGTATGGCCGTCAAAAACGTTTGCAATCCGTGTCGATTGGCACGGTCTGGCGGCCTGATGACGTGACCGCCAAAGCGATTGCACGCGCCAAAGCCGATTGATTGACACAACGACATTGAAGACGTTGCCGTTGCAGCCCTGACACACAAGGAACTCCATGGAATTTTTCAAAATCAAACGCGACATACCCTTTATGCGCCATGCGCTGGTGTTCAATGCAGTGTCGTTCATCACTTTTCTGGCAGCGGTATTTTTTCTCTTCAGTCGCGGCTTGCATTTATCGGTGGAATTCACCGGCGGCACACTGATGGAAGTTGGCTTTTCGCAGCCAGTGGCGCTCGACCCGATGCGCGCGCGTATTGCCGCCTTGGGCTACACCGATGTGCAAGTGCAAAACTTCGGTTCGGCACGTGATGTGCTGATTCGCATGCCTGCAGCCAAAGGCGCTACGGCGACCGAACAAAGCGCACGCGTGATGGCAGCATTGAAAGAAACCGACGCACAAGCCTTGCTCAAGCGCACCGAATTTGTCGGACCACAAGTCGGCGATGAATTGGCGATGGATGGCCTCAAAGCATTAGGCTTTGTGGTGATCGGCATCATGATTTACTTGGCCGTGCGCTTTGAGTGGAAATATGCCGTGGCCGGCATCATCGCCAACTTGCATGACGTCATCATCATTCTGGGTTTCTTTGCTTTTTTCCAATGGGAATTTTCATTGCCTGTGCTGGCCGCGATATTGGCTGTGCTCGGTTATTCGGTGAATGAATCGGTGGTGATTTTTGACCGAGTGCGTGAAAACTTCCGCCGCTTTCGCAAGATGAACACGGTGGAAATTATTGATAACGCCATCACCTCCACCATCAGCCGCACCATCATCACCCACGGTTGTACCCAGCTGATGGTGTTGTCCATGCTGTTGTTCGGTGGCGCCACCCTGCATTACTTTGCGCTGGCGTTGACGATTGGTATTTTGTTTGGCATTTACTCATCGGTGTTCGTGGCTGCTGCCATCGCCATGTGGCTGGGTATCAAGCGTGAAGACCTGATCAAGCATGTGAAAAAAGACGGTCCCGAAGAAGACCCGAACGACCCGAACGCAGGTGCCGTGGTTTAAACCACGCGCACAACAAAAAAGCAGCCTGCGGGCTGCTTTTTTCATGCCTGCGTCTTATTGATCAATGGGCAATGCGGCCGACGTTGTCGTCACACAATTCATCAAGCACCAAGGCATCTGGTTCAATGCCTGCGCTCCAATACACCATCAACACAATGATCTTCAAGTCGTCCAAACCCACCGGATGATCGGTGACCGCCATGGCGCGGTCGACCACGATTTCGCGCATTTGCGCAGACATGATGCCGGCACTTTCCATGAAGGTGATGAAGCCCAGACAGGTTGCGCCCAAATGCTGCTGCTCTGCGTCGGAATACACGCGCATGCTCAAGGGTGACTGCACATAGGCAGGCTGAAGGCGTTGTTGGTGCACTTGTATCAAATCCGCATGCTGTGCAGCGCTGTTGAGGCCAGCCAGCCAAGACAAAGCTTGCTCAATCTCGTCGGCGTCAAATCCTGCTGCACTGAGTTTGCGGCCCAGTAACGGCAATTCGGGACAAACGTCACCACGCCAGTAGTGTTCGTAAACGTAAACAAGGACATCGAACATGGGTGCAATATACCCTGTTTTTCAACCGCTTCATTTTTGCTTTGGATGCCAAGGTTTTGCATGGCTGGTTTTGGTTGTCTTGGGCACATATCAATCACACAATTGCTGGTACAAACCGCCGGGCATTACCGCAATTTTTCCAGCATCAGACAGTTCTTGTATACCCATCATGGCCGCCTCCAAAGACAGCCCGGTACGTATGAGCAAGACCTCTAAATTGTGAGGTTCATGACCTAAAGCATCCAACAGAATTTGTTGGTGAACGTCTTTCAATGGCAATGTTGGCTTGTTGTCAATCTGAATGGATGCATGGCTGAACATCGGCAACTCCTCGAGCACATCTTGCACGCTCTCCACCAACTTCGCGCCTTGTCTCAATAGCAAATGACAGCCGCGCGACAACACAGAATGGATAGAGCCAGGAATCGCAAACACTTCTTTGCCCTGCGCCAACGCCATGTCTGCGGTGATCAATGAGCCAGACTTCAAAGCGGCCTCTACCACCAACACGCCTTGACTCAATCCCGCAATCAACCGATTGCGTCTGGGGAAGTGATGCGGCAGCGGCGGTGTGCCGGGTGGCAGTTCGCTGAGTAACCAACCGTGTAAGGCCACTTGACGAGCCAACACATGGTGCTGTCTCGGATAGACCTGGTCCAAGCCGGTGCCCACCACAGCGACTGTGGCGCACTGATCTAGCAAGCTGCGTTCTAGCGCACCCATGTGTGCTGCTGCATCTATCCCCATGGCCAATCCTGACACCACGCAACACCCTATTTGCTGCAGTTGATGGGCAAACCTTTTGGCGTTGTGCGCGCCCTGTGGTGTGGGGTTGCGACTACCGACAATAGCCACCGCATGCAAGCACGGCAGATGCAACTGTCCTTGCGCAAACAATACCAACGGCGGATCATCAATGTCTCTGAGTGAGGACGGGTACATGGGATGGTCCCAGGTCCACACCGCTTGCTCCATGCCTGGCAGCGACTGTTCAAGCCATTGGCGAGTGCGCGCACAAACGGCATGCCATTCATCAGGTATGCGCAACAATGACTGGGCTTGTTCTTCGCTGACGTAGGAATGCAGCACAGACGCAGTTTGCGTGAACACAGCGCTTGGGCTGCCAAATGCGGTGATCAGCTTATGCTGGGTTTGCAGTCCCACCATGGGCGTCATTTGTAAACGTAACCAGTCATGCCAAATGGCGTCTTCTGTGGTGGCGTTGACCGGCTCAGTCAGTGACAAGGCTTGCATGGTATTTCCATGGTTATTTACACACAGCCAGCGTAATTTGCATGGCTTGAAATGAAGTCAAGTCTTACCGTGGGTTTTTGTAAGCGCGTCTTTACCCCGGTAATACAAAAAAGCGACAATACGCACATGGCTTTACTACCCATTCTTTCTTACCCTGATCCGCGCCTGCACACCATAGCCAAACCCGTGGCCGTCGTGGATAATCGCATCCGTGCGCTTGCCGCCGACATGATCGAAACCATGTACGACTCCAAAGGCGTCGGCTTGGCCGCCACACAAGTCAATGTGCACGAGCGTCTGTTGGTGATGGATGTATCTGAAGAGCACAATCAGCCCATGGTCCTGATCAACCCTGAGTTGCTTTGGGCCAGCAAGGAGCGCATCAAAAACGAAGAAGGTTGTTTGTCAGTCCCAGGCATTTTTGATGGCGTCGAGCGGCCTGAGCGCGTCAAAGTGCAAGCGCTGAATGAACATGGCGAATCCGTCACCATCGAAGCCGAAGGTTTGATGGCCATATGCATTCAACACGAAATGGACCATTTGATGGGCAAGGTGTTCGTCGAATACCTCTCGACCCTCAAACGCATGCGCATCAAAAGCAAATTGCTCAAAGCCCAACGCGAACTCGAGCGCTGATACATGCGCCTTGTGTTCGCCGGCACCCCGGAATTTGCACGTACCGCACTGACTGCGCTTCACAGCGCCGGTCACGAGATTGCATTGGTACTGACCCAGCCCGACCGCCCCGCTGGTCGCGGCATGAAACTGCAATCCTCTGCCGTTAAACACTACGCACTTGAACATGGCATGCCTGTGTATCAGCCGCACAGCTTGCGTTTAGACGGCAACTACCCCGATGAAGCTTTGGCAGCGCAACATGCCATCGCAAACGCCAACGCCGAATTGATGGTGGTTGTCGCCTACGGTTTGCTGTTGCCCGACTGGGCTTTGCACAGCGTGCCCCGAGGTTGTTTGAATATCCACGCTTCCTTGCTGCCGCGCTGGCGTGGTGCGGCGCCCATACAACGCGCCATCGAAGCCGGTGATAACCACACCGGTGTGTGCATCATGCAAATGGACGCGGGCCTGGACACCGGCGCGGTGTTAATGAGCGAAAGCCTCTCCATCAGCGACACCGACACCAGCGCCAGTTTGCACGACAAACTTGCTGCACTGGGTTCGCGACTCATTGTGAACACCCTGTCTGCGTTGCCGCAACTCAAGGCTCAAACGCAAGCCGCTGAAGGCGTCACTTACGCCGCCAAAATTTTGAAAGACGAAGCGCTGATCGATTGGCATTTGCCTGCGCTGCGTTTGTCGCAACGCATACGCGCTTTCGATCCGTTTCCCGGCGCGCACACCTTATGCGACGGACAGGTGCTGAAGATATGGTCTGGTTTGTCTGTTGAAGGTACAAGCCTCGCCGCACCTGGCACTGTTTTGAAAGTGCACACAGATGCGTTCGATGTCGCTACAGGCGAGGGCATGTTGCGCGTCACGCAAGTGCAGCGCCCGGGCGGCAAGCGCATCAGTGCCGCCGAGTTTTTGCACAGCCAGGCATTGACGGTTGGCTTGGTATTGGGACAGGCTGCGGCTTGATTCATGTTTTTCGACCCCGCCAATTTCCGCCATCCCGCTTTTCGCCAAGGCATGGTCGACACCCTCAAAGTCGCGCCCGGCATCTGGGCCTGGGGCTTGATGACCGGCGTGGCCATGGTGCAAGCCGGTTTGAGCCCGGCCATGGCCACTTTGATGACCTTGGTCATTTATGGCGGCAGCGCTCAACTGGCCGCCATTCCCCTGCTCACCGCTGGCGCGCCCGTGTGGGTGATATTGACCACGGCGTTTTGTGTGAATTTGCGCTTCGCAGTTTTCAGCTTGCATTTGCGCCAGTACATGATGGCCTGGCCGCGTTGGCAGCGTTTGTCTATCGGGTATTTCATTGCAGACTTGAACTATGTGCAATTTGTCCATGCTTACCCGCAACCATCTGAAGACAGCGACGGGCAGCGCAGCGAAATGGCCTACCTCAGCGGCAATTGTTTTTTGAACTGGATTGGCTGGCAAATCGCGAGTCTGCTGGGTATTGTGCTGGCCGCGCAAGTGCCGCTGCAATGGGGACTGGGGTTTGCTGGTGTGTTGGCGCTGGTCGGTATTTTGTGTTCGCTCAGCCACACACGTTTGCGCGTGGTCTCGCTGGCAGTCGCAGGCGCGGCCGCTGTTGCGGCTTTCGGTTTGCCGCTTCGCTTAAATATTTTGGTGGCGATTGCGGCGTCTGTCGCTGTATGCCTGGTGATGGAGCAAACCTCACTCGCAAACAACGAGGCAAGCTCTTGATGGAATGGTCTGAGATTTTCACTGCCGTTGGATTGGGCGTGATCACGCTGGTCACACGCTGTTTTTTCTTTATCTCCGATCGTGCATTGCCGTTTCCTTCTTGGGCGCAACGCGGTTTGCAATACGCACCCATCGCCGCGCTGGCTGCGGTGGTTGTGCCAGAGATTGTGGTGAGCCAAGGTACTTTGATGACCACTTGGCAAGACGCACGGCTGTTTGGCGCGGCCGCAGGTGCGGGCTTTTATTTTTACAGGCGTGGCAAAGGACAGGCGGTGCTGGGCACCATCATCGTGGGCATGGCGGTGTATTTGCCGCTGCATGTCGGCTGGGGGTGGTGAGATTTTTTCAGTGCGCTCGATACTATGCACTGCGCTCTAGCGTCAATTAACTTGTATCTTCAATGCCTTAGCAAAATCATGTTGTTGTATGTGCGACCACCTGATGGAGGACACCCGCCTAAAATGTCATAAAACATTCACACGGAGACAAACCCCATGCAAATCATCCGCTTCGCCGATCTGTGCGCACAGGGCTTGGCCCGTGGCAAACGCGTGTTCATCCGCGCCGACTTGAACGTGCCTTTTGACGACCACGGCCGCATTTCCGAGGACACGCGCATCCGCGCATCCCTACCCGCGATTCAAATGGCAATAGACGCCGGTGCCGCCGTCATGCTCACGTCGCACTTGGGTCGCCCGACCGAAGGTGCGTTCAAACCCGAAGACTCTCTGGCGCCGGTAGCCCAACGTCTGGCCGAGTTGCTGGGCCGCGAGGTGCCGCTGGTGGCGGACTGGCTGGGCGGTGTGTCTGTCGCCGACGGTCAGGTGGTGATGCTGGAGAACTGCCGGGTCAATGTCGGCGAAAAGAAAAACAGCGAAGCACTTGCTAAGCAAATGGCCGCGCTGTGCGACATTTATGTCAACGACGCCTTCGGCACCGCGCACCGCGCCGAGGGCACCACTTACGGCATCGCGCAGTTCGCGCCTGTGGCTTGCGCCGGTCCTTTGTTGTCAGCCGAAATCGACGCTATCAGCCAAGCGCTGGCAGATCCGAAGCGCCCGCTGGCCGCCATCGTCGCTGGTTCCAAGGTCAGCACCAAACTCACCATCTTGCAAGCGCTGGCACGCAACGTGGACCAGTTGATTGTGGGCGGCGGTATTGCCAACACCTTCATGTTGGCCGCGGGTTTGAAGATTGGCAAAAGCTTGGCCGAGCCCGATTTAGTGGGCGAAGCCAAAGCGGTGATCGAAGCCATGAAAGCGCGTGGCGCAGAGGTGCCGATTCCCACCGATGTGGTCTGCGCCAAAACCTTTGCCGCCGACGCAGTGGCCACGGTGAAGCCAGCCAACGAAGTGGCAGACGATGATTTGATTTTGGACATAGGTCCGGACACCGCCGCGCGTCTGGCCGCACAACTCAAAGCCGCCGGCACCATTGTGTGGAACGGCCCCATGGGCGTGTTTGAGTTCGCCGCTTTCGAGAACGGCACCAAGGTGGTGGCGCATGCGATTGCCACTTCTCAGGCTTTCAGCATTGCAGGTGGTGGCGACACGCTGGCGGCGATTGCCAAGTTCGGTATTGACAAAGATATTGGTTATATCTCTACCGGCGGCGGCGCATTCTTGGAAGTGCTCGAGGGCAAAACCCTGCCCGCGTTCGAGATATTGATGAAGCGTGCTGCAGGCTGATTGGTCGGTTTGTCTTTGGTTGGCTACTTCACCAATTTAAGTGCGTCACTGTAGGTATCTGTTTGCAGCGCATGCTTTTCATCTGCAATCAACCCGGTCATCAAGCCGGTATCAATACAGGCTGACTGGTGGCGCGGCCTTTGTAGTCGGTCCAGCACTGGCGGGTAAAGTCGTACAGCTTGCATGAACGTGCCGTCTGGAAGTACCAACGCCATGAAAAACGCTGCACGATGATGCGACCAGGCAACAAATTTTCCAGTTTAGCTTGCGCTTGCTTTAAGCGGTACAAAGGAATGCTCATGTCCACATGGTGGGCGGTGTGCTCCATGATGTGGTGCATCAATGAACCGATATTGAACGGGAAAGTCAGGTGCACGGTGGTGGACACAAAAGGCTGGGCTTTGGCCCAAGCGCTGCGGTCATCATGCCAAGATACTTTGACATGCGTATGGTGGACGTACACCACAAAACCAATCATGGCGCACCAGAACAAAAATGGAACCGCCACGCTAAACAACAACACCCATGCGACGTTTTGACCTGTCGCCAAAGCCGCCGCAACCATGCCGCCCACCCATACCGCAGCAAAACCAGTGACCAGCCAACTGTCTTTGATGAAAATAGGGCGGCGGGTCGGCATTTCCTTGGCAGTAGGAAATACCATTTTTTTCCACCATATTTCAATCATGTAATACAGGCCGGGCGCCCATCCACTGCGGTAAGCACGGTCCAACATACGGCCTGCAAACGACAGTTTGGAGAATTCTTCTCGGGTCAACGGCGCCCAGACAAAGTCAAACCCTTTGAGATTGGTGTAACCATGGTGCACTACGTTGTGACCAATATCCCACAGGCTGAACGTGGTGAGTGAAGGCAAGAAGGCGATGCGGCCTATCCATTTATTGAGGCCGCGGTGCGGCGTCAGGCTTTGGTGACAGGCATCGTGGCCAATGATGAACAAACGGCCGATGGTGAATCCCATGGCAACGGCGCACAATAATTTGGCCCACCAAGCCTCAAACAACACGGTGCCGCTCAGCAAGGCAGCCCAGATGGCGAAATCCATCACCAGCAACAGCATGGCCCGCAAAGTCACGCGTTCAGAAAGCGGCACCAACCATTCGCGAATCACCTTTCGGTGGGGCATGGGTTGTTCCAAAGGAATCGGTTGTTCAGTAGGGTTCATAGGGCTAGGGTAAAGGGCACCAAAAAAGGCAAGTGCACTGAGTCTCATCTGGCCTCATGGCGTCTGCTCAGCTCTCCCTCATATTGTAGCCAATCAAGCCTGAAAACCCGCTTACCCCTACCAGCGCTCGGGTAAGCGCTTACAAACCCGATAAACACGGTCGGTTTCACGCACCACATAGCCACCGGTGACCAGCTCTTTCATGATGCGGCTGACCATTTCCCGGCTACAACCGATCTGCTGGGCGATTTGCGCATGGGTCATAGGCAAATTGCGCATGGGGCCATGCGGATCATTCCAGCCATCGGATTGCGCTTGCAATAAGGCACTCAAGCGGCTGTAAGCATCTGAGAACAAGGCCAAACGTGTGGTTTCAGTGGCCATGCGCACCCGTTGCAATGCTATTTTCAACAAATCCATGGTCAAGGATGGTGTGTGCTGAATCACCGCCAAGGCAGATTCGCGCGACACCACGGCACAAACCGCCGGGGTCAAAGTCATGACGCTAGCGCAATGCGGCCCACCATCTAAGGCAGGTGCGCCAACCAGTTGTCCAGGGCCATACAGGGACAAGGTGATTTCCCTGGGCTTGCTGTCGTTAGACACACTGAACTCTCGCAAACGACCAGCCATGACCAAATAAAGCTGGTGACCCATGTCGCCTTGTTGCATCAACAACATATGTTTGCGGTAATGACGAACTTGCCCTTGCCGCGCCAGTGCCAGCCAGCCCGCTTGGCCAGTTTCGCTCCATAAATGATCGACAGTCGGCTGATTTTTGTTCATCCGCCACACTGTAAATAAACACGCGAGCGAACCGTGTGAGCCGCACTCACAATATTGATGTCTATCACTTGAAACTGTGGCTTGAAATTCAGTGCCAGTCTTGTCAATGTCACATTGACCGCGTATGCCGCATGTGACAATAGCTCACCTTATTTTTGGAACTCACATGTCAAACCACGCCACCAAAATTGTTGCCACCTTGGGTCCTGCTTCCAGCGACCCCGCCTTATTGGAGGCCATGATCAAAGCGGGTGTCAATGTGGTGCGGCTCAACTTCAGCCATGGCAAAGCGCAGGACCATGTGGAGCGGGCCCAACTGGTTCGCGAAGCAGCCAAGCGCGCCGGTTGTGTGGTCGCCATCATGGCCGATTTGCAAGGTCCGAAAATCAGGGTGGGCAAATTCACCGATGGCAAGGTCATGTTGCAAGCAGGTGCGACTTTCATTTTGGATGCCTCTCGCACTGAACCTGGCGATATCAACGGCGTTGGGCTGGATTACAAAGAATTACCTCGGGATGTGAAATCGGGTGATTTGCTGTTGCTCAATGACGGGTTGATTGTCTTGACCGTCAACAAAGTGGTTGCTGAGCAGGTTTTCACCACGGTCAAAATGGGCGGCGAATTGTCTAACAACAAAGGCATCAACAAGCAAGGCGGGGGCCTGACTGCGCCAGCATTGACGGGAAAAGACATGGAAGACATCAAAACTGCCATGTCTTTTCAGGCCGATTACGTGGCCGTTAGCTTTCCCAAAAATGCCACCGACATGGAAATGGCGCGGCAGTTATGCAATGTTGCTGCCGAACCGTTCAAACACAAGCCGGGTTTGATCGCCAAGATCGAGCGCTTTGAGGCGATTCCCCATTTGGAGGAGATTTTGCGCGCCTCCGACGGCATCATGGTCGCACGCGGCGACTTGGCTGTGGAAGTCGGCAACGCCGCCGTGCCCGCACTGCAAAAACGCATGATCAAAATGGCGCGTGAAATGGACAAAGTGGCTATTACCGCTACCCAAATGATGGAGAGCATGATCACCAACCCGGTGCCTACCCGTGCCGAGGTCAGCGACGTGGCCAATGCCGTGCTCGACGGCACCGACGCGGTCATGCTGAGCGCCGAAACCGCGGTCGGCAAATACCCGCTGGAGACAGTGGAACAAATGGTGCAAATTTGTTCCGCCGCAGAAGATGCAGAGGAAGTGGCGCTAGATGCTGATTTCACTGGCAAGACTTTTACCCATATAGACCAGACGATCGCCATGGGCGCCTTATTCACCGCGCACCACCTCGGCGCCAAGGCCATCGTCGCGTTGACAGACTCGGGCTCAACGCCTTTATGGATGAGCCGCCATCGCATCCATATCCCTATTTATGCATTGACCAAGCGCGAAAACACGCAACGCCGCATGGCGCTTTACCGCAACGTGCACGCGCTATTGCTGGACACCAGCACCGACCGCGACACTGCGCTGAAACAAGCAGAACAACACTTGAAGTCGCGCGGCATCGTCAACCATGGCGATGTGTATGCCATCACCTGCGGCGAGCCTATGGGGTCGCCTGGCGGCACCAATATGTTGAAAATCTGCCAAGTAGGATAATTCCTGGGCTCTAACTCTTTGTCACAGGAAAGAAAAACACCATGGCTTTAGTCTCAATGCGCGAACTGCTGGACCACGCTGCGGTCCACAACTACGGCATTCCCGCTTTCAATGTCAACAACTTGGAACAAGTACAAGCCGTGATGTCGGCAGCGCACGAAGTCGGCGCACCAGTGATCTTGCAAGCCAGTGCAGGTGCACGTAAATATGCCGGCGAAGCGTTCATCAAACATTTGATTCAAGCGGCCGTCGAAGAGTATCCGCATGTGCCATTGGTCATGCACCAAGACCACGGGCAATCGCCGATGGTGTGCCGCGGTGCGATCGACTTGGGCTTTACGTCGGTGATGATGGACGGGAGTTTGGAGGGCGACGGCAAAACCATTGCCAGCTATGACTACAACGTGAGTGTGACCAGTGAAGTGGTCAAAATGGCGCATAAGTTAGGTATCACCGTCGAAGGCGAGCTCGGTTGTCTGGGTTCATTGGAAACCATGAAGGGTGACAAAGAAGACGGCCACGGCACCGATGCCACCATGACGCGCGAACAATTGCTAACCGATCCCGAGCAGGCCGCGGACTTTGTCAACCGCACCCAACTCGACGCATTGGCCATTGCCATCGGCACCAGCCACGGCGCCTACAAATTCACGCGCAAACCCACTGGCGATATTCTTGCCATCGACCGCATCCAAGCCATCCATAAGCGCATTCCAAACACACATTTGGTGATGCATGGTTCGTCCAGCGTGCCGCAAGACTTATTGGCCAAGATTCGCCAATTCGGCGGCGACATGAAAGAAACCTATGGTGTTCCGGTGGAAGAAATTCAAAAAGCCATCCAATTCGGCGTGCGCAAAATCAACATCGATACAGATATCCGTTTGGCCATGACTGCAGCAGTGCGCCAGTTCTTGTTTGAGAATCCTGACAAATTCGACGCACGCGAATGGCTCAAGCCCGCACGCGAGGCGGCCAAACACATTTGCAAACAACGCTATATCGAGTTCGGCTGCGAAGGTCAGGCCGGCAAAATCCACCCGACCCCGCTGCAAATGATGGCAGCCAAATACCAGCAAGGCATGCTCGCACAGGTGGTGCATTGAGTATTGCGCTGCATACCCATACCCTGGGTTCATTGCCATTGCTGGCGCGCGGCAAAGTGCGTGACAACTATGCTGTTGGTGAAGACCGCATTTTGATGGTCGCGTCTGACCGTATCAGCGCGTTCGATGTCGTGATGAACGATGCCATCCCGGGCAAAGGCGCTTTGCTCACTCAAATGGCCTTGTTTTGGTTTGACAAATTACACCACCTCTGCCCCAACCACCTGACCGGTGATGCGCCAGAGTCGGTGGTGACGGATGCCGAGCGACCTTTTGTCACTCAGCGTTCGATGCTGGTGCGTCGCTTGCAACCGATCCCGGTAGAAGCCGTGGTGCGTGGTTACTTGGCTGGCAGCGGCTGGAAGGAATACCAGCAAAGCCGCTCTGTCTGTGGTGTGCCCTTGCCTGCAGGTTTGCGCAATGCCTCACGGCTACCCGAACCTATCTTCACACCCGCAGCCAAGGCTGCTGTCGGTGAACATGACGAAAACATCAGCCTTGCGCAAACCGCAGAAATGATCGGCGCGGATTTGGCTGAACGTATCCGCAGCGTCAGTATCGCTTTGTACGAAACGGCGTATGACATTGCCGCCACCAAAGGCATCATCATTGCCGACACCAAGTTCGAGTTCGGCCTGAGCCCCGAAGGCACCTTGGTGCTGATGGACGAAGTGCTGACACCTGATTCATCCCGTTATTGGCCTGCAGATGCTTACCGAGAAGGTGCCAACCCGCCGAGTTTTGACAAACAGTACTTACGCGATTGGCTGGAAACAGCGCAAATCGATGGTGTCAATTGGAACAAAAGTGCGCCTGCGCCCGGGCTGCCCGCAGAGGTGATTTCTTTGACCGCCGCTAAATACCAAGAGGCTTGGTCTCGACTTCAGTCGGCTTAGCGGCCATCAGCGCCTGCAGTGTGTGTTTCAACGCAGCCATAGCAACAGGTTTGGATACATAGGCGTCAGCACCCAACGCCAACAACCGCTCTTCATCGCCTGGCATGGCGTGTCCGGTCAGCATCACGATACGCTGATGCAAGCCAGTATGGGCTTGTTCTTTGCGCAGGGTTGACAAAACCTGCAATCCGTCCATCTGCGGCATGGTCACATCCAGCATCAAAACATCAAAGTGGGCGTGATCCAGCAGTTCCAGCACTTGACGGCCGTTGTCCGCCACTACCACCGAGTGACCGAGTCGCGTCAACATCGATTGGGTCACCATTTGATTGACCTGGTGATCGTCAGCCAACAAGATGCTTAGCCCTTGGCTGCCAGCCTCTTTGCCTGAAAACGGGTGTTGCGCGTTACCTGAGTCGGCGCACGGCACGGCCGATACTTGCTGCAGGATAGCCAGCAATTGATCGCTGCTGTGTTGCGCCAGTTGCACATAGTTGCGCTGTCTTTCGGTCAACTCGGTTTGTTTTAGCAATTCCAAAGCGCCAGACATGCTGTGCATGGGCGTGCGCATGTCATGGCTGAGTTTGGCGAACACCTCTGTTTGCAAGCGGCTCTTCAGATCGGTCTGATCAGATACCTGCGCTACCTCTGATTGTTGGCTTGGCGCTGGTAAAGCCTGCGCCGCCGCCTTGGCTTGCTGAAGCCACCCAATACCTAAGCTCACAACCACCACCATCCAAGCAGCCATACCCCAGCTCAGGCGCAAACTTGCCAACCACACACAGGCCAAAGTGAGACATAGCTGTATGCAAAGAATGAAGCGATCTGCGCGCATATGCTGTCTCAATAGCGGTTGGTCCATGGGTGGCATCCACCAAAGAGTAACCGTTTTATTGCGCATTTTTTTCCGGCGAAAACCGGTGCGCGACTCAGTTCAATGCCATGCTCAATTTACGGCGGTACTTCGACACCAGTTCTGCTTGCGGGTCATCTAAAGCCGTGGCTTTACCGGTCAGTTCAATGCCACCGGCACTTTTACCGGGAATCGGTTGCTCCGCTTTGGTTTTGGGCGGTGTCAATAATTCCAAAATAGCGACGATGTTTTTACGCGCCGCCTCTTCGTTCCAGGTCTTGTCGCGCATGACGATTTCCAGCAACTCGTCCATGGCATCGGTCCACTCGGCTGCAGCCATCAACCATCGCGCTTTTGCCAGCCGCGTGTCAAAGTCGCGCTTGTTCTTATCGATCAATGCATCGAACTGCGCCACTTGCCAATGACTGCGCTCGTCGGTTTGAGCAAAATGCAGGGCTTGCCCCCAATGGTTCAACGCTTCAAAACGCAATTGCAATGGGATTTGTGCCAGCGCAGGCGCCAGCGCTGCTCGCGCTTTGTCGAGTTCACCTGTTGCCATCAACAACTTGACATACTCATAACGGGCATCGTCATTAGCCGGGTTGATGGCCAGCGCTTCTTGCAATTTGGCCAGCGCTGCATCGGCATTGCCTTCGGCCAACAGTTCTTCGGCGGCATTCAAGTCTTCTTCGGCCAGTAATTCATCCGCACCTGGCAAATGTTTGTCCAAAAATTCTCTGACTTTGCCCTCAGGCAAAGCGCCCATGAACCCATCGGCGGGTTTGCCGTCCATCATCAGCACACAAGTTGGTATGCTGCGAATACCAAAAGCTTGCGAGAGTTGCTGCTCGTCATCCGAGTTGATCTTCACCAACTTGAATCGTCCTGCATACTCGGTCTCCAGCTTTTCCAGCACCGGCCCGAGTGATTTGCACGGGCCGCACCAAGGCGCCCAAAAATCCAACAAAACTGGCGTTTGGGTGGAAGCCAAGATAACTTCAGCTTCAAAATTCTCAACAGTCACATCTATCATCGGTCTTGGATCCACAGTAATAAAATCTACACATCTCTGGGCGGGGCGTCGTGTTTGCCCGGCTCTTCATTAACCGTAAGCTTACCCGCAGTTCAACTGCCCCACACCATGGCCTCAGTTCAAGTCGGTGTTGTCATGGGTTCCAGCTCCGACTGGGACACCATGCAACATGCCGCGCAAATCTTAGATGAGTTCGGTATCGCCCACCACGCTCAGGTATTGTCTGCCCACCGCATGCCGGACGACATGTTCGCCTACGCGGCATCAGCGCTGTCACGCGGGCTGCAAATCATCATCGCAGGCGCGGGTGGAGCCGCCCATTTGCCTGGCATGCTGGCCGCCAAAACCACGGTACCTGTGCTTGGTGTGCCGGTAGCCAGCAAACATTTACAAGGCGTGGATTCACTGCACAGCATGGTGCAAATGCCCAAAGGGATACCGGTGGCCACCTTTGCCATCGGTGCAGCCGGTGCCGCCAATGCGGCTTTGTTCGCGATTGCCATGCTGGCCTTGCATCGTCCTGATTTGCAAGAGGCGCTAGAGCAATTTCGCCGTCGCCAAACCGAGGCTGCACGACAAATGACTTTGCCGCCCATCGCATGAATGCATTGCCTTTGAAACCCGGCGCGATGTTGGGTGTGTTGGGCGGTGGACAACTGGGGCGCATGTGGTCGCACGCGGCCCAAAGTCTGGGCTACCGAACGGCCGTGTTGGACCCTGACCCAGACAGCCCTGCCGGGCTGGTCAGCCATGTGCATGTGCGCAGCGACTACCTTGACGCCGCAGGGTTGACGCAGATGGCGGCGCAATGCCAAGCCGTCACGACCGAATTTGAAAACGTACCGGCCCAAGCACTGGCGCAATTGCAACATCACATGGCTTGCGCCCCAGGCCCTGCAAGCGTACATATTGCCCAAGACCGGGCGTTGGAAAAAGCCCATTTTGTGCAATGCGGCGTTCCTGTTGCACCCCATTGCGTGCTGCACACTGCGGCTGATCTGGCTTCAGTGGCTGACGATTTGCTGCCAGGTATTTTGAAGACCACGCGATGGGGTTATGACGGCAAAGGTCAATGCGCGGTCAACAACCGTGACGAATTGAGTCAGGCTTTTGCGCAACTGCAAACCGGCGCCACGCCGGTGGTGTGTCTATTGGAAAAACGCTTGCCCTTGGCGGGCGAATGTTCGGTGGTGCTGGCACGCGGTTTTGACGGCCAAACAGTGCATTTGCCCCTGCAAAGCAATTTACACCGTGACGGCATTCTGGCTGTGACCGAAGTGTATGAAGACGCACTGCCGCATGACATTGCTCGCTTGGCTATCGATTCGGCTTACAGCATTGCACGCGAACTCGATTACCACGGGGTTTTATGCGTTGAATTTTTTGTATTGCAACCGGGTGCGCAAAGCCAGCTGAGCGGCCCGTTGGTGGTCAATGAAATCGCTCCGCGTCCACACAACAGTGGGCACCACAGCATCAACAGTTGTGACATTTCCCAGTTTGAATTGCAAGTACGCTGCATGGCTGGATTGCCCCTGTTGCCGCCACGTTTGCACAGCGCTTGCGTGATGTTGAACCTGCTTGGCGACCTGTGGCTGCGCCAAGGAGAAGCATCGATGGAACCAGATTGGCAGCAAGTGCTGCGCATACCCGGCACACACTTGCATTTGTACGGCAAAACCCAAGCTCGCAAAGGCCGCAAAATGGGACACCTGAGCGTCACGGCGACCAGCATAGCGCTGGCGCGTCAGCGTGCCTTAGAAGCGGCAGCCTTGCTAGGCATTGCGCCATGGTGAAGCTTGGTGGCGATTGCATGTCGGCGCTTCTACCCTCAAGCCGCGCATTTCCATGTCACACCATGACCCCATGAGCGCCGCCTGCTTTTTGACCGGTGCTGAGACAGACATTGCATTGGCTGCGCGCATGCTGGCCAGCGGTGAGTTGCTGGGACTGCCTACCGAGACCGTCTACGGACTGGCGGCAGATGCGCTCAACCCACAAGCCGTGGCCGGCATCTACCAAGCAAAGGGGCGGCCCGCTGACCACCCTTTGATCGTCCATCTGGTTTCTTCAGCGCAAGTGCCACTGTTCGCCACCGATGTGCCTGCCTTTGCCTACGCCTTGATGCATGCTTTTTGGCCCGGTCCGTTGACATTGATTCTCCAGCGCCGCGCCGGGGTGGCGGAGGCGACGGCAGGGGGGCATGACACGATTGCCTTGCGCAGTCCGTCACACCCGTTGGCGCAAAAAGTATTGAAACAAGCGCTGGCGCTTGGCGTCGCCGGAGTTGCTGCACCCAGCGCCAATGTGTTCGGTCGCGTCAGCCCCACCACCGCCATGCATGTACGCGAAGCGTTTCCAGATTTGGCGGTGTTAGATGGCGGCCCTTGTGATGTTGGTATTGAATCCACCATTGTCGATGCCAGTCGCGCTAAGCCCGTGCTGTTGCGCCCCGGCATGTTGAGCGCCGCGCAACTCAGTGCCGCTTGCGGTCAACCGGTGGAACGTGAGCCGGTTTCAGCTACTAACTCGAATGGCGGTTTACGTGTTTCTGCCGCAGCACCAGCCGCCCCCGGCATGCTGCAGTCGCACTACGCACCGCGTGCCAAAGTTTGTTTGGGTACAGCATCAGACATTGAGCAACATGCATCCCAATGGATGGGCTCGATGGCTGTCTGGGCGCGCACCCGTTCGCGTTTGCCATCGCATATCCATGTGGGTGCCATGCCGGACAACGCGGCAGCTTGTGCGCATGACTTGTTTGCCACCTTGCGTGCGCTTGATACGCTGGGGGTGGATCAGATCTGGGTTGAAACCCCGCCGACGGGCGACGAATGGGAAGGCGTGCGCGACCGTTTGCTTCGCGCCAGCGCTTGACACTCGAAAGCACTAAGCACACACAAGCACCGCTGCGTCATTGCGCCAACAGACACGCCTTGGCCATGATTTTGTCTTCCCTGCTGCCGGCCTCGACATCTCGCCATTGCAAAAATGGCGGTCGCAAGGACGGCTCAAGCACATAGGCCAATGGCAGGTCGTATTGAACAGCGATCACTTGGTTGTCTTTGATCACGGTACGCAGCATCAGCATGAAACGTTTTTCAACACAGTTGAAATTGATTTGCAATTTATCGTACAAGTAGGGATGGTTGGCTGAGCGAATTTGTAGCCACACCGTGCGAAAGGGTCCGTTGCGAGATACGCCGTCCAAATCCACGCCGTAATGGGTGCCTTCGGGTGTCAATTCAACGGTTTGCCAGACAGTGTTAGGGTCCACCGTGTACTCACTGCTGATAGGCGTTTTCACGGTCGAACAACCCATCAGACACAGCAGCAAGATACCGACCACCCGATTGGCATTTAAAGCGATCAAATTCATTCAATTTCTCATTAGTAATATCGAACATAGCAATTTTGTCGATTAATTTTTCAATTTTTTTCTTTGACAGGTGTATCAGCGGTTGTCTTTGCCTGCAGTCCAGTCGATCAAGGCATCCATGACGGGTCGCGCCTGAGAGGCGTTGGCATGGTTAACCATAGCGACCAACACATAGCGTTGGCCGTTAGCTGCATCCACATACCCCGCAATCCCCATGACATCGCGCAGGCTTCCGGTTTTCAAATGCGCCGCCGCACTGCTTTTGCTGCGTTTCAACGTGCCGTCTTGTCCTGTCAGCGGTAACGAAGCCAACAATTCCGGCATGAACGGCTGCGTCCATGCCCATTGCAACAATGCGGCCAAGGCTTGTGCACTGATGCGCGACTCACGGCTCAGACCAGAGCCTTTGTCAAGTTGCGGGATATCTGCTTGTATGCGATCTCGCCACCAGTCTTGCAACACCTCCACCGCCATGGCTGGCGTGCCGCTGTTGCGTTTTTGCACGGCCAAGGTCAAAAACAATTGCTCGGCCATCACGTTGTTGCTGAACTTGTTGATGTCACGAACCACTTCGGCCAAGGTCGGTGACTCATGGAACAAGACTGGCTTTAAACCCTGAGGCACCAAACCGTCACGCACGCTGCCGGTGAGTTGTCCGCCCAGATGTAACCACATACCGTGGATCGCGCGTGCTGCAAATCGGTCGGGGTCGGTGTAGGCCAAGGGCCAGGTTTTTTCTCCGCATGACAAGGGATAACTGCCTGCAAACACCATGTTCAAAGGGTTTTGAAAATCCGCTTTCAAGCCGCTGCGGTAATCCCCGCATTCGGCTGTAGACAAGGGCACAGAGGTTTGTACTTTGACGCCGGCCAACGGCGGCTCGACATGCACATGGGCTACTTTACGAACAGGATCTGGGGTGAATTGCAACAACAAAGATTTGAAATTGATGAGCAAGCCATCAGGCGCTGCGTTGTAGGGGCGCAGGGGCTCACCGTCAAAACCACCGGGGTCTTGCGCCGGCAGATTGAAAACGGTGCGATCAAGCACGATTTGGCCTTGGATATGACGCAGCCCTAACCCCTGCAGCCGGCGCATCAACAACCACAGCTGTTCCACGCCCAAACGCGGGTCGCCACTGCCTTGCACATAAAGATTGCCCAGCAAAACACCGTCCCGGATCGGACCATCTATGTATACATAGGTGCGCCATGTAAAGGGTATGCCCAGCATGTCCAAGGCAGCCGTGGTGGTGAGCAGTTTCATCAGCGAGGCCGGGTTGCGCGGTTGCGTTGCCAAGTGCTGCAAGCGGGCGCTTCCCGCTTGTACCGGCAACACCACCACGCTTAACGCATCCACTGGTAAACGGGCGGCTTTCAGGGCCTCTTGAACCCCCGCGGGCAAACCTACAGCCACTTGTGACCAGGCGGTCACACAAAGCAAGCTGTAGGCAACAGCGATGAAGATGTTTCTCAATGGGCGGAAATTCATCCCCTCATTATCAAACCCTTGTGTATGCAGCACAGATAATGAGGCCATGCAAACTTTCATGAAGCAACTGCTCAGTGGCGCCTCACGCCGCAGCGGTTTATGGGCAGCCGTGGTCACGGTATCGATTTGGACCGCCTTCATCATCATCGCGCGAGCTTCAGCACAGCATCAATTGCTGCCGTTGGACATCACTTGGGCACGCATCATGGGAGCAAGCGCCTTGTTGTTGCCTTGGTCCTGGTGGAACATGCGACAAGTGCGCTTGAGCCAGCCCGACAGAGGGTCGTTTGGGGGCTTGTCGCCATTGCCATGGCGCATCACGGTCATTACGGGATTTTTCGGCGGGTTTGCGTATGCCGTGTTTGCCTACAGCGGTTTCTTTTATGCGCCTGCTGCGCATGGCTCTGTGCTTATGCCGGGCAGCCTGCCTCTATGGACCAGTGTGCTGGCTGTCTTTATTTTGGGAGAACGCTTGCATGGCTACCGATTGATCGGGCTGGCCATGATCATAGGCGGCGACTTGTTGGTCGGTGGCAGCAGCTTGCTGCATGCGTTTGACGGCGGCACCGTTTGGGTGGGCGATATTTTGTTCATGTGTGCAAGTTTTTGTTGGTCTACTTACAGCGTGCTCAGCCGCCGCTACCAACTCGAGCCGGTGTATGCCACCACCGCCATCACCTGCTTTGCTTTTTTTAGCTTTGTGCCTGCCTATCTTTTGCTGTGTGCATTCGGTGTATTACCTACACATTTATGGACCGCGCCGTGGAGCGAAGTGCTTTGGCAAGCCTTGTTCCAAGGTGGTGGCTCCGTGGTGCTTTCTGGCATCAGTTTTAACTTAATGATCCGTGCCTATGGACCGGTGCGCTCTACCATGCTGACCTCGCTGGTGCCCGGGCTGTCAGCGCTAGGTGCCGTGCTGTTTTTAAAGGAGCCTTTAAATTGGCAAGTCTTGATTGGCTTGTCCTTGGTGACTTTAGGTATCGTATTCGGTGTGCAATCATCCCGCGCTTCGGTGTTGAAAGTGCCTGCATGAAGTTATTGGCCATCGATACCAGCACCGAACGGTTGTCGCTGGCCGCGCAAAATGGAGAACGCATAGCCACCCATCAAGGCGTTGCCGGTGCACAAGCCTCCGCAGGCTTGATTCAAGCGGTGTTGGATGTATTGAAACAAGCCCATCTGTCTTTGGACAGTTTGCAAGCCATTGCTTTTGGCCGTGGCCCAGGCGCTTTCACTGGTTTGCGTACCGCTTGCTCGGTGTCTCAGGGTTTGGCCTTGGGTTTGGGTATTCCGTTGTTACCTGTTGATACCTTGATGTGCATGGCAGAAGCCACGCGACCTGAACATAAGCGGGTGCTTGCTGTATTGGATGCCCGCATGGGACAGGTGTACCACGCTGCTTATGAACGCTCGACGCGTGGTTGGACTGGCTTGTATCCAGCGCAACTAAGCCGCCCCGATGAACTGACTTGGCCCTCACATTGGCAGTCCAGCTCTGCGTTGTTGGCCGGTAATGCAGTCACCAGTCTGCAGGCAGACTTGCAACACTTACTGTTGCCGCCTCACACCAGCCAAGAACTATGGCCGGATGCCTGCGCCATGTTGCGCTTGGCCGGCGCCGCGTGGGACCGTGGCGACAGGGTGTCTGCGCATGATGCGGCGCCACTGTATGTCCGCGATGAAGTTGCTCGCACCACAGTGCAACGTTTGGCTGATAAATTAAACAGACCATGAATCTGTTTCACAAACCGTCAATTAAAGACCGAGAGAATGGCGCAGCAGCCAACGGGCCAGGCATACCTTGCAACATGACACATGACATGTTGGATCAAGTGATAGGTATTGAACAAAGCGCTTATTCACACCCTTGGAGCCATGGAAATTTTGTCGACTCCATCATCAGCGGTTATTACATGCCCGCATGGTTTCAAGACCAGACATTGCGCTGTTATTTGGTTGCCATGCGCGGCGCAGACGAAGCACACCTGCTCAATTTCACCGTTTCACCGAATTACCAACGCCAGGGCTTGGCGCATGCCATGCTGACGCATTTGCGTGAATGGGGTTCGGCACAAGGCTTGCACAGCATTTGGCTAGAGGTGCGTCAAAGTAATCAGCGTGCCATCGCCATTTACACAGCTTTCGGCTTTGTCCATGATGGTGTGCGCCATGGCTATTACCCCGCCCATCACGGGAAACGCGAAGACGCGGTGGTCATGTCGCTGAATTGGTGAAGCATCAGTGGTAACTTACGCACCATGACACTTCTTTTAGATTCCCGACAACGCGCCATGCTGGCAGAAATCGGCGTGCGTGTCTGGCAACCTGTTGCGCCAAGCTTGCCTGATAGCTCCGAAGCCAACGACTCGCAGCGTTTGCAGTCAAAACCCGCTCTTGAAGTGGCCCCATCGCCCGCCGTCCGTATGCCTCCAAACCGACCCAAGACGGTGGTATCGCAACCGGTAAGCGATGAACCCATTGCGGTTGCTGCCAGCCCAAGCGCCCAACCGCTGCCCCCAGGTCTGGCCCAAATGGGTTGGCAGGATTTACAAACTGCTGCGGCTCAATGCACCGCCTGTGATGTCTGCCATAGCCGCCAGCGAAGTGTGTTTTCTGATGGCATGCCTGCCAGTGACAACCGCGAGACCGACTGGTTGCTGATTGGAGATGCGCCCAATGATGCTGAAGATGCCAGTGGTATGCCTTTCAGCGGTCCCGAGGGTGTGCTGCTTGATGCCATGCTGCACGCCATGGGTTTGAAACGCCAACAAATGGGAGCGGCCAACGAAACGGTGGTGTTGGTGAATGCCATGAAATGCCGGCCGGCAGCGCATCACCATCCTTCCGACTTCGAATTGTCCCAATGCCGACATTATTTGAAAAGGCAGATCGAGTTGCTACAACCTCGCATGATTCTGGTGTTAGGTCGATTGGCTGCTCAGTCCGTGCTGCATGACAGTGTGGAAGCTGTCAGCCAGATACCGCTGGGCAAATTGCGCGGGCAGTTTCACCAAGCCTACGGCCATGCGGTGATGGTGACCTACCACCCCTCGTCTCTGCTCAGAACACCTGCAGACAAAGCAAAGACCTGGAATGATTTATGCCTAGCCATGGACCGCTTACGTGGCTCTAACCATTGAAGCTGCGTTTAACAAGTTGGCTTGCTACACAAGCTGACTGCCTACAATCAAGGCCATGACTTTCATCGAACAACTACACCAAGCCAGCATTGCACATGCGTCTATGTTGTGTGTCGGCCTAGACCCCGAGCCCTCTCAATTTCCCGCACATTTTCACCATCAGTCCTCGCTTATTTTTGATTTTTGCGCTCAGATTGTGGACGCCACGCACGACTTGGTCTGTGCATTCAAACCTCAAATCGCTTACTTTGCAGCCCACCGTGCTGAACCACAACTTGAACAATTGATCGCTCACATACGCCAAGTGGCGCCAGCGGTGCCAGTGATTTTGGATGCCAAGCGCGGTGACATCGGCAGCACCGCCGAACAATATGCGATTGAAGCGTTCGAGCGTTACGGCGCCGACGCGGTGACCTTGTCTCCCTTCATGGGTTTTGATTCTGTCCAGCCCTATGTAAAACGCCATGGCAAAGGTGCTTTTTTGCTGTGTCGCACATCCAACCCTGGCGGTGATGACTTGCAAACCCAACGCTTGGCAGATGTGGCGGGTGAGCCGCGTTTGTTTGAACATATTGCGCTACTGGCCCAGGGCCCGTGGAACACCAACGGGCAACTGGGCTTGGTGGTGGGCGCCACCTACCCTCAAGACATTGCACGTGTTCGCGAACTTGCACCCACCTTACCGCTATTGATTCCCGGTATAGGTGCGCAAGGAGGCGACCCCGTTTCAACCGTGCGGGCCGGACTGCGTCAGCAGGGCAAGCAAATCACAGGCCCCATCATCGTCAATTCATCACGCGCCATTTTGTACGCATCCGCGGATTCAACGTTTGCCCAAGCCGCCAGACATGCAGCGATGGAAGCCAGAAACACCTTGGCTTTGGCCACAGAAGTTATTTCTTAATTTAGGATGGCTTATTGATCGTATTTGTTTTTTTAATCATTATTTTCATAAAAAAGTAATTCAAATCAATAGGTTAATGTGTGTTTTCGAATTATGCGATATGGTTACGCTATTAAAAAAATAATGTGTATATGACATCGAACCGATCGCTTTTTTTTTCTTTTTTAGAAACTGTCAGTCTCATTCAGCATCAACATCAAGACAAATTACCCGACTTAGATGCACAAATTCTGTTGATGCAAGTATTGATTGCCCATGGAAAAAAACAACCCCTGAACGTCACCCAAGCAATGAACATGAAAAGCATAGGCTCACCTGCCATGCTGTATCGCAAGATCAATGATTTATTGCAATTAGGTCTGCTCGAACTGGTGTATGAAGGCACGAACCGGCGCACGAAATACCTGATTCCTACATCTACTGCATTGAACTATGCAGATTCGTTGGCCGATGCTGCTGCAAAGATTTATTCGGCTAGCCTGAGTTAAAGCTCTTTGTGCAATAAACGCTGCAAATAACGCCCTGTCACGCTGTCAGGGTTGTGTGCAATTTGCTCAGGGGTACCGACAGCTACCACCTGCCCGCCACCACTGCCCCCAAGCGGCCCCATGTCTATCACCCAATCGGCGGTTTTGATCACGTCCAAGTTGTGTTCAATCACGACCATGGTGTTGCCCGCGTCAACCAACTGTCGCAGCACTTTGAGTAACAAATTGATATCGGCAAAATGCAAACCTGTGGTCGGCTCATCCAAAATATAAAGCGTTCTGCCTGTATCGCGCTTGCTGAGTTCCAGCGCCAGCTTGACCCGCTGCGCTTCGCCACCAGACAAGGTCGTAGCAGACTGTCCCAATCGGATGTAGCCTAAGCCCACTTCCATCAAGGTGTTCAATTTACGCGCCAGCGTCGGCACTGCCTTGAAAAAGGCCAGCGCATCTTCCACTGTCATATTCAATATCTGTGCAATGTTTTTGCCTTTGTATTGCACGGCCAAGGTTTCGCGGTTGTACCGCTGTCCCACACATACATCGCATGGCACGTAAACGTCTGGCAAAAAATGCATTTCCACTTTGACCATGCCGTCACCTTGGCAAGCACTGCAACGCCCGCCGTCCACATTGAACGAAAACCGCCCAGGGCCATAACCTCTTTCACGCGCCATCGGCACTTCGGCCATCAGTTCACGCAACGGTGTGAACAAGCCGGTATAGGTCGCAGGGTTGGAACGTGGCGTACGGCCGATCGGTGACTGATCGACGTTGATGACTTTATCGAAATGGTAGAGGCCAAGAATGTCATCATGCGCGGCCGGTTCTTCGTGCGCACGGTGAATCTGTCTGGCGACAGCCGCATACAACGTGTCGTTCACCAGAGTGGACTTGCCCGAACCGGAAACGCCGCTGACACAGGTAAACAATCCAACAGGGAATTCAACCGTCACGTTTTGCAGGTTGTGACCTCGGGCGCCAACGACAGTCAGCGCCTGTTTGGCGCTGTTGACGGCGGCTTGCGGCAAAGGGTTACCAAATACATTGCTGGCAGGTGCGGCTTTGGCTGCTTGCGTTTGCTGCACCAGCCAATTTCTGCGTTTTTCAGGGATGGCTATGGACAAATCGCCACTCATGTAACGACCGGTGAGCGAGGCGGGGTTGGCCTCGATTTGCGCAGGCGTGCCTTGTGCCATCACGCGCCCGCCGTGTACGCCGGCGCCCGGGCCCATGTCTATGCAAAAGTCTGCTGCGCGAATCATGTCTTCGTCATGCTCGACCACCAGCACGCTGTTGCCGATGTCGCGCAAATGTTTCAAAGTGTCTATCAAACGGTCGTTGTCGCGCTGATGCAATCCAATACTGGGCTCGTCAAGCACATACATCACGCCGGTGAGTCCTGAGCCGATTTGTGAAGCCAGCCGTATGCGTTGCGCTTCTCCACCGGACAAGGTGTCTGCGCTGCGCGACAAACTCAGGTAAGTCAGTCCCACATCGTTTAAAAACTTTAACCGGTTAGCGATTTCTTTCACCACTTTGTCGGCGATATCGGCTTTGTTGCCATCTAACTTGAGGTTTTGAAAATAGGTCTGACATTCTGACAAGGTAGTGTGACTGACATCATGCAATGTGCGCGCTTGCAAGCCACTGCCAAGCCGCACATGGCGCGCCTCTGTCCGTAAACGGGTGCCGTCGCAGGCCAAACAAGCGCGGTGTCCGCGGTAACGGGAGAGTTCTTCGCGCACCAGCGAAGAATCGGTGTCACGGTAACGACGGCTCATGTTGTGCACGATGCCTTCAAACGGATGCGACTTGCTGGTTTTGCGCCCCGCCTTGGCACCCGACTCCAGCACATAACTGAATTTGATCTCTTCCTCGCCAGAGCCGAACAACAGCACTTGTTTGACGTTCTCCGGCAAACTTTCAAACGGTGTGTCCAAATCGAAGCCATAGTGCTTGGCCAGACTCTCAAGCATGGCAAAGTAATACGCGTTGCGCTTGTCCCAGCCTTTGATGGCGCCGCTGGCCAGGCTGATGTCTGGGAACGCCACAATGCGCGCGGGGTCGAAAAAGCTTTGTTCGCCCAAGCCTTCACAGTCCGGACATGCGCCCATGGGTGAATTGAAAGAAAACAAACGCGGCTCGAGTTCGCCAATGGCGAAGCTGCAATGCGGGCAAGCGAATTTGGCATTGAACGCATGCTCCACGCCCTTGTCCAAGTCCAGCACCAAGGCACGACCTTCCGCCAAGCGCAATGCTGTCTCCATGCTTTCTGCGATGCGTTGCATCATGTCGGGGCGTACCTTTAAGCGGTCAACCACCACATCAATATCGTGTTTTTCATTTTTCATCAACGCTGGCACTTCGGCCAACTCCACCACCTTGCCATCGACCCTGAACCGCACAAAGCCTTGGGACTGCATCTGGGCGAAGACCTCGGTGAACTCGCCTTTGCGTTCACGCGCGACAGGTGCCATTAAAAGAATGCGCGTGTCTGCTGGCAATGCCAGCACCGCATCCACCATTTGTGCCACGCTGGAAGCTTGCAATGGCACGCCGTGCTCTGGGCAATGCGGTGTGCCAGCGCGTGCAAACAACAGGCGCAGGTAATCGTGAATTTCAGTGACAGTGCCAACCGTGGACCGCGGGTTATGGCTGGTGGCTTTTTGCTCGATGGCAATCGCCGGTGACAATCCTTCGATCAAGTCGACATCGGGCTTGTCCATGCGCTGCAAAAACTGTCTGGCGTAAGCCGACAAACTCTCCACATAACGACGCTGACCTTCTGCGTACAAGGTATCAAAAGCCAGACTGGATTTGCCTGAACCAGACAAGCCGGTGATCACCACCAATTGGTTGCGTGGAATATCCAGGTCAATGTTTTTCAGATTGTGGGTGCGCGCACCGCGTATGCTGATTTGACCAAACGCACCACGTCCGCCGACATGGTTCAATAAGTAATTGGCATCTGAGGGAGAATTCACGTGTTCTGTTTTATTTTGGGCAACCTGCGATCATAGCCACTCTGTTATTTCAGATGCATGTCCAACTGAGATTCCCATCGCATTACTTGAGATGTTTTCATTGAATAATCCAAAAGCATTGACTTTGCAAGGCTTTGCCAGTTTGTTACTCGTTGCATGGTTGATGGCAGCTAATCACATTTCTGCTCGTTTGGCTTTCAATAGCGGCTTGGACGTGGCCACTGCTGTCGCCGTTCGCAGTGGCTCCACGGCATTGGTAGTCGGTTTATTGGTCCTGTTAGCTCGAGTGCCGTTGCGTTTATCGCGCCAACATATCCGCGGTTTAGTGATGATTGGTGTGATGATAGGAACCCAAAGTCAGCTGTTATATGGTGCTGTTTCTCGCTTACCGGTGGCATTGGCCTTGCTGGCATTCAACACCTACCCGCTGTGGGCAGCTTGGTGGAACTTTTTGATTTACCGTCAACCGCCTGAACGCCAAGTGCTGTTGACCATGCCGGTGATTTTGCTAGGTTTGTCATTGGCGCTGGATGTGGCGGGTGCCGCATCTGGCTTGGGTGCACAGCAGCAATGGGCCGTCATGGGTGAAGGTGTGGCTTATGCCATGGCCGCTGCCGCCAGTTTTGGCATGGTGTTGGTATGGACACAGCACGAAACGACTGGGCTTGATGGCAGGGTTCGCACCTTGTTCAGTTTGCTACTCGCTGCCTGCGTTGCACTGGCGGTGATCGGCTGGCAAGGTGGCCCACATTGGCCGCAAACGGATACCGGCTGGCTGGGTTTGCTGGGTTTAACCTGCTTGTATGGCAGCGGCTTTACACTCATGTTCAC
>Ga0136641_1000145_pt1 | contig 29541 bp, 29 predicted proteins | sample EliLak1302023Y_FD_115312 | JGI IMG/M metagenome (GOLD analysis project Ga0136641, IMG submission 115312) | Freshwater microbial communities from Elizabeth Lake, Yosemite National Park, California, USA - 13020-23Y | ecosystem: Environmental > Aquatic > Freshwater > Lake ...
TGCACATCTCCTGGGGATCATTAATCACCCAGACATAAATTGGAATTCCTGCACCCTGGCAGGTAGAAATAAAAGTAGGCGTGAGTACATCAATTCCTTTATGCCGCTGTGGAACCATTGCGAAGCATTTTTGCGCCCGAAGAGATTTAGGAAAACGGCCCAAACGCAAATTAAGAACCTCAACTGCTGTTGCCGCACTCGTGAAATTTGGGAATTCTTTCCGCAACAAAAGGGTCCGTTTACGAGAAAAAGAACCGAGCACGAGATCAAAATTCTGGTAGTTTCTTAAGATTGCGATAGCGCGATCAACAACGTCATCACTCTTAAAATCTATCGAGATTTGAGCACGTGGAAATTGCACAAGTAATTCTTCTAAAGTAGTCCATTGATGGCCATTGATGAGAAATTGCTGCAATTCTGCGAGAGTCAAGTCCTCGATGCGGTGATCGAAGCCAGTGAGGCATGAGATCGAAGAATCATGAGCAAGAACTACCTGGTTATCTTTTGTTTTCCTTATGTCAATTTCAAAGTTTCTGATTCCTGAATTCCATGCAGATTCAAAAGCAAAAAGTGTATGTTCTGGATGCGGCGAACCACGATGGGTCCAAATTATAGGTTTTTCTACTTTAGTAGGTGGTAACTTCATGCAACGGGTTTTAACTCCACCCAAGAATTTTTCCGGGCAATTCGAGCTAATTCTTCGTTGGGATTTACAACCAATGGATTCCCTACCGAGAGGAGCATGGGAAGATCATTTATTGAGTCACTATAAGCAAATGATTTCTGAAGGTCATAACTATGCCGGCGGGAAAGCTCTTGAAGTATTCGCGCTTTCTGTACACCATGCAGCAAGCCATCAATGAGCCTTCCGGAAAATTTTCCATCAGTGACTTCGCTCTGCGTACCCAAGCCACCTGTCATACCGATCTGTCGTGAGACTGCTTGGGCGATTTCATCTGGAGCAGCGGTAACCAGCCAGGTGTCATGGCCCAAAAATATATGTTCCTGTACCCGCTCATAAACGTGTTGATTGAGCTTACTGCCGAGGAAATTGGCAACAATTGCTTCGCATGCTTCAACTAAATGCAGGTGATTTCGCCCCGCAACAAGGGAGAGTGCTTTCTGGCCAATTTTCGCCATGTTCACATTATTTTCAGTCTTTGATTTAACGAAGCGGAAATTTTCAAAGGCAAAGTGCAGAATCTGCTTCTTTGATACCAGCTTGAAATCGACCAGACCTTTGAAGAAGTAGTAGAGGGAAGAGCCTTGGATAAGCGTGTTATCGAGATCAAAGAATGCCGCGCTAGCTTTTCTACTTCTCATAAGAAAATTCTCCTCGCATTCTGCCTATTTAGAGCTCAGCGAAGGTTAATGTTTGTGGAACCTATGATTAATAGGTCCACCCAAGGTCAATTCCTTTGACGTTTACCAAAAAGACACTTGGAGTTGTCTGAGCATCCGGTACAAATAAGACATGAGAGTTCTGATAGCAACAGAATCCTTCTTACCCCGTTCCAATGGCGTAACAAATTCTGTGCTGAGATCAGCTCACCATCTTCGTGAGGCTGGAAATGAAGTAGTGATTCTGGCTCCAGGGAAAGGGCCAGCATCGGTAGGCGACATCAGAATTGAACGAGTTCCTGCTATTAGCCTCAACACAGTGGCTCAAGTTGATTTAGCCCTAATGCGAGTAAAACAGATGTGCGGGCAACTTACGGATTTTGCTCCAGATGTAATTCATTTGGCTTCACCCTTTCTACTTGGTGATCAAGTACGTAAAGCCGCTCAGCTACTAGATGTTCCTACAGTTGCGGTTTATCAAACAGATGTGACTGGATTTGCATCGTTCTATGGCCTAAGTGCAGTGAGCTATTTAGCAGAGCGCCGGGTTAAGAAGATTCACTGCAATGTAGATATTAATCTTGTTCCTTCAACTCACTCCGGTAAGTATTTAGAGTCATTGGGTGCGAGAAACATTAGTGTTTGGGGCCGAGGGGTAGATCTGCGCCAATTCAATCCTGCACATAGAAGCACAGATCTCCGCAAGTCCTGGGGTGCTGATTCAGAAACAATTGTTATCGGATTCGCTGGCCGCCTTGCACCAGAGAAGAAAGTTGAAAATTTACGAGCGCTAAGAGACATTGCGCAACTCACTAGCAGGAAAATTAAAGTTGTTATTATCGGGGATGGCCCAAGCCGAGAGAGATTGCAGCGCACTTTGCCCTTGGCTTACTTCACGGGACATCTTCATGGTGCCGAATTAGGAATCGCCATGGCCTCATTAGACTTGCTCATCAGCACAGGTGAGAATGAAACATTTTGCCAAGTAATTCAAGAAGGTTTCGCATCCGGCCTGCCCGTAATTGCGCCTGCGACTGGTGGTCCTGTAGATCTTGTTATCGCGGGATTGAATGGATTCCTTTATGAGCCTGGCTCACTACAAAGTTTAAGAATGAGCGCGTTAAAAATAGTGAGTGAAAGAGAAAAAATTTCAGCTTTGGGCCGCAATGGTCAGCAGATGGTACAGAAAAGAACATGGGCAGCTCTCTCAGATGAATTAATTGGACACTACGAGCGCGCAATTAAGATGAATCAAGCAAAGCGAAATTTCGAGGGTGCTGCCTAGTGACCCGGATCGCACACATTGCAAATCTCTATGGTCCGAAGAGCGGTGGCCTGCGCACAACAGTAGATGCCCTTGGCAAGATGTATGCGGATCGAGGACACCAAGTACTTTCTGTAGTACCGGGACCTTCATACAAGATTGCTCGGGACCAAGGGATTACTCGAGTTGTTATTCCTGGAGTGCAAATTCCCTTCTCAGGTGGGTATCGAATAATTCTCAGAACCAAATTGGTAAAGAAGATCTTGGCAGAATTTGCGCCTGACGTATTAGAAATTTCTGATCGAACTACATTGTTGAGTGTTGCAAGATGGGCTCGTCGAAGGGGAATTTCAACCTACTTTTTTGCGCATGAAAGAGTCGATGGAGTTCTTCGAGCATTCTTCCCATTTTTACTATTGAGAAGTCAACTCGCGCACTCGTGGAATAGGTACACCTACGAATCTGTAGACGCAATCATTGCTACGACTAATTTTGCCGCAGAAGAATTCTGGGACTTAGAGCGAAAATTCGGTCTGGGACTTCATAGCAAAGTCTCACTGGTGCCACTTGGTGTCCACTTAGATAAATTCACACCCAGTGCCAGAGGTTTGCTAACCAATGAGGAAATTAGTGAAACCGAAGACTATCTCTTTGCTTGTACTCGATTATCTAAGGAGAAGGACCCTAAATTTCTCATCGAGATTGCCGAAGAACTCAAGAAGTCGGGTCAAGAAAATTTGATTCTGGTGGCTGGCGATGGTCCGTTGCGAAAAAATTTAGAGAGAATAGCCTTGGAAAAAGAACTAAATGTTCATTTTCTTGGCTTTGTATCAGACAAGCAGTATCTCAATGCGCTTATGGCGAATGCGCGCGTATTTCTAGCAGTGGGACCCATTGAAACTTTTGGCCTTGCCGCTCTTGAATCTTTAGCATCCGGAACGCCAGTCATTTGCCGCAGCAGTTCTGCCATCTCTGAAGTTATTAGCGAGAGATCAGGCGCAGCACTTTCACGCAACCCTAAACTTTGGGTACTTCAGTTAAGAGAATTCCTGAGAAGCGACCGTCGAGCGTTGTCAGAGTTAGCGAGAGATCGCGCGGAAGAATTTCCATGGGAAAAATGTGGCGAAAATTTACTCGAGCTCTACGGAGCCGCTGCATGATCGAGAAAAGTGGGCACCAAACAAAAAGTGAATTAGGACAAGCTCAAAATATCACAGAGTTGCAATCTCGAATATTTGCACTACGCCACACTCGAGAATTCCGAATCGCAGCGTTGGGGGATAGCTCGGTCTTTGGAGTTGGTGATACGGCAGCCGATGGCAATAGTGATGGTCCAGGTTGGGTTGGGCGGCTTGCTCATGATCTAGGAGCGAAGGATTTTATTAATTTAAGCAAGAACGGCTCTCGCGCGCATACAGTTGTCTCGGATCAGATGGTCGCTGCAACATTTTTCCGTCCAAACTTAATCTGCATCTGTGTTGGAATGAATGATGTTATGCGTGGAAATTTTTCACCGCCTCAAATATCTCAATCATTGTGCCAACTCATTGGCGAGTTCAATCGAATTGGAAGTGTTGTTGTAATTCTAGGATTACCAGATCCCTCACGGACCGCACTTGCCCCTCAACGCATCAAGCGCATACTTGCTTCCCGAGTGCAGATTCTCAATGAAATTCTGTCGAGTACTGCAGCAAGTGAGGGAGCCCTCTTTATTTCAGCATGGGAGCGCAGTGAGGTTTACGAACGCAAGTTCTGGCATGTTGACAGAATGCACCCATCATCTATTGGGCATCAACTTATTGCCGACCTGATTCGAAACGCATTGCACTTACCAAATCGTTCTGAGGGCACACTTCCCGTGGAGAGCGCAAGGAGTAGATCTGACGAATTTAAGTGGCTCCTTCTCAATGGTTCGAAATGGTTGATTAAGCGCAGTGTCGACCTCATTCCAACTCTGATTTACTTGTTAATTGTTGAATCAAAAGCGAAACGAGTTAATCAAGCTTAAGGATTACCAGGAATCGTCGCTAGGCTAATCGTATGTTTCGCAAAGTGACACTTCTACTGCTTGTGCAAACTTTACTTTTCCAAACTCCAGTTCATGCCGCTTCGAATTATGCTTTCCCAGTCTTAGGTTGCAAAGTCACCTATGCCCATGTTCACCATGATTATCCAGCCACTGACATTCTGACAAAGGCTGGCTGCAAGTTTGTGGCAGTGACATCAGGTGTTGTTGATGAAGTGCGCCGAGTTGATCAATGGAGCGGCAAGACAAATTTGCCCCTTGATCGCGGTGGACTCTGGGTTTCCATTATTGGCGATGATGGCGTGCGGTATTACGGTTCTCACTTAAAGAAAGTTGAAGTTGGTATTGAACCTGGAGTACGAGTTAACGCCGGTGATTTACTGGGTCTAGTCGGTGCCACTGGTGATGCGCGAGGAACTGCCCCGCATGTGCACTTTGGAATTTCGTGGCCAACTGCGCCAGATATTTGGTGGGTACGGCGGGGAATGCTTTATCCCTGGAAATATTTAGATGCGTGGAAAAATGGAAAAGATTTAAGTCCTGCGAAGAGCCTTGCGGTAGTTCACGCAAAAGTTGGCGATGTGCCGCCGTTGCCTAAAAAGTAGCAAGAAAAAACCCCGCTAATTTCTTAGCGGGGTTTCTCGTGTTAATGGTGATTAAGCAGGATTAACTGCGTCAGCCTGTGGGCCCTTTGGACCCTGTACTACTTCAAAAGTCACGGCTTGACCCTCTTCAAGAGACTTGTAGCCATTGCCTTGAATTGCTGAGTAGTGAACGAAAACATCTTGTCCGCCACCGTCAACTGCAATGAAACCGAAACCCTTTTCAGAGTTGAACCACTTAACTGTACCTGATGCCATTATTTGCTATTCCTTCGATATGTGGGAACGTGTGAGAAATCCTCACTCGTTCAGTCTTACGTTCCATCCAGCGATACCGAGCAAAGCTTTTAAAGCATTTGAAACGGGTACTGATTAAGCGTCCGACTAGTGCTAATCGTACCTTCTCCTGCTGCGTATGAAAACCGAACAAGTAAATACCCCCACTAGCGCTGAGCGTAAATTTAGGTCAAAATACTCGTATCTCTTCTTTTTGAGTGCCGATGGACTGGGGAAGGTCGCATCAAGCACTAGGAGGAGATCAATGGAGCGAACTCGAAACTCGGTCACCAGCCAATTGGCGCGTGGCGGTTTAGTCATTCACTCTGCGCCATCGGCGCTCATTCGTCATGTGGAGTGGTCAGTTCAATCACTGCTTGGCGAAAATTTAAAGTTGGAGTGGAAATCACAACCACTTCTTCCCGGAACCTGTCGCACTTCAATTGATTGGCGAAATACTTACGGACTCGGTGCAAAGTTAGCGAGTGCATTGCGTGGTTGGCATTACTTGCGATTTGAAATCCGCGAAGAGTCACTGGCAAGTGCGGATTTGTATCGCTTTACACCAGAGTTGGGAATCCATCACGCTGGATTAGATCAAACTGGTTCTGTAATTATTAGCGAACATCAAGTAGTGACAGCACTCAATAAGAACTTTGATGAGGAGTCAATTCGCAGTACATTTGAGAATATTCTGGGAAAACCCTGGGATACAGAGTTGGAAGCATTTCGCTTAGTAGACCAGCACGAGTCGCAACGACTCAAAGCAATTTAATTCCTTAAGGGGTAGGATTTAGCTATGAGCAATGACAATTCACGCGACACGGTAACTATCGAACGCAATAAAGGAATTCTGATTCTGGTATCTGCAGTAATCGTTTCTTTAGCACTCGGTATTGGTTTAGTTAAAGTTGGTACTGGCTTTGCCTCTCGCAGCAGTGACGGAATTGTCGTCACAGGTTCAGCCAAAGTTTCCGCGACTTCAGACAATGTGGTCTGGACTCTCTCAGTCCAAGAATCTGCACCTAGTGTCGGGACTGCAGTTACTCGAGTAGACGCTGGAATAGCCAAACTCAATGACTACTTATCCAAAGGCGGCATCGCAACTGATGCGATCACTCTTGGTCCAGTCTCTAGTTATGCAATTCAGGAGTACAGCAATGGAAATCCCACTGGGCGAATTCTGAGCCATCAGGCACAGCGCGATCTCACCGTGCGCACTACCGATGTACAGAAAGTTGCAAAGTTAAGTCAGGGAATTGGTGCACTCTTGAGCACTGGCGTGAATGTAAACAACTCAGGTCCGCAATATTATGTTTCCACTCTTCCTGCACTTCGCCCACAATTGCTGAGCGAAGCAGTCAAGGATGCCAAGGTCCGTGCTCTTGCTTTGACTCAAGCAGTCGGTGGCGGTGTTGGTGCAATTGTGAGTGTGAAATCTGGCCCATTCCAAGTAACAACCCCAGATTCAACAAACACCGCCGACATGGGAATGTATGACACTTCGTCAATTGAAAAGACTGTTACTGCAACAGTTTCAGTTACTTTCAAAACCACTAAGTAATCTATCTAGTAAAACTTAGAGCGGTATGTTGCCGTGCTTTCCGCGAGCCGATGGCGCAGCAGAGATCGCTCGAGCAAGTGCTGAGCGTGTATCTTCTGGCGCAATAATTTCATCAACTACGCCAATCTCAATGGCTCGCTCCACTCCGCCAGAAACCTTCTCATGCTCTGCAGCTAGCTCCAACTCCATCGCATCGCGTTGTTCTTCTGGCAAATCAGCAAGTAGTCGGCGATGCAATACTCGAACCGCAGCAACTGCGCCCATGACTGATACTTCAGCTTTTGGCCAGGCAAATACCTTCGTGGCACCAAGTGCGCGAGAGTTCATTGCGACGTAGGCGCCACCGTATGCCTTGCGAGTAATCAGAGTAATTCTTGGCACTACTGCTTCACCGAATGCATGGAGCAACTTTGCGCCGCGGCGAACTGCGCCTTCCCACTCTTGACCGGCACCGGGCAGAAAACCAGGCACATCGACGATAACAATCAAGGGAATACCAAATGAATCGCAGGTCCGCACAAAGCGCGCAGCTTTCTCTGCAGCAGAAGAATCGATGACTCCACCTAAATGTTGTGGGTTATTGGCAACCACGCCAACAGTGCGCCCACCTAAGCGACCAATACTGGTGACAATGTTGTCGGCCCACATCGGAAGTAATTCGATTACGCCATCATCTAAAATCGCAGAAATTAGTGGATGCACTTCATAAGCACGCTTTCGTGAATCCGGAACTAAATCAGCCAAATCACGTTTATCAAGATCACTCTTAATAGTGCCTTGGTTTGCAAAGAGATCGGCAAGATTTCGAATCTGAGTAAATGCTTCATCATCGGTAGCGGCAATAATGTGCGCAACACCGCTGTTGCGTCGGTGCGCATCGGGGCCACCAAGTTTGGCCATGTCAGTTGTTTCACCTGTCACACTTTTAACTACATCAGGACCTGTCACGAAAATTCGTCCACCAGGTGCAAGAACAACAACATCGGTAAGGGCTGGGCCGTAAGCGCCACCACCTGCGGTTGGACCCAACACAAGCGATAGCTGCGGGATCTTTCCGCTAGCTGTGATCATCTGCTGAAAGATTTCACCAAATGCATTGAGCGAGAGAACACCATCACGCAAACGCGCACCACCAGAGTGCCAAATACCGATGATGGGAAGCGATTCCTTAATTGCTAATTTATAAGCAGTCACAATCACATCGGCGCCTTCTGGCCCAAGGGCTCCGGCATGAAGAGTGGCATCGGATGCAAATACCACGACGCGATTTCCTAGGATCTGGCCAGTTGCCGCTAAGACACCAGAATCATTCTGTTCGGTGATTAATTTGGTAGATGCAGGATCAAGTAATTTTGTAATGCGAACGAGTGGATCTTTGCTAGCTACCATCTGTTTGTCCTCAGTAGGAACGGAATGTGAGAACTACGTTATGGCCACCAAAGCCAAAGGAATCGTTGAGCGCTGCAATGTCACCTTGGGGGAGTGCACGTGGTTGATCTCGCACGACATCGATAGTGACTGCTGGATCTAGATTTTCAATGTTGATTGTTGGTGGCGCCATACGATCTTGCAGCGCCTTCACGATAAATACCGATTCGATTGCGCCAGCACCGCCAAGTAAGTGACCAGTCATAGATTTAGTTGCAGAGACTGCAACATGATCGGCATCGCTGCCCAGCGCTAGGCGAAGTGCATTTGCTTCTGCAACATCGCCAGCAGGTGTAGATGTGGCATGAGCATTCAAGTGCACAATATCTTTTGTTGTAAGGCCACTATCTTGCAGCGCTAATTTAATTGCGCGCTGAACACCGGCGCCATCTGGATCAGGTGCGGCAATGTGATACCCATCAGATGTCAGTCCTTGACCGGCAATCTCGCAGTAAATTCGCGCACCGCGTGCAAGAGCATGGTCTAACTCTTCAAGAATAAGAATTCCGCCACCTTCACCGAGTACAAAGCCATCGCGATCGAGATCATAAGGACGAGATGCTGCTGCAGGATTATCGCTGCGAGTGGAGAGCGCTTTCATTGCAGCAAAGCCAGCCATGGGAAGTGCGTGAATTGCTGCTTCTACGCCACCGCTGACAATGAGATCGGCGCGATTATTACGAATCATTTCCATTGCGTAGCCAATTGCTTCCGCACCAGATGCGCAGGCACTTACAGGAGTGTGCACGCCGGCGCGGGCTTTAAATTCAAGTCCCACATTTGCAGCTGGGCCATTGGGCATAAGCATCGGCACAGTGTGCGGACTAACAAAGCGTGAGCCCTTCTCTTTCAAAATTTCATGTTGATCAAGGAGCGTGATGACGCCACCAATTCCTGATGCGATAACAACCCCCAGGCGCTCATCATCAATTTCAGGCGAGCCAGCATCTTTCCAAGCCTCGCGTGCGGCAACGATGGCAAATTGTTCGGAGCGATCCAAGCGTCGCATTTCAACGCGATCCATCACTTCACTAGGTTCTTGTGCGACTCGTCCAGCAAAATTCACTGGAATGGTGTTGGCCCACTCTTCACTTAAAGTGCGAATGCCGCTCTTGCCGGCAAGGAGTGCGCTCCATGTTGTTGCAACATCGCCACCAAGTGGGGTCGTAGCACCCAGCCCTGTAACAACAACTCGTCTTTTAGACATGTGGGCTACCTATCGAAGAGCAAAACGGGAGAGAATTAGGCAGAGGCGCTAACGATGAAGTTAACTGCATCGCCAACTGTGGCAAGTTCAGTAACTTTGTCATCTGGAATCTTCACACCAAAACGCTCTTCAGCGGCTACAACAACTTCAACCATGCTGAGTGAATCAACATCGAGATCGGTGGTGAAGTTCTTGCCCATTTCGATTGAAGCAGCTGGAATACCCGCAACTTCTTCAACAATCTCCTTGAGACCTGCGAGAACTGCATCTTGAGTTAGTGCCATGTGACTTCCTTCCTCCTATGTGTCTTACAGTTTCTTACCGTTTTTCTTACAGTGTGTCTTACCTTTACGAATTCCACGCCGGCGGCAGTTGTACTACCTGACCTGCATAGACCAATCCTGCGCCATAACCGATGAGTAGGGCTAATCCGCCACCCGCTTCTGGGTGTTTTGTGAGCAATGCATCCATCGCAAGGGGGATCGATGCCGCAGATGTATTGCCAGATGTGCGGATATCATCGGCAATAATCACAGAATCTGGTAGTTCTATTTCTTTGGCCATCGTTTCAATTATGCGAATATTTGCTTGGTGCGGAATAAAGGCGGCAAGTTCGCTCGCACTTACGCCGGCTTTTTCCAGAATTCGTTTCGCCGCTTTACTCATTGCAAATGATGCCCAACGAAAAACGGTCTGACCTTGCTGCTTAATATCTGGCCACTTATCGCCATCGATTTCCCCGCGAAGTTCAATCCAGGATGGCTCCATAACAATGGCATCACGCGATTGCGCATCTGATCCCCACACCGTTGGGCTGATGCCAACTTCCTTGCTTGCGCTAATGACAACTGCGCCAGCGCCATCGGCAAAGATAAATGAGGTAGCTCGATCATCTGGATTTGTGAAATCAGAGAGTTTTTCTACGCCAATAACGAGAACATTCTGCGATGTGCCACTCTTAATGAAGTCATGAGCCATGCCAACGCCATAACAAAAACCAGCACAGGCAGCGCTAATGTCAAAGGCAGCTGCTTGCGGATTTCCTAGAGCTGCAACTAGCGCAGTTGCCGCACTTGGTGTTTGAAATGGGTAAGTAATTGTGGCAACGATGACAGTGTCGATCTGCTCAATTGAAAGCTTTGAACGCTCCACTGCGATCTTTGCTGCAGCAAGTGCCATGTCAATGACTGATTCATCTGGGCGGGCAAAATTACGCGATTCAATGCCGGTGCGTTGGCGAATCCATTCATCAGTTGATTCAATGCGATCAATAATTTCTGAGTTAGGAACAGCGCGCGCAGGGCGATAAGCACCGACTGAAACGATGCGCGAATTGCTACCTTCGAGTGATTTCATTACGCCACCACCGTAGCAGCATGCTTCTTCGCAAATTCCTGAGCCGCAGAAATATCAGCAGGAGATTTAATGGCAAAGGTTTCAATCTCAGGAAAGGCACGCTTAAAGAGGGCGCTGAGCGTTCCACCAGGTGCAAGTTCGATAACGCCGGTAATTGCCTGCTTTGCAAAGGTGGCCATGCAGAGATCCCAGCGAACAGGGTTTGCAATCTGCTGAATAATTCTTGCCAATACTTGCTTACCCTCGCCAACTACTTCACCGTCGACATTTGAAAGCAGGGTGATTTTTGGATCGTGCACTGCAACACCTGATGCAAGGCGCTCTATTTGCGTGCGGGCCGGTGCCATGAATGGCGTGTGAAATGCACCAGCAACTGCCAGTGCGCGGACGCGAGCCCCCTCTGGTGGATTCTCACTTAATTGGGCCAAGCCACTGAGTAAGCCAGCCGCCACAATCTGTCCAGCGCCATTCTCATTTGCCGCAACTAAATTGCATGCTGCGATCGCGCGTAACACTGCATCGCGCTCGCCACCTAATACCGCTGACATTCCAGTTTCTGCCGATGCTGCACTTGCCATTGCCCGTCCGCGCTCGCAGACAAGTTTCATGGCATCGCTCTCGGTGAATACTCCCGAGATTGCAGCTGCAGTTATTTCACCGACAGAGTGACCAGCAACTGCGCTCATTCCAATCTCACCCAATGCGGCGGCGGAGAGGAGTCCGGCGGCAACGATTAAAGGTTGCGCAATCGCGGTGTTCTTAACTTGCTCCGCTGTTGCAGTAGATCCCAATGTGGCCAGATCAAGGGCGCTCTCGGTGGACCATTGCTCAATCTTGTGACGCGAACCGGGGCGCTCAAGCCACTCGGTAAGCATTCCCGGGCTCTGTGAACCTTGACCAGGAGCAACAATTGCGAGCATTGGTAAATTTTAGGCGCAGACCTTGGTACTACCTAGTACCTGCCTGATTACCCCTTATTATCGGAGAACTTTCACTTTGCTCCAGCCTGCTACTGGCAGGTAACCTAGGCCTAAGAGCGCGCAATAGAACGCAATAATAAAACGGGCTAGATGAGGAGTATTTGTGAAGATCGCAGTCTGCGTAAAGCAAGTACCCGATTCTTGGGCTGAGAAGAAGATGAATAGTGGCCGCCTAGATCGCGAAGGCGTTGATGCAGTTCTCAATGATCTCGATGAATATGCAGTCGAAGAAGCGCTCCGTATTGCTGAGGCACATGGCGGAAATGAAGAGGGCAGCGCACATACCGTCACGCTAATTTCCATGGGACCAGAGCGCGCGGCAGAGGCAATTCGTAAGGCTCTCTCGATGGGTGCAAATAATGCGATTTTGATTAGCGATGTTGCGCTCGCAGGTGCCGACGCGCTGACAACTTCTGAAGTCTTAGCAAGTGTGATCAAGGCAGAGGCTTTTGATTTAGTTATCTGCGGTACCGAATCCACCGATGCGCGGATGAGCGTTGTTCCTGCGATGTTGGCCGAGCGCTTGAGTTGGGCCCAATTAACATTTGCGGGTTCGGTGAAAGTAAATCCCGATGCAAAGAGCGTTGAGATCACTCGCGTTACCGAAAGTGGTGTCGACACAATCACTGCGCAATTCCCAGCTGTTATTAGCGTGATCGAAAAAATTAATGAGCCGCGCTATCCATCCTTTAAAGGAATTATGGCTGCGAAGAAGAAGAGCATTGAGAGCAGAAGCGCTGCCGGATTAGCTGCGAATATTTCGGCTTGGAGTGATGTGGTTGATGCAACGCCACGTCCGGCGCGAGGTGCTGGAATTAAAGTTGAAGATGGCGGCACCGGTGGCGATGCACTCATTACTTACCTAGCAGAGAAGAAACTCGTATGAGCACAGTAATTCTCGCTGAATTCTCCGATGGCAAAGTCTCAAAGACAACGGCAGAACTTGCCACACTTGCGGCACGTACCGGTGATGTCACTGCAGTGGTGCTTGGCAATAGCCAGATGGCGGCGCAAATTCTTGTTGGCCCAATCAAAAAAGTTATCGCAGTTGATAATGCCGATGTGCTTGCCTATGGAGTTGCTGCAGCAGTTGATGCTTTAGCCGCTGTTATCGCCCAAGAATCACCAAAGGTTCTTCTGATTGCTTCATCTGCTTTTGGCAAAGAGCTGGCCGGGCGCCTTGCTGTTCGCACAAACTCTGGCTTAATTACCGATGCGGTTGATGTCGCAGCCGATGCCACTGCAACTCAATTAATTTTTGGTGGTTCAACCACAGTTCACTCCAAAGTTTCACATGGGATTTCAATCATCACAGTTCGACCAAACTCGATTGATCCTGATTTAACTCCTACAACACCAGAGGTTTCCACATTAACTGCGCCGACATCTGCAACTTCACAGTTAGCGAAAATTACTTCAACACAAGCACCAGTCAAAGGCGGTCGCCCCGAACTTACTGAGGCGCAGATCGTTGTCTCAGGTGGTCGCGGAACAAATGGTGACTTCACTCCAGTAGAAACTTTTGCAGATTTACTTGGCGGCGCAGTTGGTGCATCACGCGCTGCAACTGATGCCGGTTGGTATCCGCATTCAATGCAAGTTGGCCAGACTGGCAAAACAGTAAGTCCGCAGCTCTATGTTGCATGTGGCATCTCGGGCGCCATTCAACATCGCGCCGGTATGCAGACCAGCAAGGTCATCGTTGCCATTAATAAGGATCCCGAAGCGCCAATTTTTGAAGTAGCCGATTTTGGCGTCGTCGGCGATCTCTTCGCTGTGCTGCCACAAGCCAGTGAAGGCATTAAAGCGCGCAAGTCCTAGACTTACTTCTTGTGAGTATCTATCTCGATCATGCTGCGACCACTCCGATGGTTGCTGCGGCAAAGCGCGCACTTGCAGATCAGATGGATAAGTTAGGAAATCCCTCCAGCCTTCATATGTATGGTCGCGCAACTCGCAAAGATGTTGAAGAATCGCGCGAAGCAATTGCGCGCGCTGTGGCCTGCCGACCAAGTGAAGTAATTTTCACTGGCTCTGGCACCGAAGCAAATAACACCGCACTCAAGGGCTTGCATTGGTTGCGCGCTAATGAGAAGCGAAATCTTGTAGTGATCTCTGAGATTGAGCATCATGCAATTTTCGATCCAGCTCAATGGTTAGCCGATTACGAAAAAGCCGAAGTAATCAAACTTCCAGTTCTTGCAAGTGGTGAAATTGATCTTGCTTTCTTGCGCAAGTTAGTTGTAGAACGCGGAAACGAAATAACGGTAATTTCCGTGATGCACTCCAATAATGAGACTGGAACGATCCAACCAGTTGCTGAGATCGTCAAGATTGCAAACGGTGCCCAAATTCCAGTGCACTGCGATGCCGTCCAAAGTTTTGGCAAGATCCCACTTTCGTTCAAAGACCTTGGTGTCACAGCGCTCACGATCAGCGCTCACAAAATCGGTGGGCCAATGGGAATCGGTGCTCTGATTTTGCAACATGGTTTAGAAATTCCGGCGCTCATTCACGGCGGGGGACAAGAGCGTGAAATTCGCAGTGGCACATTGAATACTCCATCGATCGCAGCCTTTGCTGCCGCTGCAAGTAATGCAGCAAGTGCACAAGCAGAGCGCGCCAACTTTGTCAGTAAATTACGTGAGCTATTCATCGCTGGTGCAAAAGCGGCAATCCCAGATCTGATTATTAATGGAAGTGGCGAGCAATTACCAGGAATTATTAATCTGACATTTCCCGGAACCGAGAGCGATACATTGCTGCTTCTCTTTGATGCGGCAGGTGTTGCTTGTTCTACCGGTTCGGCATGTAGCGCGGGAGTTCACGAACCAAGCCATGTCTTGATGGCGATGGGCCATTCACAAGTAAGTGCCCAATCGAGTCTGCGTTTTTCACTCTCGTATCTCAATAGTGAAAGTGATGTTGCAGAAGTCATTGCACTCTTTCCCTCTGTTATTTCGCGAGCTCGGGCGGCCAACCTATGAAGGTAATTGCAGCAATGAGTGGCGGCGTTGATTCTGCAGTAGCTGCCGCACGTGCCGTAGCCGAGGGGCATGAAGTAATTGGTGTGCATTTAGCGCTGAGCTCTAACCCACAGAAGTATCGCTCTGGTGCACGAGGCTGCTGCACCGTTGAAGATTCACACGATGCTCGTCGCGCCGCCGATGTCATAGGTATCCCCTTTTATATATGGGACATGGCTGAAGAATTCCACGAAGGTGTTGTCGAAAACTTCATCTCCGAATATGCAGCAGGGCGCACGCCTAATCCTTGCCTGCGTTGTAATGAGAAGATTAAATTCGCCGCAGTACTTGATCGGGCACGTGCCATGGGATTTGATGGCGTTGTTACTGGTCACTACGCGCGCACTCGTGAAAGTTCAATCGGCAAGACACTTCATCGCGCGATCGATAATTCAAAAGATCAATCGTATGTACTCTCTGTTCTCACGGTCGAACAGATCCAAGGTGCAATTTTTCCATTGGGCGATACTCATAAAGTTGATATTCGCAAAGAAGCGGCAGAGCGCGGTCTATTCGTTGCCAACAAACCCGATAGCCATGACATCTGCTTTGTTCCTTCAGGAGATAACGCGGGTTGGTTGCGCGATCGTCTGGGCAGTGAAGTTGGTCCCATCGTTGATCAATCTGGAAAGACACTTGGCGAACATCGCGGTGCTTACACCTACACAATTGGCCAACGTAAAGGCTTAGGACTCACAGTTCCTAGCGAAGATGGCTCGCCACGATTTGTATTAAAGATCGAACCTAAGAGCAACACTGTTGTGGTTGGTGCACGCGAAGAGTTAGCAGTTAATTACATTCAAGGTGAGAATCCAGTCTGGTGCGGTCCTGCTGCTACAAGTCAAGAGACTCGTGGCTATGTGCAGATTCGCGCACATGGTGAAGCACTTGGTTGTACATACTCTTATCGCGATAACTTTCTTGATGTGAATTTAGATGCACCACTCTTTGGCCTTGCCACTGGACAGGCAGCAGTAATTTACGATGACGATCGAGTTGTTGGCAGTGCAACCATCTGCCTCACTCGTTAAGGCACTATGAGTAATAAAGCGCGCCACGAAATCGCAGAGCTCACTGCAGAAATTCGTGATCATCAATTCCGCTATTACGTTCTCGATGAGCCCACTATCAGCGATAGCGATTTCGATACTCTGCTCAAAAAACTCCAAGCGCTAGAGGCCAAACACCCAGAATTACTCCAACCTGATTCACCAACTCAAGATGTTGGTGGTGGCTTCTCTACTAGCTTTGATCAACACGATCACATTGAGAAGATGATGAGTTTGGATAACGTCTTTGATAGCGATGAATTGAAGGCCTGGTTTGATCGTGCGCTCAAAGAGGGCGAGATCTCGGAGTGGCTCTGCGAACTTAAAGTCGATGGCCTGGCAATTAATCTGCGCTATGAAAATGGCCTGCTTACTCGCGCACTTACTCGTGGTAATGGTGTTACTGGTGAAGATGTCACACTCAATGTGAAAACTATTAAAGGTCTGACACATCGCCTCACTGGTGAAAATATTCCTACCCTGATAGAAGTTCGCGGCGAAGTATTCTTTCCACTCGCAGCATTTGCTGAACTCAACGATGGGTTAGAGGAGAGTGGTAAAACCCTCTTTGCTAATCCACGCAATGCAGCTGCTGGGTCACTGCGACAGAAAGATCCACGCATCACTGCGGCACGGCCACTCAGCGTTGTAGTTCACGGTATCGGAGCAATTGAAGGTGGATCTTTTGATACGCAGAGCGCGGCCTACGAAGCGCTCAAAGGTTGGGGACTTCCCACGAGTTCTCGATTTAAAGTCGTGAAAGATCAAGCAGGTGTCACTGAATTTATTTCCTACTACGAGGCTCATCGACATGATGTTGAACATGACATTGACGGCGTTGTTATCAAAGTAAACCAACGCTCTCAGCAAGCAGCTTTAGGTTTTACCTCCCGTGCTCCCAAGTGGGCGATTGCTTATAAGTATCCGCCAGAGGAAGTCACTACCCAATTACTAGATATCAAGGTGAGCGTTGGTCGCACTGGTCGCGTAACTCCCTTTGCTTTTATGACACCAGTAAAAGTTGCTGGCTCCACCGTCACTAATGCCACTTTACATAATGCCCAAGAGGTTGCTCGAAAAGGAATTTTGATTGGTGACACAATCATTATCCGCAAGGCCGGCGATGTAATTCCCGAAGTATTAGGTGCAGTCATAGAACGTCGCACTGGCAAAGAGCGTGCCTTTGTTATGCCAACCAAGTGTCCAGATTGTGGCAGCGCACTGCGTGCCATGTCGGAAGGCGATGTTGATATTCGCTGTCCCGATGCGCGTACCTGTCCAGCGCAATTACGCGAGCGCTTGTATTACATAGGTTCAAGAGCAGCGCTAGATATTGATATTCTCGGCTACGAAGCCGCAACTGCGCTCCTGAGTGATGGAATTATTGAAACAGAGGCTGATCTCTTCGCGCTTACTCACGAGAAATTAATGGGCTCGCAATTTTTTGTTAAGAAAGATGGCAGCCCGGCGGCAAGTCTGGAGAAATTTCTCACTGCACTAGAAGGTGCAAAGGAGCAGAATTTGTGGCGCGTAATTGTGGCGCTATCGATTCGTCATGTTGGACCCACTTCAGCACAAGCACTGGCCTCACACTTTAAATCAATCAATGCAATTTCCGCCGCATCTCTTGAAGAGTTGGCTGCAATCGATGGCGTTGGCGAGACAATCGCTGCCGCAATCAAGGAGTGGTTTAGCGAAGAGTGGCACCGCGAAATTATCGAGAAGTGGGCGAGTGCTGGCGTGCGCTCCACATTAGAGGAGAGCGTTGTACTTGCTCAAACATTGGCTGGTCTCACCTTTGTCGTCACTGGTGGTTTGGAATCTTTTACCCGCGATTCAATTGTGGAAGCGATCACTTCCCATGGCGGAAAATCTGCAACATCAGTCTCTAAGAAGACCAATTACCTTTTAGTGGGTTCAGATCCCGGATCGAAGTTGGCTAAGGCCGAAGAACTAGGGATAGAAATCATCGATGAGGGGCGCTTCAAAGCACTTTTGTCTGGGATAGACTCGGCCTCATGATCAACATTGCCGCAGAGAGTGTTCGCGAACTTCCAGTACCGGCTTGGGCATTTGGCGTAGGAGTCTTCGCAACCTTCGCGCTCTTGCTCTACTTAGTAATGCGTATGGGCCAGGAGTAACTGAGTAATTTGCAAACAATAGGGATCTACGGCGGAACCTTTGACCCTATTCATCGCGGACATTTACATGTCATCAACCACGTTCTCACTCATGAATTAGTTGATTACTTATTAGTTATTCCCTCTGGCGAACCATGGCTACGCGAACATCAGCCGCTAGCAGGTGGCGCCGATCGTGTTGCAATGTGCGCCTTAGCAATTTCAGAACTACCTCAAGATATTAAAAACCGAATTGATGTCTCACCGCTAGAAATCGATCGCAGTGGACCGAGCTACATGATCGATACAGTAGAAGCAGTACAGGCCAATCATCCAGGCTCGCAATTGATCTTAATTTTGGGCTCAGATGCGGCAGAGCATTTACATCGCTGGCACCGCGCCGGCGAGCTCCAAGAGTTAGTAGATGTACTTATCGTTGAACGTCCAGATCAAGTTCCTGGCAAGGGAATCGACATTCAAGCTCTACCAATTTCGGCAACACAAGTACGTGCAGAAATAGTTGCATTGGCAAACTCTTCGGCAATTCCGCCAATTGTTGCCACTTATATCAAGGAGCATGGACTTTATGGCAGCAAGTAAAGCGGTAGTGGAGCTAACTCAGTTAGCTGCAAAAGCTGCGATCGATAAAATTGGTACTGAATTAATAGCACTCGATCTCTCTGAGCAGATGGTCTTGAGCGAAGTCTTTCTTATTATTACCGCGCAGAATGTGGCACAGGTAGATGCAATTGCCGATGGCATTGAGCGCGCACTTGCCGCAACTGGCCAAAAGCCCATCCGCCGTGAAGGCACTGCTGAGTGGATTCTCTTGGATTATTCAGATCTAGTCGTACACATTCAATCTCAAGTACTTCGCCAGTACTACATGCTTGATCATCTCTGGAATGACTGTCCAGTAATTCCACTCGATGCAGTTAAGGAATTTGAGGCGCAGGCGCGGAGTGCAGGTAAGTAATGCGCCATCGTTTAGTTATTTGGCGCCATGGCCAGACCGATTGGAATACCGCCAATCGCTTTCAAGGTCACTCTGATATTCCACTCAATGAAGTTGGCCAATATCAGGCAGAGCGCGCTGCACGTTTATTGGCAGGCATGAAGCCGACTGCAATCATGTCGAGTGATTTAATGCGGGCACAAGCAACTGCAAATACCCTTTCTGATATTTCCAAGCTTCCGGTACATGTGACCGCGCAATTGCGCGAAACAAATGGTGGCGAGTGGGAAGGCCGTACCGGCGAAGAGAATCGCGCAAGTGATTTCCAGAACTTTGTGCGCTGGATTGATGGCGAAGATAATCGCGCAGGAACAACAGGGGAGCGACGAAGCGAAGTTGCAGATCGCGCAGTTACTGCAATTGAAAATTTCTTACGTGAAACCAGTGAGGTACAAACACTCGTTATTGCCACACATGGCGGGACTGCGCGCTGTGTTATGGGGAAATTGCTCAACTTACCTGTGACAAATTGGGGCGTTATTGGCGGATTATCAAATGCCTGCTGGTCAGTTCTGCAACTCAGTCCCAAAGGCTGGCACTTAGTAGAACACAACTCGGGATCACTTCCGGAGCCGGTTTACGATGAAGAGAGCGGGCGAGAGCAGTAGTGCAAAGTGCGCTAATCTCTCCCATCAAGGGGCTATAGCGCAGCTGGTAGCGCACCTGCATGGCATGCAGGGGGTCAGGGGTTCAAATCCCCTTAGCTCCACATGAATAGTCAAGATTCAGTAAAGATTCCGCGTGGGTGGAGTGCGAAGAATATTGCCTCGCAAAGTGGAAAGACCTTTTTAATTACCGGTGGAACTAGCGGAATTGGTAAAGAGGCAGCGCGAGAATTAGTGCGCGCCGGCGGTGAAGTAATTATTACTTCTCGCGATGATCGCAAAGGTAAAGCAACTGTTGCCGAAATTGGCGGAAATATCTCTTATCGTTTACTCGAACTAACTTCACTTAAATCAATTGGTGAATGTGCTGCTGGAATTTCAAGTGAGATTGATGTTCTCATTCTCAATGCCGGAGTCATGGCGACACCATTTAAGAAAACCGATGATGGCTTCGAATTACAACTTGGAACAAATCATTTAGGGCACTTTGCATTTGCTGGCTTACTTCATAAAAAAGTACGTACTCGGATTCTCTCTGTTTCCTCCCTTGCCCATCGCATGGGAAATTTTGGGGATGGCAGCGTTGAAATAATTCGCAATTACGCACTTGGTGTTGGTGAGTACAAAAAATGGGGCGCTTATGGGCGCAGCAAGTTAGCCAATCTACTTTTCATACACGAACTAGAGCGCCGCGCACGTAAATTGGGACTGCCCTTTACAGCACATGCAGTTCACCCTGGATATTCCAATACCAATTTGCAATCGGTTGCATCTGTCATGCGCGGTGCCAAAGTTGAAACAATCGTGACTGAATTGATGAATCGCATCCTTGCCCAGAGCGCAGCAGCTGGCGCACTTCCTACATTGGCCGCAGCTACTTATCCTCACTTATCTGGTGCTTCATTTATTGGTCCAGATCGTCTCTTTGAATCACGTGGCACACCACGCCTTACCCGCGCCAATTCATTCGCATATGACCAAGAAGTTGCAGCAAATTTATGGAAAGTCAGCGAGGAACTCACCCACGTTAACTGGGGCTAAACTTCAGGCATGACTGAAGAGCGCGAGCACGCGGCATACGACTTTGCCTATGTGCAAGAGAAGTGGCTTCCAGTCTGGGATGAGAAGGCGCCATTTAGATCTGGCCGGGCCGATGATCCTCGCCCTAAAAAATATGTTCTGGATATGTTTCCTTATCCTTCTGGTGATTTACACATGGGCCATGCCGAGGCTTATGCGTTAGGCGATGTGATTGCGCGTTACTGGGCACAAAAAGGATTTAACGTTATGCACCCAATCGGTTGGGATGCATTTGGATTACCTGCAGAGAATGCGGCAATCAAACGCGAGATTGATCCAGCAATTTGGACCTATGAAAACATTGCAGTGCAGAAAGCTTCAATGCGCCGCTATGCCTGTTCCTTCGATTGGGATCGCGTTTTTAATACTTGCGACCCAGAGTATTACCGCTGGAACCAGTGGATCTTCCTAAAGTTATTTGAACGCGGTCTTGCCTATCGCAAAGCATCTGCAGTTAATTGGTGTCCAAGTTGCCAGACAGTTCTTGCCAATGAACAGGTAGTTGCTGGTGCCTGCGAGCGTTGCGATACCGCAGTGACTAAGAAGAAATTGACGCAGTGGTATTTCAAAATTACCGATTATGCCGATCGCTTACTCGATGACATGCAACAACTCGAAGGCAATTGGCCCGAAAAGGTCCTTACTATGCAGCGCAACTGGATTGGCAAATCCGTTGGCGCAAATGTGAAATTTCAGATCGAGGACTTCGACGAACCAGTAACGATTTACACCACTCGTCCTGACACACTCTTTGGTGCGACTTTCTTCGTTGTCGCAGCCGATAGTGAATTGGCGGCGAAGTTGGCTAGTGGAACTCCTGTTGAAAAAGAGTTCACTACATATTTAGACAAGATTAAAGCCGACAGTGACATTGAGCGCCTTGCAACAGATCGCCCTAAGAGTGGCGTCTTCTTGCAGCGTTATGCAATCAATCCAGTCAATGGCGAGAAGTTGCCGATTTGGGCCAGTGATTATGTATTAGCTGATTACGGAACTGGTGCAATCATGGCCGTTCCTGCTCATGATCAGCGCGATTTAGATTTTGCAAAGGCGATGAAATTGCCAGTGCGCACCGTTGTCGCAACTGATGAGGAAGATCCATCTGCAACCGGTATTGCAACAGCAGGAGATGGCACACTTATCAACTCTGAATTTCTCAATGGAATGAAGAAAGATCAAGCAATTCCTGCAATTACTGAGTTCTTATCGGGCAAGAACTTGGGTGAGAGTGCACGCAATTACCGCCTGCGCGATTGGCTAATCTCGCGCCAACGTTATTGGGGCACACCGATTCCAATTATTCACTGCCCTAAGTGCGGAGAAGTTCCAGTTCCGGAAGATCAATTGCCAGTGAAATTACCGAGCGCGCAAGGTTTAGATTTGAAACCTAAGGGCACATCACCACTTGGCGCAGCAACAGATTGGCTCAATGTTGCCTGCCCTAAGTGCGGAGCTGCAGCGCAACGCGACACTGACACGATGGATACTTTCGTAGATTCATCGTGGTATTACCTGCGCTATGCCAGCCCGAATTCTGATACCGAACCTTTTAACAAAAAAGATGTTGAGACCTGGTTGCCAGTTGATCAATATGTCGGCGGCGTAACGCACGCAATCTTGCACCTGCTCTACAGCCGCTTCTTCACCAAAGTTCTCAATGACATGGGCCTACTTAATTTCAATGAACCATTTACCCGCTTGCTCAATCAGGGCATGGTCGTGATGGATGGCTCTGCAATGAGTAAGAGTCGTGGCAACTTAGTGCGCCTCTCCGATGAACTAGCCAACCACGGCGTTGATGCAATTCGTTTGTCAATGGTCTTTGCCGGCCCACCAGAAGATGATGTGGATTGGTCCGATGTTTCACCAGCTGGTTCAGTGAAATTCTTAACTCGCGCATGGCGACTCTCTGGCGATGTCACGAGTGCACCTGGCGTTGATTTCACGAAGGGTGATCTCTCACTTCGCAAAGCAACACATAAAGCCTTGCACGATGCTGGTTTTGCAGTGGAATCATTTAGATTCAATGTGGCAGTAGCGCGCGTCATGGAGTTAGTAAATGCCACGCGTAAAGCGGTAGATAGCGGCCCTGGTGCTGGCGATCCTGCGGTGCGCGAAGCAGTCGAAGCAATTGCGATCATGCTCTCACTCGTTGCTCCTTACACCGCTGAAGAGATGTGGGAGCGCCTTGGTCATAAGCCGTGCGTCGCACTCGCCGGCTGGCCTGCAGTTGATGAGTCACTTCTTGTAGCAGATTCAGTTGAAGCGGTCATTCAAATCAATGGCAAGATTAAAGAGCGGATTCAAGTACCAGCAACTATCTCCGATGCTGAAATTGAAGTCCAAGCCCTCGCCCTTCCTGAAATTGCAGCGGCGCTTCAAGGTGAGAGCATTGTAAAAATTATCGCTCGCGCACCCAAGCTTGTGAACATCGTCATTAACAGTAAGTAACCCTTCACAGCGACGTATCCTTTTTTAAATAGAGAGTTCTCTCTCAGATTTACTCGCGCCATGTTTAATTTCTCATTTTTTGAAATCTCATCACTGCAGCGACGGATCCTTAGCGGAATGGGCCTTGTTGCAATCGCTGGATCAATCTTTCTCTTTCGCCATAGTAAAGCTGAAGAAATTTCGCTTCTTCCACCTCCCATGACAACAGTTGCCGCGACGATCACTGTCGATGTCTCAGGAGCAGTCAATCAACCGGGTGTCTATTCACTTCCGGCAAACTCTCGTGTCTTTGATGCGATCAAAGCAGCAGGTGCTGCGCGAACTAGCGCTGATCTCTCCACCGTTAACCAGGCAAGAATCGTGAGAGATGGTGAGCAAATTTACATAGATTCTAAAATCGCAGGAGGAAGCCGTGTTGCAAGTACAAAGCGCGGCCCCATCAACATCAATCGCGCCGATGCTAAAGATTTAGAAGCACTTCCTGGGATCGGACCAGTTCTTGCCGGTCGCATTCTTGAGTACCGAAAATCGCATGGCTCATTTGTCACAGTCGACGAGTTGCAGAAAGTTCCAGGAATTGGTGGCAGCAAATTCAGCCAGCTCAAGAGCAAAATCACTATCTAATTGATTATCGCGCCCTCACCATTGGGGGCTTCCTCTGGTTTGGCGCACTTTCACAGAGTTTTCTAGCACCTTGGCAAGGGGCGTTAATTTCCCTACCGATCTTTCTCTGGGGATCTTTTAAAAAGAAGTTCATTCTTTCGCTCTTAGCTGTAACTCTTCTTTTTGGCGTAAGCCTGCTCTCACTTCGCCAAATGGCGATGCAGGATAGTGAGTTACATCGGGCAATTGGCAATAGCGCTCATCTCACATTGCAAGTGACAACTGATCCAGTTGAGTCAGCACCGAAGGTAAGTGGCTCCTATCGTCGCGCCGGCAGCTACTCCTTTCTTGCAACTGCAATCGAAATGGATCGCCTACGCCTGCGTGTTCCGGTGAGAGTGATTGCAGATCGAAGCGTCGCGGCTCTCTTGCCTGGTCAGAAAATAGAAGTAAGCGCACAAGTGCGAAGCAGTAAAGAAGTTCGAGTGGCAGCGCTGATACTTGCGCGAGATGTGCGAATACTTAGCGGGCCATCTGCATGGAGCAGAACACTCGGAGAGATTCGCTTGAGCTTTCGAAAACTTTCGCGCGGTGAGGATTCTGGCGCACTAATTCCTGGCATGGTCTTGGGTGATACATCGCTGCAGAGTGCCAACTTTAAAGTCGCAATGCGAAGAAGTGGGCTGGCACATTTAACTGCTGTAAGTGGCGCAAATTTTGCAATTGTTTCTGCATTCCTACTCTGGCTCTCACAATGGATAATTCGAAAACTCTGGCTGCGAATGACGCTAACTGGAGTAGTGCTGATTGCTTTCATTTCACTTGTGCGACCATCACCCTCAGTCTTAAGAGCCGCCGCTATGGCCGCAGTCATATTGTTAGCCAGAGGATCGGGCCGGCAGAGCGATTCAATACCTGCACTTGGCTTTGCAATCGGTGCAGTAATTCTCATCGATCCTTGGCAGAGTCGAGATCCCGGATTTGCTCTCTCTGTATTAGCAACAGCAGGACTACTACTTCTGGCACCAAAAATTACTGAACATTTCCAGAAATTTCTGCCAGATCGCTTAGCTAGGGCACTTGCGCCACCGATTGCAGCTATTTCACTCTGCACACCGGTTTTAGTTGCGATTTCAGGTTACATCGCACCGATTGCAGTAGTAGCGAATGTGATCGCCGCACCACTAGTTGCACCAATAACGGTGATTGGTTTTATTGCCGCACTCCTTGCTCCATGGTGTGGGGCCGTGAGTTCCTTTCTGATATTTCTCATTAAATTTCCAGCCACAATGATCGTCTGGGTTGCGCATTGGAGCGCAGGCTTTCCAGTTCTGACAATTGGTACTGGTTTGCGCGGATTCATCCTTGCAATTGTTGGCGGCGCCCTCTTTCTTGTCCTCTATAAACGATGGGGCAGGAAAGCCCTCATTGCAATTGTCACCGCACTCTTACTTCTAGCTTCAATGCTCTGGTTCACTCGCTGGCCTAATGGTGAGTGGAGTATTGCAAATTGCAATGTCGGACAGGGTGATTCATTGGTCATCAATTTAGGTGCTCATCGCGCAATCGCGTTAGATGTTGGCCCTGACCCAGTGTTGGAAGATAAATGTCTTCGCGCACTGGGGATTACCGAGATTTCACTCCTTGTGATTTCACACTTTCATGCAGATCACGTTGGGGGTCTGACTGGATTATTGAAAGGGCGAAAGGTTGGCAAGGTATGGATTTCATCGAACTTTGCGCCAGAGAGTGAAAGTAAGTTAGCTCTTGGTTTAATGCGAACATTGTCGATAGAGCAAGTTCATCAAGGAGATAAAGCGGAAATCTCCTCTGAAGTAGGTGCAATAAAGATAAGAGTCTTGTGGCCCAATTACAGTGAGCAAAGTATTAGCACCATGCCAAGTGATGGCTCTGCGATAAATAATTCCAGCGTTGCACTCATGATTGAGGCCCCAGAATTCTCGCTCTTTGTCGGTGGCGACATCGAACCGCCTGTTCAAGAAGAGTTACTGCCGTTAATTAGCCAAGTAGACATTTACAAAGTCAGCCACCATGGCTCGCGTTATCAATCGCTGCCTTTCATGGCTGCACTCTCACCGCGAATTAGCCTGATCAGCGTGGGCCAGGGAAATCCTTATGGCCATCCTGCAGTTGAGACTATTGCAGCGCTGACTAGACTCGGCAGTAGCGTTTATCGCAGTGATAAAGATGGCAACATTGCAATCTCGATCAAGCAGCATAAGATTTCGATCAAGCGAAGTGGAGGATGACATGAATGCGATCTACCTCATTCTTGGCTCAGAGAGCGCCCTAGCAGATCGCGCATTGAGCAAACTCCTTGGGCAAGTCAAAGAAGAGAGCGCTGAAATAACCTCACTCTTCGCTAGTGAAGTATTACCTGGCGACATCTCTGATGCACTCTCACCATCACTATTTTCAGAGCGACGTGCACTAGTAATTCGAGACCTCCAAGATTTAACTGAAGAGGGCAAGGAGGAATTAAGCACTCTGCTAGAGGGCCTAGATCCGACAATTACTTTAATTTTGTTACATAAAGGTGGCGTTAAGGGTAAGGCGTTGCTCGATCAGGTCAAGAAACTCAAGCCAGAAATAATTCCCTGCGATCCACTGAAAAAAGAATCCGAGAAGGAAGATTTCTTACGCAATCTCTTCTTAGATGGCGGTCGCAAACCAACACCCGGAGCAATCACCGCACTGATTAGCGCTATGGGAAATGATTTAGCAGAACTGACATCGGCAGTTTCACAGCTCATGAGTGATACTGCCGGTGCTATTGATGAAGCAGCAGTCAATAAATATCATCAAGGCAGAATTGAAACCACTGGCTTCGATGTTGCAGATGCAGCACTCAGTGGTCCTACACCTGCGGCGCTATTAGTTCTTCGACAAGCCTTGGCAACAGGCACTGATCCAGTAATGGTGACAAGTGCAATTGCCTCATCACTGCGTTCGCTTGCAAAAGTTTCTGGTGTAAGTCGTGGCGCCAAGTCATTTGAATTAGCTGGCCAATTAGGAATGGCGCCGTGGCAGATTGATAAAGCTCGTCGCCAATTGAGTAGTTGGTCGCCGGCTGCGATCGCTCGAGCAGTCAAAGCGATTGCTCTGGCTGATGCGCAGGTAAAAGGGGCTTCAAGCGACCCGATTTACGCACTTGAGCGCGCTCTGGCTGAAATTGGAGCGGCCCGTTCCTGATTTTGAGCGCAGGGGAGTGCGCTGGTAGCCTTACCTCGTTCTTGTGGACCAATCGGGTCCAACATGATTTCAATCAAAGTTCAGATGAAGAGGATCAATTTCGTGGCAAATATCAAGTCTCAGATCAAGCGCATCAAGACCAATGAGAAGGCACGCCTTCGTAACAAGGCAATCCGTTCATCATTGAAGACATCGGTTCGCAAGTTCCGTGATGTCCTTGCTGGCGGAGATCAGAAGGCGATTGCTACTGAACTTCGTAATGCATCACAGGCACTTGATATTGCAGTTGCTAAAGGTGTGATTCATTCAAACCAAGCTGCAAATAAGAAGTCATCAATGGCGAAGACAGCTCAACAAGCTGGCGTTCGTTAATTTCTCACTGACTTTAACTGTGTAAGGCAGGAAGCATTCGATGCCTGCAATTAACTCTGCCAAAGCCCCACAACCAGCTTCGACTTCGCCTGAGCAGATTCGAAATTTCTGCATCATCGCTCACATCGATCACGGCAAATCCACTCTTGCTGATCGCATGTTGGGAATTACTGAAGTCGTAGATCCTCGCAATATGCGCGAGCAATATCTCGATCGTATGGATATCGAACGAGAGCGCGGCATCACCATTAAGAGCCAAGCGGTTCGTCTTCCTTGGCGCTCCGGCCTTGATGGCCAAGAATATATCTTGAACATGATTGATACACCTGGTCACGTTGATTTCACGTACGAAGTCTCACGCTCGCTTGCTGCATGTGAAGGTGCGGTACTTCTCGTGGATTGCGCGCAAGGAATTGAGGCGCAGACTCTGGCTAACTTGTATTTGGCCATGGAGAACAATCTACAAATTATTCCAGTGCTTAATAAAATTGATTTACCTGCCGCCCAACCTGAAAAATTTGCCGCAGAGCTAGCGAAGTTAATTGGCTGCGAACCAGAGGATTGTCTTCGCGTATCGGGCAAGACTGGTCAAGGCGTAACTGAGCTGCTCGATCAAATTGTGAAGCAGATTCCAGCTCCTAAAGGTGATCCACTTGCACCAGCGCGCGCTCTTATCTTTGATTCGGTTTACGATGTTTATCGTGGTGTTGTCACTTACGTGCGCGTGGTCGATGGCCATCTCTCACCTCGCGATCAAATTCAGATGTACTCCACTGGCGTTCGCCACGAAATGCTTGAAGTCGGCGTGATCTCTCCTGAACCAATACCCAGCAAGGGCTTAGGCGTTGGCGAAGTAGGTTATTTAATTACCGGTGTTAAAGATGTTCGCCAATCACGAGTTGGTGACACTGTTACCACCTATAACAATCCAACTAAGCATCCACTTGCTGGATACAAAGATCCCAAGCCAATGGTGTTCTCTGGGTTGTATCCACTCGATGGCGCCGATTACCCACTATTGCGTGAGGCCCTGGATAAATTGCAACTCAACGATGCAGCCCTGGTTTACGAACCAGAATCTTCAGCCGCACTTGGCTTTGGTTTTCGCTGTGGCTTCCTTGGGCTACTGCACATGGAGATTGTCCGCGAGCGGTTAGAGCGTGAGTCGAATCTCAGTCTTATCTCCACTGCACCGAACGTGGTCTACAACGTAGTCATGGATGATGGCAAAAACTTTGTTGTTACCAATCCCAGTGAATTTCCCGATGGCAAGATCACTTCAGTAAATGAGCCAATTGTGCGCTCCACCATTCTTGCCCCTAGTGAATTTATCGGAACGATTATGGAGCTCTGCCAAGAGCGCCGTGGTGTTCTGCTTGGCATGGATTACCTCTCTGAAGATCGAGTAGAAATTCGCTACACACTTCCACTTGCCGAAATTGTCTTTGACTTCTTTGATCAATTGAAATCTCGGACTCGCGGTTACGCCTCGCTGGATTACGAACCAATAAGTGATCAAGAGGGTGATCTTGTTAAAGTCGATATTCTCTTGCAGGGTGAAGCAGTCGATGCTTTTAGCGCAATTGTTCACCGCGACAAGGCTTACGCCTATGGCGTTATGATGACCGGAAAGTTACGCCAATTAATTCCGCGCCAACAATTTGAAGTTCCAATTCAAGCAGCGATCGGCTCACGAATTATTGCCCGTGAAAACATTCGAGCAATTCGTAAAGATGTTCTTGCAAAATGTTATGGCGGTGACATTAGTCGTAAGCGCAAACTCCTCGAAAAGCAGAAAGAGGGAAAGAAGCGTATGAAGATGGTGGGCCGCGTAGAAGTGCCACAAGAGGCATTTATCGCAGCCCTGGCCACCGATGCAGATATTGAAAAGGCGAAAGCTGTCCAAAAGTAGTAATTATGAATGGCGAATTAAGTTTCTACATTCACATCCCTTACTGTGTAA
>Ga0136641_1000146_pt1 | contig 29491 bp, 35 predicted proteins | sample EliLak1302023Y_FD_115312 | JGI IMG/M metagenome (GOLD analysis project Ga0136641, IMG submission 115312) | Freshwater microbial communities from Elizabeth Lake, Yosemite National Park, California, USA - 13020-23Y | ecosystem: Environmental > Aquatic > Freshwater > Lake ...
CTACGCTCTCTACCACAAGTTCTACCTGACCGCGGTATTCCTAGTTGTTCTAGGAATCCGTGCGACGTTTGATGCGGATATGTCGTATGCGTTTTCGCACGACGGTATACTCGCAAAGTATGCGGCTCTCCAGAAGAATGATCCTCGCTTTGATGCATCTACCGAGATCGATCTTAAAATAGCGAATGAGACGCTGGCGTATGATCCTGCCCGATGGCTGGATCCTGGCCGCTCGCCAATTCCTCTTCTCCTGTTTCCTCCTACCCCTGAACAACTCTCACTTATCGGGAATAACGGTCAGTGAGGACGGTGGAGGTGGCGGTAGAGGGTTTTTCATGAGAGGATTATGAGGAAGTTTCTTTTTATAATAAGTTATAACGGGAGAAGAAGGTGGTTCCGATACCTGCCTAGCAATTCCAGGTTGAGGCTTTGACGACATATTTACGCGTATGTGGTCTAATTCTCCAACAATTTCGGGTTTTTCCAGAGTCGCATTCGATTCAACTTTTTGATTGAAACGGCGTATAATATTTGCGTGAATGACTGGACATGATTCTTCCAGCCGATCTTGTTCGACCCGAATCACTTTTAGAAACTCTTGAGCATTCGTTCTTTGATCGCGACGCAGTGCCAATTCGTTGGAAATAACGCGATACAGTTTTCCATAGGCAATAGAAGCAATCCGATGACCTTCAGACGATTGGGGGGCTTTAATAAGTTGGTTGATCGAGGTAAGAACTCCAGTGGAAATGGTCACCACTCCAACAACAATGGTAATGTATGTTTGCGCAGTAGAATTCAATTGAGTAAGGCCGATGGTAGTTGCTCCAGCGAGAGCAGTTAAAGTTACGCTGGGGATGGATAACCAAAAATTCCAGCGATCGTAATATACTTGAGATTGGGTATGCATCCATCGCATGCAATTTGCCTTGTCTCCGATGGATGCTAGGAGAGTTTCATGAGAGCTGTTCCAGCTATTGGCTATATCGCTCGACGATTCAGAAGTATCTTCTAACTTTTTGAGTGATTCCTCCATTATTATTATTGTATATTTACCACGCAAGTTCTAGCTCCGACAGGCTCCAGAATTCTGACCGCCCGCCAGGAAGTTCACGATGGATAATTAGAGGCAACTTGCGCTCCAGAATCTCGCGCTTGGCAACTTTCCAAAGCAAACGCGGATCATCCCGATTGAATTCCTGGATTGGGACTAGTGGAGGGGCGCCCTTATACAAAAGGTCTACGCGTTCACCGAGAAGAGCGGCATACTCATACTTCAGTAAGTAGGGAAGAGTAATCCGCGGCGTCTCCTGGGCCTTGATAATATCATCGCGATAGATGAACTTGACCATTTGGTTGGTTGTGTTATTGAAACAGCAATACAATTTTCATATCCATTTTACATGCACTGCATGCGACCGCCCGCCTTGTATCCGAACGCCTCTCCAATATACGCACGATCCGCAAGGGCAATCTTGGAAGTAGTGGGAGATGTGCGCTTAGTATACACTGCCAAGGCGTTCAGGCGACGATAAACTGTAAGAGGACCATCATGCTTGGCTGCAGCATTTAAGGCAATGTGGCGGCTACGGGCGGTCTTGGAGGTTCCATATCCGTAGCGCGACAGAGCTCCCTTCTTCAGGGTTCCAATCCCCTTACCAGGACCCGTATATCCACGAACGCACTGGGTAGGACGAACGTTTACAGCCGCAACATGGGCGCGGGTCTTGCGAGTATATGCTTTACGTGTATGGCGTTTACGTGGGTGAAACCCTTTCTTACAAGTAGCCAGAGCCATGTCTTTAATCAATACACTGGAAAGAATCTTTGAAAAGCAGATTCAAGAAGCAGAAAATAGGGCATTTGATCGCGGACGAAAGGCAGGATACCTATCTGGAATCTGTATTACGGCTATTGCTGCTGTAATTGGAAATTTCTTAGTGGTTGCGCCGTTTCTGGGTCAGCAGACGCGGAACCTTATCGCAGCGAACCTTTCGCAGTGTCTTGCCGTGTGGCCACAAGAGTCGTGTAGTGCATACTGCAATAGCCCCACTTTCCTTCGATGACCCCCTGCGAACTTTGAGTGTCTTCCTGACTTTCTTGATACATCCGCAAAACTTTCGCGCTTGAGTGCGCTTCTTCATTATACAGAGGTGGGAAAAACGGATCGGGGGAACCAGACTGTAAGAGATAGCATACTACAAAGAATGTCCTCCAACAGCCCTCTGACCACTGCACTTCTTATGAACGACTCGATTTCTCAGGCGTATATCTATGCTCTACAACACATGGATATGATCAGAATTATTGATGAGCTAAAACAGGCCATCAATAATCCTGGTAAGGAGACGAAGATTATGCTGTTCGAGTATTACCGCACGGCTCAGTATCATAATGATGGATACTGGCAGCGTGAGCAGCTCCAGAATGGAGATTACCTTGACGAAACATTTCATACGGGTCTGTTTGATATGCTTTACCAGATGTTTGGAATGTCTAGTCGCAGTCTATTTATCTACGACCGTCGTAGGTACAATTTGGACGGCGAACTGAATTATCATGTTCGTCAGGTCGTGCTCTCAATCGTCTAGAGGAGGAGGAGGAGGAGGAGGAGGAGGAAGACGAATACGCCCCTCAAATGGATTGTGAATTACGGTAGTTGACTGCATAGGAGTAAACACATTCCGAGTTGATGGAGAGGTGAACTTTGGTATTTTTTGATTACTCATTGGTGGAATTGAAAATGTGCGTGGCCGAGCAATCATTGTGGGCGAAGCAGTTTCCTCATCTTCCTGAAAATAGGCATGGGGAACATTCATGGTCGTGTGCGATGTGGGGTAGAGTGGAGGTGATGCGATACGACGGGGGCGATTTGCAGTATGGTATGCAACACCTGCAGTTACCAAAACACCAAGCAGCAGGCCACCACTGGCAGCACCGATAATGATCCCAATATTGTTGGAGGCAGCATTTGCGGCCTGAGCAGCAATTAACTGGGGATTGTTAGATGGAGTGTTGGTGACTGACTGAGTTCCTGTCTGCGATGCGATGAGGCCAGGAGTGTTTGAAAGAGTGGGTGTCAGACTTGCAGTGGGTGTTACTGTCGACTGAGCCGTTAGAGAAGGAGAGATTGTCGACTGAGCCGTTAGAGAAGGAGAGATTGTCGACCGAGCCGTTAGAGAAGGAGAGATTGTCGACCGAGCCGTTAGGGAAGGAGACAGGGAGGCAGTAGACGTAGCTGACGATGTCCCTCCTGAGGTATGTGTGTGCGTATCACTTGCAGTGATAGTTGCTGTCTGAGAACGAGAACGGGAACGGGTGGCAGTGGCAGTATCCGTAGTAGAGGCAGAGGCAGAGAAAGAGGAAGAAGGAGTTCCGAGAGCACGAGAACGGGAACGGGTGGCAGTGGCAGTGGCAGTGGCAGTATCCGTAGTAGAGGTAGAGAAAGAGGAAGAAGTAGTTCCGAGAGCGCGAGAATGGGAACGAGAAGGAGTCGCAGTATCTGTTGCAGTGACAGACAGGGCCACTCGAGAACGGGAATGACTTATAGACGGAGTAGATGAAACAGCGCTAGATGTGGTTGTTCCAATGGCAATCTGTGCCCAGCCTGCAGATGCAGCCAGAGCAAAAAAGAAAAGTTTACGTAACATATCAGTATCTTATCCTTACAGCGCAGATTATTCCTAATTGATTTAGGAACGACGAGAGGCCTGTTTCCATGTTGCATTGCAAACAGTGCACTGATAGAGCCACACAAGATTCTGAACACTCAGTTTGTAGCCGACCACATCATCAGACGGGCATCCTTCGGTTGGACACTTGATCGTTTTGAAATGCTGGAGGGTAGGATCGTCTTTGAGGTAGGGGTTCGCCGCAAGACGGATCGCCGTGTCCTCCCGAAGATTGTGCTCATAGACGAGAGGATTATCATGACTGATTTCGCGGACATAGGGGCACCTGCGGCACTTGAATCCAGCCACTTGTCCCTCCTCGAGAGCATAAAGACAATTGTTGCAATCGGGGCAGAAATTCATGTTGTATACCCTTATATTCCTAAGATAGATGAGAATTCGTTTTTCACAACCCACTTCTGTGCGTTCAAAACGGGTTGCCTAGCAGAACATTCTCTGTGGATTACACACACTCTAGAAAAATGTCGGCAGCGGGTGGACTACTACAATTTCTGGAGAAGAAGAAGGTGACGGGAGCTGGCGAACTTCATACTCATCAAACTCTTCCTCCAGCTCCTGCCAAGTTCTTTATTGGAGAGGATGATCTCCAAGAATTCTACGAACTGTATCACGAATATGTAGAGGTCTGGAACAACAAGATCCCTCTAGTTGAATCTCCTCATCCCGCTCTTGGTCTGTGCAAGGTCGATCTAGATTTCCTTTACGAACCTGGAACAACTGCGAATCTACATACGCGGGAACAAATTGTCAAGTTCTCTACCGAGTATGTAAAGACGCTCAAAACCTTTCTAGATTCGCCAGATCCAGTTGAAGTGTATGTTATGGAAAAGAAGCTTCCAGTCAAAAAGGAGAAGGGAATGGGAGGTGGAGTTCACATTATGGTTCCTGCTATGCGGACGAACAAGTATATCGAGATGGCAGTGCGTGATATTATGTTGACGAAAATGTCTACGATCTTTGAGCATCTGCCACTGAAGGAGAAGGAGTGGTCAAAAGTGTATGATAAGGCGGTTGCCCAGAGGTCAAGTGGTCTCATCATGTATGGCGCTTCCAAGCCTGGTGGTCTTCCGTATCTCGTCACTTATCGCGTGATGGTGACAGGTGACGATGCTGTAGTAGACGATACTCCTGTCCCGTTCACAGTGGATCTACTTCGCAAGCTAGATATTCGTGAGCGCGATCCCACGAAGGAGACGCCGATGACGGAGGAGGGAAAGAAACAGTATGGTGATCTTCCCGATACGAGTTTGGAGAATGTGCGGATCTCTGGTGGCCGAGCAATTGCGCCAGCGCGCGGTCGTCCGCAGGAGCGGCGTATACCAGGATCTCGCGAATCGTCTCCCAACAACATTGTGATTCGTCCACTTTCGCAGGAAGAGATTCAGAATATTCGAGAACATATTGCAAATCTGGCCGATCACCGCACTTCAGACTACAACGAATGGATTGAGGTGGGAATGTGTCTCAAGAACATTCATCCAGAACTGTATGACGAGTTTGAAGAGTTCAGTCGTCGGTCAGATCAGTTCAATGCTCGCGAGTGTATCGCGAAGTGGAATTCATTTGGATTCCGTAATCACGGTCAGAAGATTGGAATGGGTTCCCTGTTCTTCTGGTCAAAGATGGACAACTTTGAAGAGTATAGGAAGATTGAGGATCGTAATGTTCTTCGCAAGATTGATGCGTCGAAGAGTGGAGCAGAGTATGATGTGGCATCGGTTGTGCATTCAAAGTTCCGTGATGAGTATAAGTGTGTGAACTTCGGAAAGAATGTGTGGTATCGCTATATTGGACACGTATGGGTAGAGCTGGATAAGGGTGTCCAGCTCCAGCAAGAACTGTCGGTAACGATCTTTAAGGCATACATTCAGCGGGCAGGATACTACGGCCAAAGGATCATTGATGGTGAGGCGTGTCAGGCGAAGGATCCAAAAGCGTGTGGGTGTTCATACTGCAAGGATCTCATGATGCAGCAGGATCTCATGAAGGTCGCTATTCAGTTGAAGAAGACGTCCTTCAAGTCCAACGTTATGAGGGAGTGCCAAGAACTGTTTCTAGACGAGCAGTTCACCAAGAAGGTGGATGAGAACCGCACACTCTTGGCGTGTGCGAACGGCGTGTTCGATATGGATAAGTGTGAGTTTCGAGACGGAAAACCCGAGGACTATGTATCATTCTCCACCAATCTTGAATATGATAAAGACAGGTCGTTCAAGGACTTCAAGGAGTGGAAGGAGATTGATGATTTCATGCACAAGATCTTTCCGATCAAGCGGGTGCGAGACTACCAGATTCGGCATCTTGCACGCTGCTTGAATGGTCATGGAAATCAGAAGTTCCATACGTGGACAGGTGTGGGATCAAACGGTAAGTCTATGCTTATCTGTTTGATGGAATCGGCATTGGGCGATTATGCGTGCAAAGTCCCGATATCGTTGTTGACGCAGGGACGTGGTAAGTCGGGTGGGGCGTCTCCTGAGGTGGTGCGTCTGAAGGGTCGGCGTTTCGTAACGATGCAGGAGCCCGATGAGTCGGTGCCCCTGAATACGGGTCTGATGAAGGAGTTGACGTCATCAGAAAAGATTATTACACGCGATCTGTATGCTGGTTCTAAGGCGATGGTGGAATTTGAGCTGCAGGCCAAGCTGCATCTAGCGTGTAACGACAAGCCGAAGATCAATACGAACGACCAGGGCACGTGGCGTCGTTTCGTGGTCATCAACTTCATCTCGAAGTTCATTGCTGATCCCAAGGGTCCTAATGAATACAAGATGGATATGACAATTGAGCGTAAAGTGAAGTCGGATGAATGGGGTAAGTGTTTCCTAGCGTTCCTTATTCAAACATACAAGGCACATGCGAATGAAGAACTGACTCCTCCTTCGGAGATTCTGGAGTATACGAATGAGTATCGCGAGGAGAGCAATGCGATTATGAAGTTTATTAACGAGTATACTCGCCCAGCAGTAGAGGGCGAGGAGGTAGTTCCTGTGCGGCGACCTACGCTGTCAGAAAAGTTCAAGCAATGGTGGGAGACAAATCGTGGAACTCGAGATTGGAGTATCCAAGGCATGCTCAAGGAGATTGAGACGAAGTATGGAAAGTATACGTATGGCGGCTGGACAACATTCCAGATCCGCAATGATGTGGATTGAGCGCAAAGTGGACGCTTAGTTCTTCTTGGCCTTTTTGGTCTTACGGCGACGACGAGGCTCCTTAGAAGCTGGTGTGGGTTCGGGAACCATCGGGCGAGGTCGCAGCAGGTAACCACGTCCCTTCTTCGTGTGGCTGCGGCGGCGACGGCCGCCCATCTTCAACATACGCATAGTCTTCTTGACGATTCCGCTGATGAGGGTGGACATGTTTGGTTTATTTACTTACGAGAATGCTTTTTTCCGCGGTGGCGACCCCCAGTCTTCTTGTGCTTACGCGTACGACGACCTCCCTCTAGAGCCTTCTCGGTCTTGGAGCGGAACTTACGACGACCAGCCGTGGCGGAGGGCGCAAAGTCAGATGGCGGGTTAGACGGAGCGGGTTTGGACGCAAAGAGTCCAAATGGGTCCCACCACTTCTTGTCGGACGAGGATCCTTCGGGAGCAATGTAAGGAGACGCAGGAGAGGTCATCTGAACGAATTACTTGTAGCGTAGATTTATTAATTTTAGACGCAGAATGTAATGGATACTAGGGCATGGGGGCCGAGTGGGTGGCAATTACTCCACCTAATTGCTCATCAATCTGAACAATCAAAAGACGCCGAACAACTTATGATGACGATGAAAGATATACTACCATGCAAATTCTGCCGTGAAAGCACTGAGGTATTCTTACGCGAAGATCCACCAAAGCATCCACTCGCCAAATGGCTGTATGATTTCCATAACCGCGTCAACAAGAAGTTGCGGGATCAGTGCAAGGACGATCCCCGCGTGATTTGTCCACCAGCCGATCCTACATTTGAAAGCGTTGCTGCGCACTACGAAGCACTCTTACAGAAAGCGCCAAATGCCCCACCAGGGATGGATTTTCTGTTCTGCATTGCATACAATTATACGCCTATGCCAGAGAAGGAGGGTATTTACCGCAACTTCTTTGACCTACTATCTGATGTGTATCCTTACGACGAACTGCGGGCGATCATGAAGGCACAGATCCATACATTCTCATTCACCTCCAAGAGGGCATTGATGAAGAGCGTGTATACCCTGATGAAAAAAATGACGAAGGCTACACATTCGGAGACGATCCTTCCATCATTTGTGGGAGTGTTTCAGCGGTATGGATACTATGCGAGTTCCTGTAATCGGGGAAAAACATGCCGTAATGGAAAGCGGACGAAGAAGCGGGATCATCGCAAGACACATAAAGTCACTCATGCTCGCCTTCTACGTTAAAAAAACATAGGTTGAATACAAATGGCTGTAGACGCGCCTCCAGATTATGATGCACTTCTTGAGCATCCTGATCGGCAGAAGCGGTTGGATGTTGCCCTATATCTAGCAGTGCGTGCAAAGGATATGGCGGCGATTAAGAAGGCACTTGATGACGGCGCTAACGTGAATGAAACTCCTTATTGGACGCGTAACGGTAGGGCCCCGCTACACATGGCGGCAACTCAGGGGAATGTAGAGCTTGTGAAGTTTCTTATCAGCAAGGGTGCCGATGTGAATATGCCCTCGGGCGGCTGGACGGTATCCACGCCGCTTCATTCAGCATTGAATCAACCAGAGATTGTTAAGATACTTATTGAGGCGGGAGCGGATGTAAACAAGGCAACACAGGTCGATAACAACAGTGCAACTCTTGTAGCACCCTTTGCGCGCGCGGCATTTGAACCAACAGACGTTCGGTTAAAATCAATGTCGCTCTTATACAAGGCGGGTGCGACGATACCCGATCCTATTCCCCCGCGAGCAAAGGCAGGGATTGAAAAATTCAAAGAACGTATCCAGGGTAGGAAAATGGCGGCATTTGTAGAGAAGAATACTGATCTACCCCCAGATATGGGTAGGTACATCGGTAGCTTCTTGGGTGCTCATCGTCGTAAGGCGAAGAAGACAGTAGCAGGACGTCGTAAATCCAAAAAGGCTGGACGTCGTACACGTAAGAACTAGACCTAGATGAAGTCAACGCTGTCGCATACTCGTCTGATTCACTGACCCTGCCACTGACCACAAGGCACAATACCATCAAAGCTACAGTGAGGATAGTTGCTCTTGTAACCCTCCGTGACCACAAGTTTACCTATCTTTTCCCAGCTGTTTTCTTCAAACATCATTTCCACATTGTCGGTCTCCTTCCAGCCCTGCTCACGAATGAGGTGGCTCATCAGACGCCAAATGCTGTAGAGTGAAGCATCCTCAATAACCTTGCGAGTATGATTGATGAGAACGTAATGGAAGCCCATTTATCTTAATGTTTACACGTCTTTCTAAACCACGCACGGGCTTTGGCGGTCTTCTTGGCTTTCTGGACCAGATCGGCATCGGTGGTATAATGTGTCTTGCCGCACGTCAGCATACTGGCGGCACGAGCATATCCCCACTGCTGCTGCGTCGCCCCTGGACGATGACCTGTTCGCCACGCTGCCATTCCGCGATTATACGATGCTCGCACAATCGGGAGCGGAACACCCGTAGCCTTGGAATACGCCTGGAGGCCGTGGGCGTCAGGGAACTTCTTCTTCCATTCACGGATGTATTTTGACCTTCTCGTTTTCATCCCTTGATCCGACTTGAACGGAACGTATGCCCGAGGGTCTTTCCACGACATCTTTCGCCGACGCGTGGCCGTGCGTTTACGTTGCTTATTCTGTTTTCGGGTGAGGCCGCTGAAATATCGGGCGGGCCAGTACATTCTTCTTATTCTTGGTCTATACCATTTTCTCAAGTGCGTGCCTACACGCATTCTGTTCGGCCTGTTTCTTGGTTGTGGAATTTCCCGTCCCCAGAATCTCGCCATCGGGTTTGCACACGGCCATCGTAAACCCTTCTGCCCCGTCAGACACCATCTTATAAATCGGGGTAAATCCCATCTTCTGCTGACAGTATTTCTGCATCCGATCCTTGTAGTTATCGTCTTCCCGCAGCATCAGGGGGATATCCAGATGTGTCTCGATCATGTTAATGACAAAATCATTGACCATCTGGAAATTCATGCCTGAATCAATCCAGAGAGCTGCAATGAAAGCTTCGAGGACATCGCCGAGCTTCTCAATATTCTGCCGACCGTGTACGGGAAGCATTTCCTCGACGTGTTTCGAGACCACAAAGAACTTATCCAATCCCAACTTGTCTCGTGCAAGAACTCCCAGCGTCTTATTTCGCACAATCAACTTGCGGGTATTCGTGAGAAACCCAGGGGCTTCAGATGGATAGCGTTCACATAGGTAATTAGCTACAACAGCGCCCAGGATGGAATCGCCCCTGAACTCAAGCTGCTCATACGATTCATCTTGGAGATCCATTGTGCCAGCAGGACACTTGCCCAGCACAGCAGGTTCACCCGTCAAGGTCGTATATTCTGATCGACGCACATAAGTAGAATGAATCATCGCCTTCTGGAAGATCGCAACATTCCTAATCTTATATCCTGGAATGCACAGGATGCGCGATACATCCTCTGCAGTCAAGGGAACGTTCTTAGAATTGTAAGGAAAGTATTCATTCGTAGGCGTAATCGTGTTCATGATCTCTTTGTATATACAGTATACTCGCCTAACCTTAAAACTGGTTAAACAGAAATCTTCTCTTTTCTACAATCATACCAACGCTGGCGAAACTCATCCTGTCCCTCCCCGCCATTCGGCGGCGCCTCGACCTCTGGAACTCGTGCCTACCGTCCATTCGTCCACACTATGCTGTGAAGTGTAATAATCTAGAGGGAGTGCTAACAGAACTGCACAAGGGAGGGGCGGGATTTGACTGCGCGTCAGCAGATGAAGTTCATCGTGTCCTCGCTATTGGTGCTAAGCCAAGCGATACGATTTATGCGAACCCGTGTAAATCGCGCGATGAAATGTTCAAAGTCAAGCAATACGATATTCCATACATGACCTTCGACAGCAAGATTGAGGGAATCAAAATTACCGAACAACAACCTACTACTAAACCAATTCTTCGTATTTTCGTAGATGATAAAGGAGGTGCACGTATTCCCCTAAATAGCAAATTTGGGTTCCATCTGAAAGATGTCTACGAACTATGTGATCGAGAGCCTCGCTTCATGACATACGGTCTCGCTTTCCATGTGGGTAGCGACTGCACATCTCTGGCCGCCTACCAGTCTGCCATGGAAACCGTCAAGAAATTTGTTGATGCATTCAAGCATGCTCCATCGGCCTTTACTCCCGAACTCCTCGATATTGGAGGAGGCTTCTCGGGATCCACAGCAAATGATGAGTTCTTCAAGAATGAACTGGCGCCTTACATTCGCGAGGAGGTGAAGTCTCTACCCTTCAAGCGGGTGATTGCCGAGCCTGGGCGGTTCTTTGCCGAAGAATCGTGCACGCTGCAAGTCCCTGTCATCGGAAAGAAGAAACTACCCAACGGCAAGCGGTGTATCACTGTGAACGAGTCCGTCTACGGACTGTTCTCGGGAGTCCTGTTTGATGGATTCAAACCAGAGTTCAAGTGCATTACTCGGAAGCCGTGGGCTAGCTGTGAACAGTTCACCATCTTTGGACGGACATGTGATTCAGCAGACAAGATCGCAGAAGATGTGTGGTTGCCGAACGATATCGACGATTCAGACATCCTTGAAGTGAAAAACATCGGAGCGTATTCGTGGGTGACCGCCTCAAACTTCAACGGATTTCCTTTACCACCTGTAGAGATTTTGAGTTAGTAGGAGTATGATTTGCAGGCTTAACGTTTTTACCAATTGAAACTTTATCGCCGCTGCATGTTCCACAGTGGTCAACATTCGCCCAGAAGATCTTTATAGCGTTTGCCTTCTCATCTGTTCGTGTCCACCGCCCCAGCAGAACAACAGGGTTAAATCGGGAACTAAAGATTCGTCGGAACATTGTATTGGTATACATATCCTTAGATACTTTCGTATCCGTTTTAACGAAAAATACTGTCCTTCTCAGGAAGGAATGGGATTCCAACTGTCACAACACCAAGAATGATTGGAATGGCAATAACACCTAAAGGCAAAACCTCAACACCAATAGGAATTGCGATCGCAATACCTACTGCTGCTGTGCACGCAGAGATTATCATCTTTTTCTTGTCGGTCAATCCGCCCATTTATATGGATATTTCCTGTCTGTTTAAACGAGTGCCTTACGAGTCAGTCGGCGAGGAAGAACACGACGACGAGCACCGCCCTTCTTGCCCTTCCCCTTCTTTGTGAAATAGTGCGCAAGTCCGAGTGCTGTTCCCGCGATCAGAGCATCGTCCACAATTCCTGCACCACCACGATGCTTACGAGTGTGGCGGCCACCGAGACGCTTCTTCTGTCCGAAACGCTTGGCCACGTATGATGTTCCTACCGCAAAAAGGGCATCATCGACAGCACCTACTCCGCCACGCTTAGTATGTTTGTGCTTACGATGACGACGGCCGCCAGTGCAGCCGCACCCGCCAGTTGGTTGAGGTGATAGAGACGACATTTATATGTTAGGGCGAATTTTTTGAAGAACGTAAGGATGGGTTATAATCTCTTCCAGTCCAAGATCTGGAATATCGCGATACTTTGGCTGAATCCAACGCTGCATTGCGTGCCACACAACTTCATTCAAGAATGTATCAGAAGAAACCTTGTCCGCAATCGTATACGCCTCTCGATTCCACTGGTTCCATTTCATCATAACAATCTTTTGAATCTCTTTTTCTACAATATCGGGAAAAATATCAGTCTGTTCGCGAGTAATAATATCGCAGAATGGGCATATTCTTGTAAAATACTGACATCCTCTCGAGAGGTGGTGAGTGTGAAGAGACACAAAGTCACTCACAATCTTTTTCATACGGGGGTCGTCCATATAGAGAGGTAGACGAAAGAGAGTAAACTGAGTTACAGAACTCAGCAAAATGTAGGGTTCTATATGTTCTGTAATCTTTACGCAGTAAGCCCTTTTTCTCTAAAACTTCTTCCAAACGAAGAAAAAGATCACGCAGTTCATCTTGATGCGTTTGTCCATCAGGCGTGACGGCTTGCACCCACTTCTGAATGGGCGTCGTCATTATTATCATCCATATTCACGATACGCCTAAACGCGAACTCTGTCGAAACCATCTCCTTCTTCTTGCGATCAACAATATACTTGAATAGGCCATCCATAGGACCTGAATAACTCCCAATAAGATCCTTGAGTTCCTTCTGCGACAACGACCACGGCTTCCTCCACGTATCGGGCCGCTGAACCTTAATAAATGACCCGTCGTCCTGAATTTCCAACTTGTTGATTCCCTGAAACGCCGTGCGACGGAGAATATCGCTCATCTCTGACTCCACAAACTTCTTATCCTCACGCAACTTGCTTACACGTCCATTCACGATCTTCAGTTCATCATCCAGAGTTCGAAACTTACGCACGCACTTCACAAGGTCACGCTGATCAAGAGTTGCCATTCGTCTCTAATTGTTGTATGTCATTTCTTCTCTACCTAAAAAAGACATCCGTTTTGGATAATGGACCCACGCGAAGTCGAAAGTCTGAGGGTCGCCTACAATAAGGAACATCCTCATGAACCCCCCGTGAAAAAAGGAACAGGGGTGTGGCAGGAAATTACCCGTCGTATGAAGGAGGCGTGTAAGACGGGGACTCCCGAATGTATTGTCCATCAACTCGTGCAGAAACCTGAAGCCCCAATGTCATGGAACACCGATGGAACTCAGTGGCTGTCATCGGATGATATCGACGATAGCCAGAAATATTATCAGAAACTGATCCCTGATTACTACTACACTGGATCTGTCCCTATTGATTTTGACCTGCATGCGGAAACAGGAACCTGTCTCGTCTCTTCGCTGTGCAGTATGAAGATTTCAGAACTTTACAAAAAAGGGTATCGCCGCGTTGGTGTTGTATTTAACACGGATCCCCACGATGGACCTGGTGAACACTGGATTGCCGCCTTTCTGGATATGCGAGCCGAATTAGAAAATGCTCAAATGACATTTTTTGATTCGTATGGCCAGAAACCCGAGAAGGAAGTAGAGCGTCTCATGCAGCGTTGGAAGGAGCAGGTGGACGAAATGAATATGTTTAAGAAACCGATGGTCCTTTCCTACAACTCTACACGTCACCAATACAAGGACGCGCAATGTGGTATGTATTGTATCTACTTTCTTCACTGCTGCCTGTTTGATATTCCTATGGATAAACAGGTTCCCGACGATGTAGTGATGATGATGCGTCCGCTGTTTTTCAAATATAAACAACACCCTCCTAAGAAATAATAATGGATAGCCACACGGTTCTGTGGTATGTCGTTCTAGCAGCGATTGCCTGTTTGGGCGTTGCGTTAACAACTCTTGCCTATGTAAATATGGTTAATTTTCCTCCGTCTGATGCAACGCTGACCAAAGATCTCGCAGTGTATTCGGATATTATTAAAGCTGCTCCTCTCGGCTGTCCATCGGATAATGTCCTCTGTGACTACTACATGTCTTCGTCGGGATACACAGTGATTCCGTCCACTACAGTCTACACTTACATCACAACAGATGCTATTACGGAAGTGATTAAGGGAGGAGCACGACTTATTGAACTTGATATTTACTCAGTGGGCGAAGATCCTGTAGTCGGTCTAGCCGATTCCAAGACGAACAATATGTTCACCTACAACACGCTGAAATTCGAGGACTGCTGCACAACTTTGGCAAACACAATGTTTAATTCAGGAACCACGACAGGATACGCCAACCCCTTTGTTCTCTCCCTAAACTTCCATTCGGAAGACAATGCTTTCATTACACGGTGCGCAGACACAATGAAGATGACGCTCCGTAAGTTCATGTTACATAATGAATACTCTTACCAACGTAAGAATCTGGCAGTTGAACCAATTTGCAATCTCATGGGTAAACTGGTGATTATCAGTGGCGGAAATACTAAGGGTAACGGAATGGATGAACTGGTAAATATGTCGTGGGCATCATCCAATCTGCGCCGTATGACGTATACGGAAGCATCACAGACATTTGATCACGAAGAGCTGATCGAATACAACAAACGTAATATTACGTTTGTGGTTCCCGACATGCGTTCGACAGAGTTGAAGAACAAGAACGCAGAAATTTGTTTTGCATACGGATGTCAGTGGGTCGCTATGAATTTTGGGTCACTGGACAATGCCATGGAATTATATACTGGTCAGTTTATCACTAGTTCCTTCGCCATTAAACCTGATCCGCTGCGTTACCACCCTGTCACCTACAAGAAGCCCGAGCCACAGAGTGCGGGCGTGTCGTTCCAGCCGAAGCAGATCACGTCTCCCATGTATGATTTCACAATAAAGTCTAATCAATGAAACAAATAGACATGGAAGGTGGACGCTCAGCATGGTTAAAAGCCGTTATGGCCGCAAAGAAGCCTGGCATGTCCCTCGGCGACGCGATGAAGGCGGCAAAGAAGACGTATAAGAAGGGAAAGACTGGTGGCACCCTGATGGAGAAGGCTGGCCCGATGGGTGGTCGCCGCCGCCGCTCTAAGACAGCGAAGGTCGGTGGCACTGCGTATGGATTCACTGGCGGCCCCTATACTGGCTCCGAGCTGTCTGATGGTGCGGGTCGTTTCCCTGCACTCGCGGATGCTACATGGAAGGGTCCGTCCGAACTGCTGGGTGGCCGCCGTCGTCGCCATACCAAGAAGGCAGGTCGCCGTTCCCGCAAGGTGGGTGGAGGAGATGGCTCGCAGCTAGCCCCTGTATCAACTGGTGGCAAGCCTGCGGACCTCCCCCTCGCTGAGCCGTCCGTTGCTCCTGAGGTTCATCACACGGCTGGCCCAGTAACTCCTGCCCCTATGGGCGGTCGTCGCCGCCGCCACTCCAAGAAGGCGGGAAAGGGCCGCAGCTACTATTAAAGAGTGGAATAGATATTCCGAATATCGTTCTCAATAGGAAACCGCGAAAAGTGAGTGAACGTCCCTCCAATAAAACAGGTTAGAAATCCCCATTCATGGGAAAAAGAAGGAACATAGACCTTATCAAAGACAGGGTCTACCTTGAAACACTCCTTCATAGTTTGTTTACAGTTTGCAATGAATGCCCAGCACGGGTGATCATTACAAAGTGAAACTGGCCCTACGTGTATGGTGACAACAGAATGGGGGCTAAGAATACGAGGAAGGGCACACAGGATATCAATGTAGAGATTCTCCATCTCATCGCCATCTGGATCGGGAAGATCAATGATTACTCCGTCATACGTTTGGTCAGTGGAGCCCACATAGGTAAGGGCATCACCAAACACAAGGTTTGTTCGTGGATCCACGAGAGAGTCGAAGTTTTCAGTCAGATTTGTCTTTGCGAACTCCACGAATTCCTGATCCCAGTCGACTATTGTAATGCTGGTAGTGGTCGGGGATTTGTATAGGTTTCGGGCTGCGAGTCCGTCCCCGCCCCCCAGAATCAGGATATGACGAGACTGCTGAAACATCGGGCTTGTGAGTAGGTAGTGATACCGATGTTCGTCCATCGTCGAATACTGAATCTCCCCGTCCATGATTAACATCGTGCCGTGGTTGAGAGTTCTGACATACTGGACATGGCTCTTGGACGTCTGAAAGTCGTGAAGCACAGCAGACACATCGTAGGTTACCGTCTGACCGTATTGGCTCTTTTCCGTCATTGCTGTGATTAAAGAGGATAGCGCAATTCCTCCAGAGGTTGCTGGGCGTAGTCGTTTTTATTGTTTGATCGGGTTGTGAGTAAGTGCCTTCCATGATATGGGGAAATGGGGTTCAAGGAGTTCAACAATAGCACGGGCGTATGCTTGGATTTCCCGCTGTGCTCCTGGATCCGTTCTGAGGAGAACAAGACGGGAATAGGCGGCCAATGACCCTGTTTCTACAAATTCTGTATACATTCCCTGCGGCAGAACTGTTCGCGCAATCTCGGGAGCCACGTTGTGTTCCAGAAGATGCTCGTAAAAACTCACTGCTCCGTCACAGTGGTCCTTGATTTCGGCAGATAAAAGGATAGAGTTCTCGACTGGAGTGTCCATACTTCCCTGCTTGATCTTGGGGTCACGGGCGCGTAGATCTTCAGGTGACGGAATCCACGTCTCGGGCTTGATATCTACGTAGCGACGGGACACTTCGTTACGGGCAAACCCAATCTGATGACGATACCATTCGCGAGCCACAAAGATCGGCATCTTGATTCGCAACCTGATCTGAGGATGGAAAAAGGGGCTGTTGTGATTATGCTTGGCAAGGTAATTGATCAGCTTCTCGTCATTTGCGGAGAATTCAGTTGACTCCTTGGCAAACGATACACGGGCAGCGTTGACGACGGTGAGATCAGCGCCAAACACGTCGAGGACCTGGATACTACCAATACCATCAGAGGCTGTCCAAGACATTCTTATGTATATACCTACATATCTTCGTAATATTCTTACCACATACTGATATCATCAATCTTGCACTCGCCTTCGGGTTCGGCATTAGCCTTCTCCACCTTCTGCTTGATTTGATCGCGGTAATCCACGAACGCCTCTTCCTCGTTTCCTTCGGGTAGACGCGTCTCATCCAGCAGAATACTTACGAACCCCGTGCCGCACGGGGGCTTCTGTCCAAACATGATATTGGCCGACACACCCTTCATGGGATCAAACTCAGCAGCAACAGCAGCATTGAACAGGATCTTTGAGGTCTCCTCGAACGACGACTTGGCGAGGACACCATTATCATGCTTGCCCATACCGAAGCGGTTCACGCTGAGTAGGCGGCCCTGATAGGTCATTGAATCTAGGAGCACGCTCATGTGATGGTAGTTGACATACGCTTCCTCAAACTGTTCAGCAAACTCGTTGCAGGTTGCTTGGCGGGCAGCCTCAATGCCAAACACATCGAGAACCTCGTAGATATGGTTACTGAAACTGCGGGTCGTGTCCACGCTCTCGTGAGCCAGCAACTCAAACAGGTTGGCACCTTCCACATCCAAGACATGCTGCTTCTTAGAAATGTAGCCATTCACTGTATCGTCCCAGATCATTTCCTTGTTCACTTCACGCACGAATACACGCCCCACACCTTCGACCCCTGAGACCACTACATCGAGAACGCGCTCCTCAAGGAATCGTAGGGTAAGGAGGTTCTTGACCGTATCTTCGGGAAACACGATGCGCATGACAAGCTTCTCAGAGTTGGAGTCAGAGTAGACGCACTGGAGAATGTGGAGACCCGCTGCACCCAACTTGTCTTGAATGAGGACCATATCCTGGATATTGCGCGCTGCCAACTCTGTGTCATCGAACTCGAGACGCATCACCCACTTGGATGCACACTCGGGCTTACCCGCCGAGAAACGCTGGTAAGTCTGGAGAATCTCACGGTCATCGGCCACCACAGATTCCGTGGTGAGGGGGAACGGATCGTAATACATCCGCACAGACTTGGTGATATCGCGCACCGTTGTCTGCTGGATCTCCCGCTTCATCATAATCGCCTGCTCATAGCTATCGGTCGTAGAATCAGACTTCAAGTAAACGAAGTTCAGGGGCTTCTTGGGGTTGCGGGGAATATCCAGAAGTTCCTGAATACGAGGCAGACCCTGGGTCGCACCTGCCTTCACTGTGCCAGCAGAGTGGAAGGTGTTCAGGGTAAGCTGCGTCGTCGGCTCGCCAATAGACTGGGCGGCGAGGGCACCAACCATTTCACCCGCATGAACTTGGCTCTTGATGTAGCGGAATCGGATCTCGCGGATCATCTCGTCGAAGATCGCCTTGGTGAAACGGTGGTCAAGAATACACTTGCGAGGAGCAAGGTAGAATCGCAGGAGGCAGTGGAAGACGCGATTGGGGGCCATCCACGGCTGCTTCATTAGTTTTGTGAGTTCGTCAATAATATACTGTGGTGTCAGATCAGTCTTGGTAGAGTAGGGGTTGCGATATTTCTCAATCATACGCTTGAGATGAACAGGGGAGAGAACCTCGGTCTTCTTGGTCATCAGGAACACATGATTAACCATCATATTGCGATCTGCAATGATCTCCTCAACCAGATCAGGGGCTTCGGTAATCGTCTCGGTCAGGAACGGCGTGAGTTCATCAACTGAGAGCGCATAATTCTTGTAGATATCCTCCAGCGTCATCTGACCCAGTGTAATGGGTTGGGACTCAACACACGTGGAATCAATCCCGTCCTCGCCATAACGATACTGAATGATCGTTCCTGCATTGTTGCGCACTGTTCCATCGTGCTCGACCCGCATATCCTCCATCGTCTTCATCATACGGCGCTGGATATAGCCCGTGTCGCTGGTCTTGACGGCGGTATCAATAAGACCTTCGCGTCCACCCATCGCGTGGAAGAAGTATTCGGCAGGACGGAGACCTTGGACGAAGGAGGACTCTACAAATCCACGGGACTCCGCGCCGTCATCAAACTTCGTGAAATGGGCAAGTGTGCGATCCTGCAAGGTGAACTGCACGCGCTTACTATCAATGATCTGCTGGCCTAGGAGAGCGACCATCTGAGTAATGTTGAGATCCGAACCCTTGGCTCCTGACTCAACCATTTGAACGAGACGGTTGTCACGAGGTAGAGTATCCATCACCAACTTGGTGATCTTGGCAGACACATCCTTGAGGGCTCCCTGAATCTGGTTTTCTAGCTCCTCGCCATCGGAGCGGCCGCTATTATTGAAGAACGTTCCCGCATGAACATCCGTGAGAATCTCTTGGACGCGCTTACGACCCTCGGCTAGTGTCGCTGCTACGAAATCCATAGTCTCCTTGTTGGATTCTAGATCGGAGGCGCCCGTAGAGAAGCCAGTGTGGAGATTGAATTTTGTGACCACCGACTGAACCTCGTTAATGAACTGCCCACACCGTTCATGTCCGAAATCGTTGAATAGCACGTGAAGCACACCTTCAGATGGAGTGTTGAATGCGCCCTTTTTCAGCAAACCTTTCTTGAGAATACCATTCTCGATCTTGATTCGCTCATTGAAGTTCATGAGCGGAAAGGTAGCGGAGATGACATCCATACCTGTGTGTGGCTCTCCAGTCTTTTTGAATGCAGACAACGGACGCCGAAGTTTAGCCATGATGTTCATCACTGCATGCTCGGGGATCCGAATCTTGGGATTGGAGATGCGGAAGGCGCCTGTCAATGTATCCTGCACCATCTGGATGATAGGGGCATTGGTGCGGGGGCTGATAATGAGACGCAGAACAGAGGCCAGTTCAAGCAACTCAGTCTCGGCCAATGAGGACTGTGGTAGGTGGAGATTCATTTCATCACCGTCAAAGTCAGCATTATATGGTTTGGTAGCCGACACGTTCAGGCGGAATGTCGAGCCAGGCAGGACCTTGACACGATGGCATTCCATCGAACCCTTGTGCAGCGACGGCTGTCGATTGAACAGGACATAGTCACCATCGATCATGTGGCGGTGAACGATATCGCCTTCATGCAGATCAATGAGTTCGGTGTTCACATATTTTAGGGAGATCGGGCGACCCGCTTCTTTCAGGAACACTGTTTTGGCACCAGGATACTTCACGCCGTTCTTGACAGCCGCCATCAGGCGATCACGATTGTAAGGCGTGACAATCTCGGGCTTGGTGAGATTCGACGCAATCTCCTCGGGAACACCCAGCTCGTCGACATCGATGTTGGCGTCGGGCGTAATGACAGAGCGGGCGGAGAAATCTACGCGCTTACCCATGAGGTTACCACGCACACGACCTGTCTTAGCACCCAGGCGGGACTTCAGGGTCTTGAGTGGGCGGCCAGAACGCTGGGCAGCAGGAGCCATCCCCTTGATATCGTTATCAACGTAGGTTGCCACATCGAACTCGAGGAGCTGGGTGCGCTTCTCAATAATATCGCGGCTTTGGCCACGATCAATCTGTTCACGAAGGATCTGGTTGCTGCGCACAATATCAATCAACTTGTGGGACAGGTCATCGTCCATACGCTGATTGTCCTCCATCATCACAGGTGGGCGGACCGTGAGGGGAGGAACTGCTAAGACTGTGCACACCATCCATGCGGGGTGGGAATACTTCGGATCAAACCCAAGAATCTTCACAGTAGTATCGGTGAACCGTTGGAAGCAGCGAAGAACCATCTCGGGCTGGAGGGGAACAGACTCATCGCTGCCGACCAACTTTCCTTGGAGCGTGCACACGGTTCCCTGGATCTTCTCCACCTTCTTGAGAACCTGCGTCCCACACGTTGCACAAACTCCAGCCTTGTTACGGAAAGCCTTGGTAATATAGTCGACAGAACGGCTGCGAATATCGGAGAGACGCTCCATACCCTTCAACTCAGAATTCAGGAACGTCTCCTCGTTATACGCGTCGTGACCAGCGATGTAGAGGGTGGAGCAGTTAATGCATACACAGTTCAGGACCTTGATTGTGTAATCAAGAAATTGGTAGAGGTAGACAGGACGGGCTAGCGTAATGTGTCCGAAATGGCCTTGGCACTGCAGGTTCGTGTGCTTACAAGTCGGACAAACCTTACCGCTCTCGATCACGCCCAAACGAGCATCAAACACACCACCAGGAACTGGATTGTTTCCTTGATGGGTCTTGTCGGTTGTGACTTCCACTACCGAACGTCGGAGGATTTCCTCGGGGGAGGTAATACCGAACTGGATACCCACGATCGACATTGTATTCTTATTAGACTATCCCGTAATATCTTTTAGCGATCCGTTCTGAGCGAATATTTCCAAGGTGAGTATAACGACGGCGAGATGATTATCTTCAAAACTGTTCTCACAGACAAACAGATTGAAGACTATAAACGTCCCGAAGGCACAAAAACCTATGAGTGCGGAGGAGGATTAAACTGTGCATTCTGCACTCTCAAGATGCTCGGAGTCTACAATCCAGACCTTGAAGAAAAGGCTAAAACGTGTGGACCCAGATTTAGGGCTGGAAATATGGTGAAAATCGAAGAGTATATCATTGCAGTCAAACAGGTGATTGCCGACATGACGGAAGAACATCACGAGTTTGCGTTGATCCAGGAAATCGGACAGCCAAGTCTATCCCTCGCTAAAATTTCTGCGAATCTTGACCCATTGGAAGCCTGTTACTTTATTTACGGACGGTCTGGTAGGGCGGGTCATGCCGTAGTTCTTCGTAAGAATCGCGAGGGAGAGGTTGAACTGATTGATCCCCAGCGTGGATCCGACGATGTTGGAAAGGAGTTTGGGTTCACTGCTGAGCGGGCAGTCGAATTAGGGATTAAACTGACTCCACAATATTATCAGGTTCGTGGAATTCCCGCGATTGAAGAAGTCATGATTGAACAGTCTGCATTATTCAAATACTGGGACTCAAAAGAGCAATTGATCTCGGATCTTCCCCACTTTATAGTGGGATGTCTTATGGTAGATTCGGTAGTGGGACTCAAGATGCTCATTGACGATCGGGATACATCGAAGTTGATGGACGTAGAGGATATGCCGAGTGAGAATCCGAGTCTGAGTCTGAATCCGCCAATGGATGTGGAGACAGAAATGTCGGAGATGGAGATGGAAGGGGGTGGTGGAAATGGACCTACGATACCTGTAACACCTGTTCGTCCTCAGGGAAAAACAGTATATGTGGAAGGAGTTCTTAAACCTCGAGATTTACACTCACTTTTATCAGAAGAAGGTGAGACTACAGAGACGGAGGCAGAGGCGGTCGAACTAACAGATTATGATAAACTTGTTCATGAAATATCTGATCTTATTGCCTATCCTCCCAACGAAAAAGGCGAATCGCGCCCAAAATTCTTCATTTTGACGCCAGTTGAGGTGGAAGAGGAAGAGGAACAAGAAGAACAAATTGGAGGAGCTATCACACCAGAAGAACAAGAACGACTACGAAAGAAACTTCAATTATCCAAGGATGGATGGACAGAATATACTAATTCGACCACGCGATCAGATATAAAGAAACTTATTGAAGGACTTGAAAAACAGGGTAAGGATTTTACAAATAGAACATTTGACTTACTCAAATCAGAAAAAAGTGCTGTATTTGCCAACAGGCTTCGCCAATCTTGGGAAAATCCTCCTGCTGGGCGTCAATGTGCTGAAGTAGTAAAACTTACTGATAAGATGCCAAAAAGTGGAGGAAACTGTTGGCTGTGTGGAAATCCAGTTAGTCTCTTTAAGTCTGGAGATGACAAGTTTGAATGGAAAGACTTCATTTTGAAGATGTGCACTGATGCTGCAAATACTCGAGATTGTGAACATATATTGCCAGCGGCACTCATGATGTTCCTTGGTGTGATGTATACGAGTGCACAGGCGAATAAAAACGCATATGATGATCCTAAAACCAAGGAATTAATGCGTGAATTATACGATACAAGCTGCCACCAATGCAATAGTATAAAGAAGGAAACGCTATACATCATTGGAAATGCAGGTAATTTTAAACCAGATTCTGTAAACATTCTCATTGATTGTATACGATTCATCATGTCAATTTCTAAAACAGGGTTAATTAAAAAAGAAACGCGACCCAATAAGGTACAGAAGGTTCTTAAGGAAACGTGTTCTGATGGCAGTCGGGGATTAACTACGGGAACAGAGGGTGTTCCGCTCAAAGAACAGTTTACACTTACAAGTATTGTAACAGTAACGAAATTAACGGATACTGCGTATGTCAAGAAATATCCAAACCTTATTCGTGCATTTTTAGGCGTTGAAAAAATTGACAATCTATCCACTCCAAATGAAAACGTAGTTAGTTCGCTCATGCGAATTGGAAATCTTATGAAAGAAGTGGGGGAAGGACTTACGAAGTATGTAGAGGAAGATACAGGTAAGGTATTCCTAGAAGATGTTCAAGAATATACAGAATATGGAGAGAATATTGTAGCATTGACAGAGGCCCCACAATCTGCGGTTTCAGAAGCAGGTGAACAAAGTATAGCAGATCGTGCTCGCGATATTATAGAAAGGGGTCAACTTGCACATATTCAAAGAAATCAAGCAGCGGAGTGGATTTTATCAAGGTATGGTCAAATTTATAATCGTATGCTTGAGGTCTGTGAACTCTTAAACGATCCAGTTATAACGACCAAATGGAAAGAACGGTATGCGCTTCTTAAAACACATTCAATTCTACCCCCAGATGGCGAGCAGGAAGCACTAAGACCCAGAAGGCCATCTGTAAGACGAATTGTTTATCCTGCAGTTGAACCCCAACCGTATACCACAACTGCAGCAGAACGTGCTGCAAAACGAGGAAGAGAGGCAGGACCCCCCGAGGAACCTTCGCCTCCTAAACGTGCACGCACTGATAATCAGGGTCCGAGACTACCCTCATATGATCAAGGAGGACACCTCGACATCTCCGTTCATCGGGGAGGTCGGCGTTTCATAGATGTAGAGATTTAATAGATTTACATATGTATCCTGTGATTTATACATTAATTATGATGAATATCTTCATACCAAATCATGGTATATGGAATATTTATCATTTCTTATTTTATACGGTTTCACATCTTCAAGACATAGATGGTGTGCCCGATAACATAGCTATAGATCTGAAAAACAACTATTTCGATAGTCATCACAACTTTGCAAATGAGATACTTATGCTTATGTATCCCACAACAACAATTGTGCAGGCAACGAATTGTCCTCCAGAATACACTGAACTTAAGATAAATACTCCCCCAGACCAACTTCAACGCGAGGATCCTGGAGTCTACGAAAAGGCATATGATTATCTACGGAATATCTTCCTTCCACTTCTCAAAGTGTATACTCCACAGAAAACGTATTCAGAGTATATTTATATTACTCGAAACGGAGAAGCCGACAAACGACTCGTCTTAAACGAAACCAAATTATTGGAAAGGCATGTTCTTAAGAAGTTTCAAGTTGTTCAGTTATCAAAAATTACTTTTATGGATCAGGTCTACTTGTTCAATAATGCAAGGTTCATTATAAGTTGCCATGGCGCAGGACTGACAAACATTGTATTCTGTGACAAAAAATGTAAGATTATTGAACTTGTAACACCACATATGACGAAACTCATGCACTTTGAAGCGATTGCTAGAAGTCTTGAGTTAACTTACTGTAAATTTAGCCAGGTTATCCCAAAAGATCCCAATTACTATTCATGTTACAGCGATAATTTCACTGTAGATGTCGATGCTCTAGTCGAATACATATTCAACCTCCGATCCGAGCAGCATACGCAAGCTTGAACAGTTCAGGTTCAATCTTGACCTCCACCACTTCTAGGGTCGTTTCCAGAAAGTCAATGAGGGCACCATACTCCTTTCCCTCCTGGGCCAGAAACACTTTCAGTTCCTTGATCTTGTGATCATCTAACCAATTCAGGAGAAGGCGTACCATGCGGTCGTATACCAGTTTGTCCGCATAGGTCACGGGTCTATTTTGACGGGTGTACACTTCCAACTCCTGGAGGGGGGTTGGTGATAGGTTGGGCGCTCGCATTCCCGAGTAGGTTTGTATCTGTTAGTAGAGGAACCTTTAAAGTTAAAGGCTGTAGGGATTCTTCTATGTAGACGGAGGTATGTTCCACCTGCCCACAGATATCGGGGAGATCAAAGTTGGGGATCTTCCCAAATTTCTCCATACATTTCATCCTTATATCTTTCGGGATCATGTAGTTTGTTGCTGATACGGCCGTGATATCTTGCTTAATATATTTCAGGAATGTCGAACAGTCTTTACGACCACCAGGTGGGACTGCAAGCTGTTCTTCTAATTTGCGAGTTACGTTACTCCATTGGACACTGGCCTGCTTGAAATTATTGGCCAGCGTGATCCAATCAAACTTGTCTTCCAGCATACTGAAGATACTGATCGCAATCGATATACATCCTAGAATGGTGGACGGAGGAACCACTGTATCAGTTAGCTGTGCCGATCCCACGATCAAGTTGGCGACTCCGCTGAGTGCAATGGCGACATTGACAGTAATGGACATACCTGTAGAGCGCACTGAGTAACGAGAGTATGCCTCGGTATTCATCCACTCAAACGATTTGGACTGGTCGCACCAGTTGGCTAGCATACGGTCAATAGACGGAGACCAGCTTAATCCTGACGCAGTATCGGGACTTTCGTCCTTCGTGGACATTTACTTCTTGTTCCTTATTGAGGTTTTACCGCATTGGAGTCCTCGGGCGTCTGTGTGTTGCTCGGAGTGGGGAAGTAGGGAACATAGGACTTCCAGACGGTGAACGCAAACACTGCAAATCCGATAAGACCAAGGAGAATAGAGGTCCACGAGAATCCGAACATGACTATTTATTTGTAGGCACCAGATAGTTTATTGACCCAGCATCCGCAGGTGTGTCCGTATTGGTGAGTGCTTGTTGTTATGTGATGCAGTGTGAACGCACTCCACAGAACTGCCTGGCTGACAACAATATACTTGAAGGTCAGGTTGTATACATTCATTTGATTTATGATAAAGTGATTTAAATGGCACTCTCTCAATCAGTATGTGAGCGGGGATAGCAAAGCCTGGTTTAATGCGCGAGTCTTAAGATCTCGTGGAGTAATCCTCGTGGGTTCAAATCCCACTCTCCGCATACCCAACAACACCCATAGTTTAGTGGTAAAATGAGGCCCTTCCAAGGCTTTGACCTGGGTTCGATTCCCAGTGGGTGTAAACTAAAAACGGTAGTTCTTTTTGATGGTTGATTTCAGCCCTGAACAAGAACGAGATCAATCAAATCTTCGAATCCTAGTTTGAACTGCCGCAGATCACGCTTGCGCGGTTTGGCACAGATGAGCTTGCGGGTGTCGCATTCCCCGAACGTTTTGGGCTGGGGATAATCGTCTTCCAGAGTTCCGTAGAGAAACAGTTTGGGAGGGTGCTTGAATGTCCATGCCGTATCCAACTTGGCGCGCTCGCGGCTCGTGGTTTTCAGGGACAGGACAGCGTAGTTACTGATAGGGGTTCCCACTACAGGATTGCCAAACACGATATCGGGAATGGTGCACCCGCCCGACTCGACAATTATGCCATCGGCGTTAAGATGGACTTGAGCTTTGAAGGGAACGCCTAGACCTGCAAGAAGGCGTTCAATATGGCTCTCGAAGAACGAACCACCTTTGGACTGGAAGCAGGAGACGACGTCGGAGTAGAGAGAGGTAATATCGGCATCCGACCAATCCGCGAGTTTAGGATAGTTCCTGCGAAGACGGGCGATGTGTTGGAGATGCTGGGTGGATTTGAAGGATGCATAGTCTTCCAAGATTGCGGTGCTGTTCATATTGTATTGCATTCCTCTTCATATAGTCATTTACTTTCCGTTTTGACCGCAAAACGAATTACAAACTGCCGAAGTATAAAGGACACCATTGCTAAATGCCGCACATCTACATTCTCGAACTGACTGAGTCCAATTACTTTATCGGTCGATGCGAAGACTCGGAAGACCTGAACGAGAAACTGGATAAGCACTTTCTCGGCAAGGAAGAGATGCTGGATCGATTCAATAAACAAGTGACTCTTCCTGTTGTACGACTCGATAAATTCATACGCAATGTGACTCCAAAAGGCGAAACTGATTGTATTCTCGCATACATTCTGTTGTACGGAATGCTCAAAGTTCACACGAATCTCTATTGCTATCGGTGCGGACACGTGGGCCATTACAAGCGGAACTGTCTGTCACGATGGCACAGGAACGACTTTGAACTGGAGGACTAGTAAGTTTAAATCTGCGCAAGAGATAATATAGTATACTATGTCGTTTTTTGGTAAGATTGCCGAGCAGGCAAAAGTAGCAGCAATGGCTCAGCTTCCTGCGGCAATTGCAGCCAGTAAGGGCCCGATCATTGATGCGATCAAGACCTATATCCAGAAGAACCCGTCGCAGGCTGATGTGATCAAGCGCAATCTCGCGGAGATTTCGGCAGGGGTACAGACGGCGGGAACACGCAAGACGCGTCGAACTGTGAAGGCAGGTCGGCGGTCTCGCATGCGGAAGACGCGGGCGCGTGCGGGAATGAAGATTCCTGATACTTACAAGCCGTATGCGAATATTGCCGAGAAGAAGGAGTAATGGGTTCGCGTTTATCGAACACGTCATGGTGCTGGAGTCCCCGCCAACGATGTCCTGAACATGTTCCGTCCGCAATGAGGAAGACGTACGAAGAGCTTATGCAAGAGCAAGCGGAGGAAAAGATGGTGAAGAAATGGTGGGCCGAACATCGGTCGTTGTATGTGGAAGGTCGCGATCCCAATATTCTGGGGATTGGAGATTGCGATACAACGGACAATCCATAATCTGGAAAAACGGATAAATTGAGACCCGATGTTTTTCAGTAGCATAACCATACAATGTCGGACGCACGCAAGATTATGCAAGGTCGTTCTGTCTCGTCAGCTACTGCTTCTCATCACAAGAACCTGGTCCTCACCAATCCCCGCTAACATGTCAACTATGTTCACCTACCACTCTGCATGTATTTTTGAATATTCTTACCGATGATATCTGTGAAGATGGTAGGAATTGTATTTCCGAGCTGGTGCCATTTTTCTCGTTCCGATCCGCAGAGCTTAAACTCGGGATCAAATCCCTGGAGTTTCAGGGTGTCAGGTATCGTGAGGCGGTATTCCTGACCATCTACGTAATACCCGTCCCAATTGTGGCGGTCGTTGATCGGTGAACTCTTACCTCCACAACGAATTGTGTAGGCAAGGGTCTTTGCAAAATTGCGACCGAGGAAGTCTCCGAGGATTGTCGTCTTCTTGTACTCCTCAAGATTTAGCACCTTGTCGATGGAAAGTGCAAGAGGATCAGTTGAGGACACAGCTACGATAAATAGCCGTTTGCGCATTTGGGGAAGACCGTAGTCGCTACATGTGAGAACCTTGTGGGTTAGAACATATCCAGCACCAACAAGTTCCTCAGATATCCGCTTGAAGGTAGTACCTTTGGCATGAGCAAGAAGTGCCCGAACATTTTCTAGGATAATGATTTTGGGATGTTTAGCGCGCACAAATTTCATGATCTGGAAAAACATCGTCCCGCGTTCGTCCTCGAACCCCTTCTGAAACCCACACTGTGAAAACGGCTGGCATGGAAATCCAGCACAGAGAATATCGTAAGCTGGAACCGTAGACGGATCGATTTCTACGATGTCGCCCATCGGGACGACTCCATAGTTTTTCTGGTATGTGTTTCGTGCGGCTTCGTTGATATCACATGACATCACACATTCCCACCCAAGCTTTTTGAACGAATAATGAAAGCTCCCTATCCCGCAGAAGAGGTCAATGAATTTCAAGGACGTTGGTGGAGGAGGCGGAGCAGGCGTTATATTGAGGTTTGCAAGCGCTTCCTGTACCTTCTGTTCTATGATCTTCTCAATTGCCATATCCTTCTTGCACGGTTTCTTTCGATTCTTGTGGGCATCCAAATGGCTCTTTTGCTTGAATATCTTCTCACACGTCTGGCACGCGTGGTTGACCATCTTATATATACTACCTAAAAACACCTAAATGGGTGACATCCCCTTCTGTGAATACATCTGGGTTGATTTAGACCCTCTGGCATTTCAAACCGGCATAAAAATTATCTAAATTTTATTTAACTTCAATGGTAATCCGTGTCCGAATAATATCATATATATTAAAACGAATGATGCTATTAAAATA
>Ga0136641_1000147_pt1 | contig 29464 bp, 31 predicted proteins | sample EliLak1302023Y_FD_115312 | JGI IMG/M metagenome (GOLD analysis project Ga0136641, IMG submission 115312) | Freshwater microbial communities from Elizabeth Lake, Yosemite National Park, California, USA - 13020-23Y | ecosystem: Environmental > Aquatic > Freshwater > Lake ...
CAATGAAGTTTGCCTGACCTATTTGTTTGATTTAAACGCTTGAATGCTCTTCTTGAGATCGCGGTATTCTTCGCAGCTGAAAGTGCAAATCTGGTCTAGTCGCTTCAGTACTGACTCCGCACCAGTTAAATCATTTTTTAAAAGCAAAAGTTCACCGTAATATTCCAGTGCTCCTTTGTGCTTAGGATCGATGTCAAGTGCAGTTTGATAGTAATTTTCTGATTTAACCAAATCGGGTGGAGATTTCTTTCTATGGGTGTATCCCATCAGATTATTCCAATCAGCTGAATTCTTTTGCTCTGAGTTTTTAGCCAATATTTCCATGGCTGCTTCATATTTTTTAGCTTTGATAGCTTGACGTGCCTCAGTTAACCAAGATGGCGTTTGTTGGAAATTGTTAGGCGTATCGTCTGCAACTGCGGAAAATGCAAAAAACAAAGCTGTTATAAACAATACAAATTTCATACATTCTTTCATCAACCAATTAAAAACTTAATATCAAGAAACACCTGATTCGTAGCTTAGCATATGGATTGTTCGATGAGGATTTAAACAATATTCATTAAACAAATATGTTCTACAGCCATCAAAGTTGATTAGCGAGACTGGGGCAAAGGTATGGCCTGGCATTTTTTACCAATCCAGTCGGAGTGAGCCACATTTTCATTGCTGGAATACATAAGGTGACGCTGAGTCTGATCTTGCGGGTGTTGAGAAGGACCACGAAAACACGAAGAGCAGTTGAATTCCTAGAAAAGTAGATGAATCAAGTTGTCACGGATTATTTGCAAACACCCCCGACACATATCAACCGACAACGGGCTAAGGGATATGCTTAGAAAGAAAATCAAACAAGGTCAGTCACAACCAACCTGCGACGCCGTATCGGCAGGGTGTGCTTCGTGAGTTAGAGGTGAAGTTGAGGTTTTTCGAGATACGATGGGCTAATTTGTTTGATGTTCAAGTGTCAATTCATCCAAAAATCGAATGGCACCAACTGCTGCAAAGTCATCACTATGTGAAGCACAGAAACCATCTACATAAAGAACAGCTGGATTCAGTGAAGTCAATAGGCTGAATTTATCAACCTTAGGTTTTTTCCTAGACACGTTGGTCAAATTAAGTGGCACAAGGTAGGCATTGAGCCAAGTGATTTTTTTGTCAATAGAAAGGGTCTGCCAATCTGAGCAGTTTGGATTTCCAAACAGGTTTTGGCAGTTTGCATCAAAGGAAAGAAACTTAGCAAAAAGAATAAACTAACGTTGTGGCGTATTGACATAAGCAATATAAAAATTTTTATGAATCATATCTTGGCAATCAAATTGGAATTGGAGTCACTGAGTTGGACATCCAAGTTTTTAATAATCTATGGGTTGATGATGTTTTTCGCATTGATATTGACCTACGCATGGTCAATCAACGACGATAGGTTCATACGAGGGGTAGGTATTTGGGTTAAACCCATGAAATTCATGGCAGCAACAGCCATGTTTGCATTGACTACAGTGTGGGTGCTCAAAGTTGCGAATTCACATGTTGATCAAACCAATACCTATGTCTGGATAGTGGCATTGTTGGTATCCACCTCTTTATTTGAAGTCGTTTATATCAGCTACCAAGCTTCCCAAGCCTCTGCATCGCATTACAACGTCAGCGATCCCTTTCATGAGTTCATGTTTGGCGTTATGGGGCTGGCTGCCGTTGGATTGACTGCGTCACAAGCTTGGTTGGCATGGGAAATTTGGAAGGAGCAACGTGGCGCAAACATGCCTGTTGAAACCTTGGGAGTTGTTATTGGATTGACCATGACCTTTGTTCTCTCCACGGTCAGCGGTTTCATGCTGGGTGGCAATCAACCACCTGCAGGGCAAGGATTACCCATAGTTGGTTGGCACATGGTTAAAGATATTCGACCTGCACACTTTCTTGGCGTACATGCCCAGCAATTGATCCCTTTATGGGGTTTGATAGCTGCCAAATACATGGACTCATTGGCTCAAGGTATGTTGATTTCAGGGTCTATGTTGTATTTTGTCATCTGGGGTATCACGACTTGGCTAAGCATTTAGTGCAGCTAAGGCCATCATTGTCGAATCAACCCACACAACGGTATCTGTCTGAAAAACAAAAGCCTAGATCAAAGATCTGTTTTGTCTATGCCTACAATGTGAATGGTTTTTGACAATCCATCGAAAAGGTCTGAAATGAGTTTAATCGGAAGCATGATGGACAGGCCACTGCTGATCTCAGCTATTTTGGAGCATGGGGCAGATCAATTTGGCCAACAAGAAATTGTCAGTCGCGAAACGCACGGGCCTTTGCATCGTTATTCCTTCCTAGATATGGCCAGAAGATCTAAGAAACTGGCGAATGCTTTATCAAATTTAGGTTTAAAAAAAGGCAGCGTAGTCGGCTCTATTGCTTGGAATAACTATAGACATATAGAAGCATATTTCGGCGTTTCCGGCGGCGGCATGGTCATGCATACTTGCAATCCACGTCTACATACAGAACAACTTGCTTTCATCATCAACCACGCAGAAGATGACGCCATCTTGTTTGATGCGACTTTTGCACCATTGATACAGTCACTTGTTGCCCATTGTGCGAATGTTAAGTATTGGATTTGTTTAAGTGATTCTGAGAACACGCCAACCATTGACGGCGTAAAGTTGATTAGCTACGAAGATCTCATTGCGTCACACAGCGAAATTTTTGAATGGCCCGAGCTCGATGAAAAATCGGGAACTGCTCTTTGTTACACCTCTGGCACTACCGGTAACCCCAAAGGGGTGATGTACTCGCACAGAGCCATTGCGCTGAGTGCATTAACTGCATGCGCACCTAACGTTTTGTGTATTTCTTCTCAAGATACGGTATTACCCGTAGTTCCCATGTTCCATATCAATGCATGGTGTTTACCTTATGCATCAATGATTGCTGGTGCGAAATTGGTGCTGCCAGGACCTAAGTTAGATGGTGCAAGCTTGTATGAAATGATGGAGTCAGAGAAGGTGACCATCAGTGCAGGCGTTCCCACTATTTGGATGGCGCTGATTCAACATTTAGAGCACCATAATCTCGCCTTTTCAACAATGCGCAGAACAGGTGTAGGTGGTTCAGCCATGCCTCAATCGTTGATTGCAAAATTCAATGATGTTTACAACGTAGATGTTCGGCATGGGTGGGGAATGACGGAAACAACTGCAATTGCAACCATGAGCAATATCGGTTTGGAAGAATCAAATTTAACGCATCAACAACGCCAAGAAATTATTGCTAAGCAAGGCAAAACAGTGTTTGGTGTTGAATTAAAAGTGGTAGATGAAGAAGGAAATTCTTTACCTAGAGATGGTTCTTCTCAAGGTGAATTGATGGTGCGTGGGCAATGGATAGTTGACAACTACCACAAGGCGGATAAGTCGGCGCTGGTCAATGGTTGGTTTCCGACGGGGGATATTGCAACTATTTCTTCAGACGGGATCATGCATATTCGAGATCGTTCAAAAGACGTCATCAAGTCTGGCGGCGAATGGATCAGCTCTATCGATATGGAAAATGCAGCCATGTCCCATCCCTATATAGCGATGGCCGCGGTGATTGGCGTCAAGCATCCGCAATGGGATGAACGTCCATTGCTTTTATTGGTACTTAAGCCTGAGATGTCGCTAGGCAAGCAAGAAGTGAAAGATTTTCTCAGTGAGCGGGTAGCCAAATGGTGGATACCAGATGAAGTATTGTTTGTGGATTCCTTGCCTGTAGGTGGTACGGGCAAGGTACAAAAAAATGAGTTGAGAAATAAGTACGGAAATATTTACACATCCTTTGATAGTTAATTAAAAATTTTTTTGGAGTTTGTCATGAGTTGCGTATCGGTTTTTCGAGTTCTGATCTGCCCCATTTTCTTGTGCTTAGGTTTCTATGTACAGGCAGCCGAAACTGTCAAGATTGGATTTATTGATTTGCTGTCTGGGCCGTTTGCTTTGACAGGGCAGGGGTCATTGAAGCAATTGAAAGAAGTGGTCGATCAACTGAATGCGAAGTCCGCGCCAACAGATCCCAAATTCGAAGTGGTTGAATTTGATAACAAAGGATCCACTCAGGAAAGTGTCAATATGCTCAAAGCTGCGACAGATCGCGGCATTCATTTCATTACGCAAGGGGGCGGATCGGGTGTTGCACTGACACTGGTCGATGCCATCAATAAACTTGCAGAGCGCGAGCCTGAAAGAGCGGTAGTCTATTTAAATTATGCGGCGATGGATCCGTCGCTGACCAATGATCGTTGCAGTTTCTGGCATTTCCGCTTTTATCCATCAAGTGAAATGAAAATGGAGGCGCTGACAACGTATATGGTCGGACGTAAAGATATACAAAAAGTGTATCTCTTCAATCAAGACTATACCCACGGTCGTCAAGTATCCAAGGCAGCCAAAGAATATGTGGCGAGAAAAAGAGCTGACATACAACTGGTAGGTGATGAATTCATTCCCATAGCTCAGGTCAGGGATTTTGCGCCCTACATTGCAAAAATAGCTGCCACTGGTGCAGATACCGTCATTACATCTAACTGGGGCAGTGACTTAACACTTCTTTTAAAAAGTGCGAAAGATTATGGTTTGAATGTGAACTTCTTCACTTTGAACGCCAACAATCCTGGGACTCCTGCACAAATTGGGTCTTGGGGTGTTGGCAAAGTGAATGTCATTTGGAATTGGAACCACAACGCCAATACGCCTAAACTTGAAAAAATTTACGTTGCCTACAAAAAGAAATTTAACGAAGACTTTATATTTGCCGCACACTGGAATTCAATGAATATGCTGCTTGCAGCCATTCGCAAAGCCAAATCAACTGATGCAAAACAAGTAGCCTTTGCGTTAGAGGGGATGTCCTACCAAAGTCCATTGGGCGAAGTAAAAATGCGAAAGACAGACCATCAACTCGAAGCGCCTTTGTATTTAGGCGTATGGGCCAAGCAAGGCAGTAAAGGCGTGAAATACGATGCTGAGAACACCGGTTACGGCTTTAGAACAGAGGTGGTTTGGGATAGCTACATCAGCTCTCAACCCACATCGTGTCAGATGAAGCGACCGTCTTAGCCAAACCCTGAATAAGTCGATTTTCAGGATTGCAAGCAATTGCAAGTCGGTTTTTGACATATGCCACATGATTGTACTTAATTAATTTAATTCAAATATCCCAATGTCTACCGAACCTATTGCAAAAAAATCCAATCTCAATAATGATTTATTCATACCTAGCGGTGTCACATTTGTAGGAACTATCAATGTACCAGGACTGGCTCAAATTAATGGAGACATCACAGGTGAGATTACTTGCAAAGAACTTGATGTGGGGCCGCAGGGCAATATCAAAGGGAAAGTGCATGCACAGTTAATTGAAGTGCATGGTCAATTAGAAAACGATATCAATTGCACTGGATTGGTAAAGATACACAACACGGGCAAAGTTTCTGGCAAGCTTACCTATTCCGAGATTGATATTGAACGTGGCGGGCAATTTGTGGGTGTAATGACTAGCACCAAGTCTTAAAGACTCTCATTTCTCATCACTACTTTTTAAAAGTAAACTACGCTTGGCTAAAGCTAATGGCTAAGATAAAAAATGCTTGGCTTTTGAAAATGCTTAATCATTATTTTTTCCAGGGCTGAAACCAATATGAATCCTTCAACTGGCAAAGATTCTCAATCGACACAGATGCAACTGGGCCACTCAACCAGACGAACTTTGTTAAAGACGGCATTAGGTGTTGGATATGCTGCTTGCTTGCCTTTGCCCGCCCAAACGGCCATACGTACATCAGGCGAGAATTTATTGCACGGCGAGGTGTTGATTGATGTCAATGGTTTTCAAATGCCAGCTTACAGAAGTATGCCCGCAGGTCGTTCTCAATATCCGGTTGTATTGGTTGTATCTGAAATATTTGGTGTGCATGAATACATTGCAGACATCACCAGACGATTGGCGCATCAGGGCTACATGGCCATAGCTCCCGAGTTAATGAAGCGCCAAGGTGATCCAGGCAGTTACGCTGACATGGGAAAGTTGATAGCAGAGGTGGTATCTAAAGTACCGGATGCTCAGGTCATGTCTGATTTGGATGCCACAGTTGCATGGGCTTCGCGCAACGGTGGCAATACAACAAAACTGGGTATCACGGGTTTTTGTTGGGGAGGCCGAATCACCTGGCTGTATGCGGCGCATCAACCTCAGGTCAAGGCAGCTGTGGCTTGGTACGGTAAATTGGTGGGTAAAAACTCCTCTCTCACACCTTTTCACCCGCTCGATATTGCCAATGATTTGAAAGCGCCAGTATTAGGCCTGTACGCAAGTGCAGATACTGGTATTCCTATGGAAAGTGTTTCGAATATGCAGGATCAATTGGCTAAAGGACAAAAGGGCTTCACAAGTAACATACACGTTTATCAAGATGCGCCACATGCATTCCATGCTGATTACCGATCTAGCTACAGACAAGCGCAAGCCGAAGATGGATGGCAGCGTATGCTCCAATGGTTTTTACGCCATGGTGTCACTTGATTTTTTAATGTGATTGAGACGTGAATTTAACGCTGCTGGCTATTTTCGCTGGAACCTTGGTCGCAGGGGTAGGCAGTGTCTTACTCGCTGCTGTATTTGCCCGTGCATTGATGACACGCTTTACACAACATTTGTTAAGTCTTGCCGCAGGGGCTTTGTTGGCAACGGCATTCATTCATTTATTACCTGAAGCATTTGAATCCGAGATCACTCCACAGATGTTGTTCATGACATTGTTGGCAGGGTTGGTGTTTTTCTTTTTACTCGACAAGGCTGAGTTATGGCACCACGGTCATGAGCACAGCGATGGACATTCCCATCAGCATGCGCACGACCTTACACACCTTCACACTGACCAGTCGCATTACCACGATGATGCTGGGTTTGCCGGTAGTTGGGCGGTCTTAACAGGTGACAGTGTGCATGCCTTTGGTGACGGCATATTGGTCGCAGCAGCTTTCATGACCAATTTCACTTTAGGCGCTGCGGCGTCCGTTGCCGTTCTGGCGCATGAAATTCCACACCATATGGGAGACTTGGCTGTGTTGCAGCGAGGCTTTGGCCACGGTAGGACTGCTTTGTTCAAATTATGTCTGGCCGGTGGTGTCACTATTGTCGGAGGCTTGCTGGGGTATTTTCTGATCGATGGTCATGAAGCTTGGTTGCCATTCATGTTGGTGATCGCAAGCAGCAGTTATGTGTATGTAGCTTTGGCAGATTTGATACCCCAGTTGCAGAAACGTTTATCTGCCACAGAGACCGCTATGCAAATTGTCTGGCTATTGGCTGGGATTGCTTTAGTCACTCTAGCCACACAATCCATGCATATTCATTAAATATTTATTGATAGGGGTCAAGCGACACAGATATTTTTTTAAATGTTTCTTTGAGCTGGGCTTATCATGAAGCTTCATTCAAATTCAAAGGAGTTCTTCATGGATCCCCATATTGCACAAAAAGCGCCTTACAAAGTAGATGTGGAGGCTGGTAAAAGCTATTACTGGTGTTCGTGTGGCCAAAGTAAATCTCAGCCTTTTTGTGATGGTTCACACAAAGGTTCCGACTTCACGCCTCAGAAATTTGATGCGGATGAAAGCAAGACGGTGTATTTTTGTGGCTGCAAGCACAGTGCCAACAAACCTTTATGCGATGGTGCGCACAATAAATTGGCTTGATCTAAAAAAACAGACTGGCTAAGCCGGCTGTTTTTTTAGCCTTGTGCACAAGGCAGCCCGGGTGTGTTGCTCCACTCGCTCCAACTGCCTGCATAAAGGGCTGTGCGACCCATGCCGGCAACCTCCATCGCCAAAATATTAGGTATGGCACTGATGCCGCTGCCACAGTGGTGTACCACCCCCGAGTGTTCATGACCTGCCAACAAAGCTTCAAATTCAGTGCGCAAAGTTTGCGCAGTTTTCATTTTTCCATCAGCACTTATATTGTTACTAAACGGACGGTTCAATGCGCCGGGGATATGACCAGCTACCGGATCAAACGGCTCGGTTTCGCCCTTGTAACGTGCAGGTGCACGGGCATCCACTATGGTTTGTGCCGGTTTGCCCAATGAAGCCATCACATCGGTTGTGTGTTTCAAAACCACCAGCGGATCATGCAGTTCAAACTTTGTTGCTAAGGGTTTTGGAACTCTTCCATGTTGCACTTCACCAGCATCAGCTAGCCACGCTTGCAATCCGCCGTCTAGCACTGCCACGGCCTCATGGCCGCACCATTTCAGCATCCACCACAGCCGGCCGCAGTAGTTCATGCCTTGCCTATCGTAAACAACAACTTGGGTTGTGTTGGATACACCTTGGGAAGCAAGCCAAGACGCGAAATGTTCGCGTGAAGGCAGAGGGTGGCGTCCGCCGTTGACAGCCAAGTTTTTGTCGTGCGTTGATAAATCGGAATTGATATCAGCAAACAAGGCATTTGGAATATGTTTTTCTTCGTACTGTTCAATACCGGCTTGTGGGTTGGTCAAGTCCGCGCTGCAATCAAATATGCGTATATCACTTGAAAAATTTTTTAATTCTGAAGCTGAAATGAGTGTGGTGTACATGGTTAATGTTCCTCGGCAGGTGAATCAGGTACGGCGCGGGTACGCAAGACGGTGGAGGCGATGCCGCTGGAGATGATAAGCAGCATACCCAGCCAACCTATCCATGGCAATTGTTCATCAAATAAGAATAAGCCATACAAAGCAGCAAACACAATACCTGAGTATTGGAGATTGGCTACCACCAATGTAGCGCCTTGTGAGTATGCGCGGGTCAAACACATTTGCCCTAAGGACGCCAATATGCCAATGGGTAACAACCATATGGCATGCGACCACTCCCAGGTGGACAAGCCGGTAACCGCCATACCTACCAAACCAGCTACCGAGGTACCCAATGCAAAATAAAACACAATCCGAGCCACGGGCTCTCCGGCGCGACCCAAAGCCATGACATGCATATAGGCAAATGCAGAAATAAAACCCGACATCAAACCCACCAGTCCGGCAAACACCTGATCTTGTTCAATGGTGGGGCGTAGCATCAGCACAACCCCAGCAAAACCACTGAGTACAGCAAGCACTAACGGACCCTGGCGGCTGGCGTCATTGACAGTGCCTGACAACGTACCCATCAAAGTGCCGCCAACCAGAAAAGCTGCGATCCAAACACTGCTCATATAGTTCAATGTCATCGCTGTCGCAAGAGGCAGTTTGCCAATGGCATAAAACCAGAAACCCAACGAGGTAACGCCCACAATATTGCGCCAAAAATGCATGGCAGGGACTGGGGTACGAAGGCTCAGGCCTGCAAAACGCGCATATGCAGCCATCATCACCAAACTGATAAATCCACGAAAAAATACCAACTCACTGGCGTGGAAATACGCAGATGCAAATTTGACACATACCCCCATGCTGGCCAAAAAAGCAGGCGCCAGCAACATCCATAGCGCTTGCATCAGGCTTGTTGTGCCATGTGCTTGTGGTACCACTCGTGAAAGTGCTGCATGCCGTCTTCCATGGGACTTTGGTAAGGCCCGACTTGGTTGTCGCCGCGTTGCATCAATGCCATGCGACCTTGATCCATGCGTTCAGCGATCTCATCGTCTTCAATACAAGTTTCCATGTAAGCAGCACGTTGCGCTTGGACAAAATCTGGTTCGAATGCAACGATCTCTTCAGGATAAAAGAACTCGACGATGTTCATCGTTTTGTTCGTACCCATCGGATGAAGGGTAGACACAGTCAGCACATGCGGGTACCACTCGACCATGATGTGAGGGTAATAGGTCAACCAAATGGCGCCGTGTTGAGGAGGTTCGCCGCTGTTGTAATTGAGCAAAGCGTGATGCCAACGTTCGTAAACCGGACTGCCAGCTTTGCCTAAGCGGTTGGCGACGCCTACGGTTTGAACGGAATAGTTTTCTTTTAATTCCCATTGCAAATCGTCACAGGTGACGAAGTTGCCCAAGCCTGGGTGAAACGGACCCACGTGGTAATCCTCAAGATAAACCTCAATGAATGTTTTCCAGTTGTAGTTGCACTCATGCATTTCCACATGGTTGAGCGCATAGCCTGAAAAATCAAGTTGTTTACGTGGACCCAGATTCGCCATGTCTTGGGCCACATTTCTGCCATTGGCTTCGAACAACATGCCGTTCCACTCTTGCAGTGGGTAATTTTCCAGATTAAGACATGGGTCTTGTTGGAAATGCGGCGCACCTAGCAATAGGCCTTCGGGGGAATACGTCCAGCGGTGCAACGGGCAGACGACATTGCCGCCCATGGCCTTGGCTGGGTCGTTCAAGTTGCCGCGCCCTTTGAGCATGACCGCCTGACGGTGTCTACAGACATTGGATATAAGTTGGATACCTTTTGCCGTGCGCACCAAGGCTCTGCCTTCGTTTTCTTGAGGTAGGGCGTAATAATCACCTATCTCAGGAACTGACAACACATGGCCGATGTAGCGCGGCCCCTGTTTGAACAGATATTGCAATTCGCGCTGGTAAAGCGCTGGGTCAAAATAGCTTGTAACTGGGAGTTGGCCAATGGCCTGCTGCAGTTGAAGACTTAAATCAGACATTCGACGTCCTGACCTAAAGACTCCCCACAGGGAGAGAGAAAAAAACTGGCTCGATGCCAGGCGGAGGGTGATTGTAGCCGTGTGGCAGCAGACACCTACAATCTCGCAAACCCTGACTGCACACACACCATGACCAAGGCCTCCCAAACACCAGCCAACGGCACATCCGCACAAGCGCAACCCAACAGCTACGAATCCGCAGTGCAGGAATTGGAGCAATTGGTCGCGCGAATGGAATCTGGCCAAATGCCATTGGCTGATATGTTGCAGTCTTATCAGCGCGGCGCATTTTTGCTTGAACATTGCCGCAGCCAGCTACAAGCCGTTGAAGCGCAGATTCAAGTCTTAGAAGCGGGTACTTTGAAGAATTGGTCAGGCGCAACGGAATGAACAGCTTTGACATCCAAGCTTGGAGTAGCCGACAGTTGATGTCGGTTGAGCAATCGCTTATGCAATGGGTACCTGCAGATGCGCCTGCAGGACTGGGTGAAGCCATGCGTTACGCTGTTCTAGACGGTGGCAAGCGTTTAAGACCGCTGTTGGTTTTGGCCAGTATGCAAGCCTGTGCAGGTGACCAGCTCACTGCGCCTATGTCAGAGGCTGGTATGCGTGCTGCATGTGCGGTTGAATTGATTCATGCGTATTCATTGGTCCACGACGATATGCCTTGTATGGACAACGATGTACTCAGGCGTGGTAAACCCACGGTGCATGTGAAATACGGGCAGGCCGGTGCGCTACTGGCTGGGGATGCACTGCAATCATTAGCGTTTGAATTATTGACACCCCAAGACAGCGCTATCCCTGCACAAGTACAAGCCCGCTTGTGCGGTTTGCTCGCGCACGGCGCCGGCCATGCCGGCATGGCAGGAGGCCAGGCCATCGACTTGGCAAGCGTTGGCATACAACTGTCTATCGCGCAATTGCGACAAATGCATCGCTGCAAGACTGGGGCATTGCTGGAAACCAGTGTGCTCATGGGAGCGCAAGCCGCGCAGGCAAGTATGCAAGCGACGAATGCCTTGCTATCCTATGGTCAGGCTTTGGGCATTGCGTTTCAAGTGGTTGACGACATATTGGACGTCACGGCAGATACGTCCACGTTGGGCAAAACCGCAGGCAAGGACGCAGAAAACAACAAGCCCACCTATGTGTCTTTCTTGGGCTTAGATGGCGCCAGAAAAGAAGCGGCAGCATTGGCAGCGCAGGCGCAACAGGCGTTGGCAGACAGTGCACTGTTGCAAACGCAGGCTTTACAGGGTTTGGCGGATTGGGTGTTGCAGCGTCAACATTGAAGCAGTTCACCGTGGCTTGATACGGTGTTTACTTAGGTGAAACCGAGGAAAAAAATGTCATTATTTATTTTGGGATTGGTTCTGTTTTTAGGCAGCCACTCTGTGCGTGTGTTTGCCGATGGCTGGCGCAGCAAAATGATCGAGAACATGGGCGAAAAAATGTTCAAAGGCATGTACAGCGTGGCCTCATTGGTCGGGATTGTGTTGCTGGTGTATGGATTTAGCCAAATTCGCTGGGAGAGTCCGGTGTTGTGGAACCCTCCTTTGGCAACGCGGCATATCGCTGCTGTTTTGATGTTGATTGCCATGGTCTTACTGGTGGCTAGCCAAGTTCCGCACAACGCTATCAAAGACAAACTCGGCCACCCGATGGTCTTGTCTGTCAAGGTATGGGCCTTGGCGCATTTATTGGCCAATGGCAAGCAGGCAGATTTGGTGTTGTTCGGTGCGTTCCTGGTCTGGTCGGTGCTCAACTTCCGCGCTGCCAGACAACGTGACCGACACGTTCAAGCGGACGGCACTGCGGTGGAACCTACAGCTTCCCCCAACACATGGCGTGTGGTTGTGATTGGCGTGGTTGCATGGGCTATTTTGTTGTTTGGCGGACATACTTGGTTGTTTGCTGTGAGTCCATTGGGCTGGTAAGCCCGCCACACCCTGTCTGCGCAAGCCTTCATGACAGATTTCATCAGTTAAAGAGCCCCGGTAATTCGGGTCAACCCTTATATATAGCCATTGACAAAGTCAAGTGTCATGTTAAATTGACACTTGTGGATGTCGCTTTGAATTGTCGAGGCGGCGGTTGCCACCCCACCAGGGGGTCACATGAGCTTAATAGTACGCATAGAAACTGCGCTTAAACATCATTTTTTAATGACCCAAGGTGCCAGTGCACCGCCTCGATTGATGGAAGCCATGCGACACGCGGTATTTCCGGGTGGCGCACGTATACGTCCTCAGCTTTGCATCGCCGTGGCCAAGGCATGTGGTGAAAATGATTCAGGCCTGACCAATGCCACAGCAGTTGCCATTGAGTTGATGCACTGTGCTTCGCTGGTTCATGACGATATGCCGTGTTTTGACAATGCTGATACGCGCAGGGGGCAGGTCACTGTCCATAAACAATTTGGTGAATCACTTGCGCTTTTGACGGGCGATGCCTTGATCGTCATGGCTTACCAAGTGCTCGCGCGCAGCGGTCGTTTACATCCTATGCGCACGGTCGAGTTATTTAACGTAATCAGTGATGGCGTTGGTGCACCCGATGGCATCGTTGCCGGTCAGGCTTGGGAATGCGAATCCCGGGTGGAGCTCAGTCAGTACCAACGCGCTAAAACCGGCGCTTTGTTTGTCGCAGCAACGTGTGGCGGCGCTTTGGCCGCAGGCGTTGACCCCCAGCCATGGCGCAAGCTTGGTGACACCTTGGGCGAGGCTTACCAAGTCGCCGACGATATCCGTGACGTGATGATGCAAGCCGATCAATTGGGTAAGCCTGCGGGTCAGGACGCGCACTTGGGTCGTCCGAGTGCCGCCGCAGATTTGGGATTGGTCGGTGCGCTCGACTATTTCAATAACCTGATGCAAACCGCTGCGGACTCGGTTCCAGCTTGTGAAAGCCGTGCCGCCATGCGTCAATTGGTTTTGAGCGAATCCGAACGATTGGTGCCACCCTCTGCATGCGAAATGATTACCCGTCAGCATGCTGCTCAATCGTCGCGCGTCAGCGCTTGACAGGCGTCGAGCATGAAAAGCCTGGACCTGGCCAAGCCAACGCAAGCGCGAGGTTTTTCTAGACCGGGATGGCGCCAGCAACTCGATCAGTGGCTAGACAAGCGAATGACCTCACCTGCTTTTTACCGGTGGGCAATTTCCAATCCGTTGACACGCTGGGTCACACGCAGGCGTGCAGCCCAATTATTTGATGTCATGGCGGGATTTGTACACAGCCAAGTCTTGTTGGCATGTGTGCGTTTGAACCTGTTTGAATTGTTACGCGATCAACCACGTTCGCTTGAACAATTGGCGCAACACGGACGCATGCCAGTGGCCGCTATGCAGCGCTTATTGCAGTCAGCGGTGGCTATTCGATTGATTGAATTGCGTGGCGACAACCGCTATGGGCTGGGTGCCTTGGGCGCGCCGGTGGCTGCCGACCCCGGTTTGCGATTAATGATTGAACACAACGCGGTTTTATTCGATGACATGCGCGACCCACTGGCGTTGCTGCGCGACGAAATTCAGCCGCATATGCAGGCCTACTGGCCGTATATGAACGGCGACAACCCGCAGGGTTGGGAAGCAGAAAAAGTAGCACGTTATTCAGAACTGATGTCGGCGTCACAACGCTTTGTGATTGAGGAATTGTTGGCCTCCTATGACTTCTCGGTGCACCAGCAGGTGTTGGATATTGGGGGCGGCAAGGGTGGCTGGGTGTTGGCTTTGGCACAAAAAGTACCCGCGCTTGAATTGCACATGATGGATCTTCCGCCGGTGGCTGCGCTGGCTGCATCACGCATGGAAAAGGCTGGGGTGTCAGAACGTGTCAAGGTGCACGGCGGCAGTTTCATCAGCAACGCATTACCCGCTGGCGCCGATCTGGTCACGCTGGTGCGGGTAGCGCATGACCACCCAGATGTGGTTGTCAAAGCCTTGCTGAACAAAATTTACCAGATGTTGCCCAGTGGCGGTCGAATGTTGCTGGCTGAACCCATGGCACAGCCCGCTGGTGAAAAACCAGTGGGTGATGCTTATTTTCACTTTTATCTGCTTGCGATGGGTAGTGGGCGCTTACGTACTCCTCAAGAGCTGCGAAGTCTGATGCTGGAAGCAGGTTTTGATTCGGTTGAGCCGATTGCGAATCCCATGCCCATGCACACACGCTTGTTGCTTGGACAGAAAAGATAAGTGAATACCCTTGTATGTCAGATAAAACGTCAATTAGAGTTGACACAAATTACTGTAAATTTAACAATACAGACAAGACAAATGCATTTTCATCCTAGGTTGGTTAACGGAGAGACTGATGAGTGACCCTAACAGCAATGAAAAGCCCATCCAATTCGTCGAACGGCTGCGCGAAGAGGCATTCCAAGAGCCTGATGCCGTGCATACGGGCGAAGTGACCAAAGAGACACAGGTCATTGCCATTTACGGCAAAGGCGGCATTGGTAAAAGCTTTACGTTGGCCAACCTCAGCTACATGATGGCCCAACAGGGTAAAAAAGTGTTGCTCATTGGCTGCGACCCTAAAAGTGACACCACCAGTCTGCTGTTCGGCGGCAAAGCTTGTCCGACCATCATCGAAACATCCTCCAAGAAAAAACTCGCTGGCGAAGAAGTCAAGATCGGCGATGTTTGCTTCATTCGTGACGGGGTGTTTGCCATGGAACTCGGCGGACCAGAAGTCGGGCGCGGTTGCGGTGGACGCGGCATCATTCACGGTTTTGAAACGTTGGAAAAACTCGGTTTCCATGAGTGGGGTTTCGACTACGTATTGCTCGACTTTTTAGGCGATGTGGTGTGTGGCGGTTTCGGTTTGCCAATTGCCCGTGACATGTGTCAAAAAGTCATCGTTGTGGCATCCAACGATTTGCAGTCGCTGTATGTCGCAAACAACGTCTGTAGCGCTGTTGAATATTTCCGCAAACTCGGCGGCAATGTAGGTGTAGCGGGCATGGTCATCAACAAAGACGATGGCACAGGTGAAGCGCAATCATTCGCAGCCAATGCAGGTATCCCTGTGTTGGCTGCCATTCCTGCCAACGAAGATATTCGCCGCAAAAGTGCAAGCTACGAAATCATCGGCAAGCCTGATGGCGAATGGGGTTCGTTGTTTGCAGAGTTGGCCAAAAACGTGGCAGAGGCACCGCCCCAGCGACCCAAGCCCCAAACACAGGATCAGTTGCTCGGTTTGTTCAGTGCCGACGTTACCGGACGGGACTTTGTCATGACACCTGCAACTGAAGTAGACATGACCGGTAAGACAGTCATTGACAGGCCAACCCTCGAAGTGGTTTACGACGAAGTCTGAGACTCAAATGCGCGACATCATTCCCATCACTCCCCTGGCCAATGCTGCTGCAACAAGCGCAGACGGCTTGGGCTGTCATGCAGGAAAAGACCAAATGCTGGACGCAGCGGCCAAAGCAGGCAAAAGCGACGTGCTGGCTCAGTATGCAGCTGACTATCCCAAAGGTCCGCATGACCAACCGCAGTCCATGTGTCCTGCTTTCGGCTCATTGCGTGTTGGATTGCGTATGCGGCGTACAGCCACCATCCTGAGTGGCTCAGCTTGTTGTGTTTACGGACTGACATTCACATCGCATTTTTATGGCGCGCGTCGCACCGTCGGTTATGTGCCGTTCAACTCCGAGACCTTGGTCACAGGTAAGCTGTTTGAGGATATTCGTGAGGCTGTGTATGAGCAGGCCGATCCCGACAAACTCGATTGCATTGTCATCATCAATCTGTGCGTGCCCACCGCCAGTGGTGTGCCCTTGCAGTTGTTACCCAAAGAAATCAACGGGGTGCGCATCATTGGTATCGATGTACCCGGTTTTGGCGTACCCACCCACGCAGAAGCCAAAGATGTACTCGCTGGCGCCATGCTTCAGTACGCACGGCAGGAAGCTATGGCAGGTCCCGTAGCAGCGCCGCGTCAAGGCCGCAACAGCAAACCAACCATTACGTTGTTGGGCGAGATGTTCCCAGCTGATCCGATGATCATTGCGCAAATGATCGGCCCCATGGATTTGGCCGTTGGCACCGTAGTACCTACCCGTGAATGGCGAGAACTGTATGCCGCACTCGATTGCAAAGCGGTTGCAGCCATTCATCCTTTCTATACCGCCAGTGTGCGCGAATTTCAAATGGCAGGCCGTCCTGTCGTTGGCTCAGCGCCAGTAGGTATTGAAGGCACTCACCACTGGCTGGGTGCCATCGGTGAAGCCTGCGGTGTGTCGCAAGACAAAATTGACGCCGCCCGTAATCAAACACTGGGTGCCATGCGAGGCGTCATGGCTTCACAAAAAATCAACGGTCGCATCACGCTCAGTGGTTATGAAGGTTCCGAATTATTGGTAGGCCGTTTGCTGATCGAATGCGGCGCAGATTTACGGTATGTAGGCAGCGCTTGCCCATCTACGCCTTGGAACCAGCACGATGCTGAATGGTTAAGAGCCAAGGGCGTGCATGTTCAGTTCCGTGCTTCGCTGGAGCAAGACATGGCGGCTGTTCACGAATTCAAACCTCAATTGGCCATCGGTACCACCCCTGTGGTTCAGGCGGCCAAAGAACTCTGTATTCCTTCTTTGTATTTCACCAACCTGATTTCCGCACGTCCACTCATGGGTGTTGCTGGCGCCGGTTCCCTGATCCAAGTGGTCAATGCAGCCATTGGTAACCAGGCCAGGTTCGATGAAATGAAAGCTTTTTTCGGTACTGTCGGGCAAGGCGATGAGGCTGGTGTTTGGGAGGGCGTTCCTGTCATGCACCCAGACTTCAAAAAAGAAGTACGTCGCCAGTTCGAAAAGAAGCAGAAAAAACGCAAAGCCGAGGAGATGGGCTGATGTTTGTTCTAGACCACGACAGAGCTGGCGGTTATTGGGGTGCGGTGTACGTATTCACCGCCATCAAAGGCTTGCAGGTTGTCATTGACGGCCCCGTAGGTTGCGAAAACCTGCCGGTCACATCGGTGTTGCATTACACCGATGCACTGCCGCCCCATGAGTTGCCCATTGTGGTCACTGGTTTGGCCGAAGAACAGTTAGGACGCGAAGGCACCGAAGGTGCGATGAAGCGTGCGCACAATGTGCTCGACCCCGATTTGCCTGCTGTGGTGGTCACTGGCTCTATTGCAGAAATGATTGGTGGAGGAGTCACGCCTGAAGGTACCAACCTGATGCGCTTTTTGCCGCGCACCATCGACGAAGACCAATGGCAATGTGCCAACCGTGCCATCTACTGGTTGTGGACCGAGTACGGCATGAAAAAAGTGCCTAAGCGTGTGCGTAAAGAGGGCGAGAAGCCACGCGTCAACATCATTGGACCTTGTTACGGTACTTTTAACAGCGCCAGCGATTTGGCTGAAATTCGTCGCATGGTGCAAGGTATTGGTGCTGATATCAACTTGGTGTTTCCATTAGGCAGCCATTTGGCTGAGGTATCGCAATTGGTGGAAGCCGATGTCAATATTTGCATGTACCGTGAATTCGGGCGCATGCTGTGCGAAGCACTTGACCGCCCGTATTTGCAAGCGCCTATTGGCTTGCACAGCACCACTAAATTTTTGCGTAAATTGGGTGAATTGTTGGATCTTGACCCCGAACCATTTATTCAGCGTGAACGTCACACCACCATCAAGCCGGTGTGGGACTTATGGCGCTCGGTCACACAAGATTTTTTTGCGACAGCCAGTTTTGCCGTCGTTGCCACGGACACCTATACGCGCGGTATTCGAAAATTTTTAGAAACAGAAATGGGTATGCCTTGTAAGTTTGCAGTCTCGCGTATGCCGGGACAGAAAACAGACAACGCCGCAGTACGCGAAATGGTCCACAAACAAATGCCACTCATTTTGTTTGGCAGTTACAACGAACGCATGTACTTGGCCGAGGCTGGCAGTACTGGACCGATGAAGGCGTCGTTCATTCCTGCATCATTTCCAGGCGCCATCATTCGTCGTCATACAGGTACGCCTTTCATGGGTTACAGCGGTGCCACCTACTTGATTCAAGAAGTGTGCAATTCTTTGTTTGATGCTTTGTTTCATATTTTGCCGTTAGGCACGGACATGGACAAAGTAGATGCAACGCTGGCTCGCGGTATCAGCGGCGCACAGGAAAACACCCCTTGGGAAGACGCAGCTCAAAACCGTTTGCATGCATTGGTATCCGGTCAACCGGTATTGGTACAAATTTCTGCGGCCAAGCGATTGCGCGATCTCGCCGAAGGCAAGGCCCGTTCTGGTGGCGAAGAACTTGTCACCGAAGACCATGTCAACAAAGCCGGCCTTGAACTCGGTCTGGGAGAGACAGTTTGAAAACGGCTGATGTATTTTTTTCATATGCACTCGCGTATGGAACTACCCCGATGTCGTGGCAGCAGCTGCGGCTACCCAAGTTGCGCGGGTTGGGCGCAGCGTTGGCCTTGCGGCCATTTTGAAGAAGGAGCATCGCATGTCAAATCATCGGACATCCATTTCCGGCCTGACTGACGAGGAAGCCCAGGAGTTCCACCAGTTCTGGATCCAAGGAACCGTCGCCTTCACAGCTGTCGCTGTGATAGCACACATCTTGGTCTGGGCATGGCGGCCTTGGCTCTAAGTCAAGTTCTTTAATCGAACGGAGTAAACCCATGGCTAACACCACCTCTTTTGAATCGCATAAAGCATCCGATTGGGATGAAAAAATTGCGTTTGTTCTGATATTTGTTCCCTGTTTCGTTGTCTTGTTTTCGTTTGCTTTTGTCGGTCAAATGATTGGCATGCGTTGGAAATCCTGGCTACCCGGGGCGGAGAACATGCCAAACATCATTTCAGGTGTCAAGGCTTCGGTTTATACGTTCATGTCTCACATCATTTAGGAGAAATCATCATGTGGAGAATTTGGCGCTTGTACGACCCTTTGCGGGCCATGGTGGTCCAGGGTATTTTTCTGTTCGGTTTGGCAGCAATGATCCATCTCATTTTGCTCAGCACGAACAAGTTCAACTGGCTGGATGGCGCGAAAAAGCCTGTAGCTGCATCGGCGCAAAACTCGCCTATGCCTGCGGCTGTTCCTGCCGAAAAGTCCTGAACTTTGTCAGCACCGGCAGGTGCTGTTTAAAAGACAGCACCTGCACTTTTAAATTCTTTGTGACATCACTTGCGGCAGGAGGGCTAACACATGGCCATGCTCAGCTTTGAAAAAAAATACCGCGTTCGAGGTGGAACCCTTGTCGGTGGTGATTTGTTTGATTTTTGGTTAGGTCCGTTTTACGTGGGCTTTTTCGGGGTCACCACCATCTTTTTTGCGTTCCTCGGAACAACCATGATTTTGTGGGGCGCCTCACAGGGCCCAAGCTGGAATCTGTGGCAAATCAGCATTGCTCCGCCCAACCTGTCCTACGGCCTGCGCTTTGCGCCGCTGATGGAAGGGGGCTTGTGGCAACTCATCACCATTTGTGCCTTGGGCGCGTTCGTGTCTTGGATGCTGCGTGAAGTTGAAATTTGCCGCAAGTTGGGCATGGGCTATCACGTGCCCGCTGCTTTCAGCATGGCGATCTTTGCGTACTTCACGCTTGAAGTGATTCGCCCCGTGTTGATGGGCGGATGGGGTCATGCATTTCCTTACGGCATTTACAGCCACCTCGATTGGGTGTCCAACGTCGGCTACCAATACCTGCACTTTCATTACAACCCAGCTCACATGCTGGCGGTGAGTTTCTTCTTTGCCACCACGTTCGCGTTGTCGCTGCATGGTGCTTTGATTTTGTCGGCTACCAATCCTGGCAAGGGTCAGGTTGTCAAAACACCTGAGCATGAGGACACGTTTTTCCGCGACACCATCGGTTACTCCATTGGCACCTTGGGTATCCATCGTCTCGGGGTATTTCTCGCTATGGCTGCTGTGGCTTTCAGTGCTTTGTGTATTGTGATCAGCGGTCCGTTCTGGAGTCGCGGCTGGCCAGAGTGGTGGGGTTGGTGGCTGAATTTGCCGATCTGGTCTCAGTGGCCTTGACGATTGACAGGAGCAATATAAATGGCTGACTACTACAACCTTTTCACAACTGTCCAAGCCAAGGGACCGGTACACCATGGTGTGGAACTGGGCAAGGGCAATGACACCCGCTTCGGACACCCTGCTATTTTTTGGATATTAGGCAAACTCGGCAATGCACAACTCGGCCCTATTTACCTTGGTGGTTTTGGTGTGCTGTCCCTGGTCTGCGGCATGTTGGCATTCAACATCATCGGTTTGAACATGTTAGCTTCTGTCAACTGGGATCCGGTGCAACTGGTGCGTCAGTTGTTTTGGCTGGCGCTTGAACCGCCACCGCCTGAATACGGGTTGTCAATGCCACCGCTGAACCAAGGCGGTTGGTTTTTGATTGTCGGTTTGTTGTTGTCTATTTCTGTGTTGGCTTGGTGGGTGCGCATGTACCGCCGCGCGATTGCATTAGGTATGGGCACGCATGTGGCCTGGGCGTTTGCCGCAGCTTTATGGCTGTTCTTTGTGCTCGGTTTTTTCCGCCCGATTTTGATGGGATCATGGGGCGAGGCAGTGCCTTACGGCATCTTCCCTCACTTGGATTGGACAGCGGCTTTGTCCATTCGTTATGGCAATCTTTTTTACAACCCTTTCCACGCTTTGTCGATTGTGTTCTTGTATGGCTCGGTGCTGCTGTTTGCGATGCACGGTGCGACCATCTTGGCCGTGACCCGTTACGGCGGCGAGCGTGAGATTGAGCAAATTGTTGACCGTGGCACAGCCTCTGAACGCGCTGGATTGTTTTGGCGATGGACCATGGGCTTTAACGCCTCCATGGAATCCATACACCGTTGGGCCTGGTGGTTCGCGGTGCTGTGTCCGTTGACCGGTGGTATCGGCATTTTGCTGACCGGTACCGTGGTGGACAACTGGTATTTGTGGGCGATCAAGCACGGTGTCGCGCCGCCGTATCCAAATGTTTTTCCTGCTGTGATTGACCCGGCACTGACCCTGGGAGCGAAGCCATGATTGCATACCAATGGACCCAACGCTTATGGCAATGTGCTGTGGGCTTGTCAGCCGTGTTGCTATTATCAGGATGCGAATTACCAAGCCCTAACAGCGTACAGCATGGCTACCGTGGCACGGGCATGGTGCAGGTGTACAACACCCGATTGCTTGCCGATAAAGTCTTGGTCAATGTGCCACCTGTGGCCCTTCCTCAAGCACCGTCTGAAGGACCCAAAGCCTCTCAGACTTACAAAAATGTAAAGGTACTTGGCAATCTGAGCACCGCCCAGTTCAACCGATTGATGGTTTCCATTACGGCATGGGTTGCTCCTAACGAAGGTGGTTGCGTCTATTGCCACAACCCGGCCAATTTTGCCGAAGATGCCAAATACACCAAAGTGGTTGCCAGACGCATGCTACAAATGACGCAATACATCAACAGCGAATGGAAAAACCACGTTGCTGAAACTGGCGTGACTTGTTATACCTGTCACCGTGGACAACCTGTGCCATCGGCCATATGGTTTACCAAAGACCATCAACCGCATGGTTCTAACTTCATGGGCGACAAGGCAGGACAAAATGAGCCCGCAGTTGAAGTGGGCCTGGCCAGCTTGCCTAACGATCCCTTCACACCGTTTTTGTTGCAAGCCAAAGACATCCGCATGAATGGTCCTACCCCGTTGCCTTCAGGTAACCGACATTCAACCAAACAAACCGAATGGACTTATGCGTTGATGACGCACATGTCAACCTCGCTGGGTGTGAATTGCACTTATTGTCACAACAGCCGTTCATTCCAAAGCTGGGAGAACAGTCCGCCGCAACGCGCCACTGCATGGTGGGGCATCCGCATGGCACGTGATTTGAACGTCAATTACATGGAGCCTTTGACACCGGTATTTCCTGAACATCGCAAAGGTGAACTCGGTGACGCACCTAAACTTAATTGCAACACCTGCCATCAAGGTGCTTACAAACCTTTGTTCGGTGCACCCATGGTCAAAGACTTTCCTGAGTTGTCTCCCCCCTGGTCTGGAAAACCGCCGCAGGTTGCCAGTCAGTGACCGCTAGCTAAGCTGTATCCAACTATCAAGCATGAAATTCCCATGGTCAACCAAGATCCCTTGTCCATGGCAGTTTCAGGTGTGGTGGTGGTACTGCTGGTGGATTACCTGAGAGCGCACCAAGGCTGGGGTTGGATGCGACTGGTGCAAGGCGCCTCAGGATTGAAAGACACGCCGGGTTTGCTGTTCACCAAAGTCATGGGCAGTGGCCATGAAGGCGGCTTTGTGCTTCGACCCAGTGCCACCCACCAAGGGTTGATTTGCATGTTTGAAACCGCAGAGCAAGCCGATCAATTCATAGACGGACCCGTGGTGCAGGCTTATGCAGACCGTGCCAAATCATTGTTTGTCAGTGCATTGGCTGTGACTTCGGTACGCGGCAGCTGGGATGGACACCACTGGGGTGTCACACCAGAGCAAAGCCTTGGCAAATACACCGATTTGGATACCGCTTCTGCCGGCATGGTGGCGCTCACACGCGCCAGTATCCGGCCCGCCAAAGCGGTGGCGTTTTGGCGTTATGCACCTGCTGCACAAGATGATTTAAAAAATGCACCAGGCTGCTTGCTGGCCATGGGCTTGGGTGAGGCTCCATTGGTGCGCCAGTGCACTTTCAGTCTTTGGAAAGACACACCCTCCATGGTTACTTATGCGCATTCAGGGGCGCACCAAGAGGCGATACAAGCCGCCTATAAAAGTGATTTCTTCTCCGAGTCCATGTTTGCGCGTATGCGCGTGTTGCGACGTGTGGGGGACTGGGCCGGTGTGATGACAACCCATGGGGCGCAAGGAGATGGTCTTGGCTGAACACAAAGTTGTCGTGGTCGGTGCTGGCATGGCCGGTTTGGTGACCGCATTGCAATTGGCGCACGCAGGTGTGCAAGTAACCGTGGTGGATAAAGCTGCTGGCCCTGGGGGGAAAATCAGGCAATTGATGCCCAATGGCATACCGGTTGACAGCGGCCCCACCGTATTCACTATGCGTTGGGTGTTTGATCAAATACTGGCCGACGTAGGTACTCGGCTTGAATCCGAATTGCGCATACATCCGCTGAATATCTTGGCCAGACATTTTTGGGAAGATGGCTCGCAATTGGATTTGTATGCAGATCCCGCGCAATCCTTGGATGCGGTCGCCCATTTTGCGGGAGGTGCCGAGGCAGACAGGTTCAAGAAATTTTGTGAAACAGCCCGTCAGGTGTATGACGTGCTTGAAGGGCCATTCATCAAATCTCCATCTCCATCGATGGCTCAGATGATGGGTAGTTTGGGCCCGCGCGGTTTGGCCACGTTAGCTTCCGTAGGGCCCATGCGCAGTTTGTGGCACAGCTTGGGGCGACATTTCACCGATCAACGATTGCGTCAATTGTTTGCGCGATATGCCACTTATTGCGGTTCATCGCCATGGGAAGCACCGGCTACATTGATGCTGATTGCACAGGTAGAAATGGACGGTGTCTGGGTGGTAGACGGTGGCATGCATGCATTGGCAGCGTGTTTGATGCGATTGGCGCAAGCCCGTGGCGTCAATTTCTTATTCAATAGCGAATGTGAACGCATCGAATTGGACAAAGGCAAAGTATCTGGTGTGCGATTGATGCAAGGAGACAGTTTGCGTGTGGACAGCTTGGTATTCAACGGCGATATTTCAGCCTTACGCAAAGGATTGCTCGGACCCGGCTTGCAAAAATCAGTCCAAGAAAAAGTACAACCCCGATCGTTGTCAGCGGTGACATGGTCTATGCATGCTGACACTGGTGGCATGGCACTAGACCGACACAATGTGTTTTTCAGAAACACCTATGCGAGTGAATTTGAAGACATCTTCACGCATGGCAAATTGCCGCATCAGCCGACGGTGTATGTGTGCGCCCAGGATCGCGGGATAGGCACACAACCAGAAGGCGCTGAGCGACTTATGTGTCTGGTCAATGCGCCAGCGCGTGGCGACAAGCCACAATCAGAGGATGAATTGCAGGCTTGCGCACACAGCAGTCAAGCATTGATGGCCGCTTCAGGTTTGCATTTAAATTTGGAATCCACCGCATCATGTATTCGCACCACACCCCAGGACTTTCACCAACTGTTTCCAGCGACGGGCGGGGCCTTGTACGGACAGGCCACACATGGATGGATGGCGGCGTTCGCCCGCTCCAACGCCCGCTCGCAAATACCGGGTCTTTATTTGGCGGGGGGCAGCGTGCATCCGGGGCCGGGGGTGCCGATGGCAGCGATGTCTGGGCGATTGGCGGGCGCAGCGTTGATGGCAGACCTCGGTTTGACCAGTTTGTCCCGCAAGACGGTTATCTCTGGTGGTACGTTGACGCACTGAGTGACGATGGCCACTGGGGCTTGAGCATCATCGCGTTTGTAGGCAGCGTGTTTTCGCCTTATTACGCTTGGGACAGGTCACGCAAACTCACATTACCTGACAACTATTGTGCGTTAAATGTCGCGCTTTACAGCAAGCATGCCAAACGCTGGACCATGACCGAACGCGGCGCACGGCACTGTCACCGGGACGATACCCAGTTCACCATTGGCCCCAGCCAATTGCGTTGGGATGGAAATGCATTGGTGATCGACATCGATGAAGTTGGCGTGCCATTGCCACACCGTGTGCGCGGGCAAGTGCGGGTGCATGCAGACACTTGGTTTAACTTCAGCACACCCATAGACCACAGCGGCAAACACCGTTGGGGACCGTTGGCACCGACTGCACGTGTCGAAGTGAATTTGCAGCATCCATCGCAACAATGGACGGGTAATGCGTATCTGGATTCCAACGAGGGCGATGAACCCATAGATCGTTCATGCCATGAATGGGATTGGTCGCGCAGTCCCATGAAAGACGGCAGTACGGCAGTCATTTATGACTTGCAAGGTAAACCTGGCATACAAGAGGACAAGCTGTTGGCTTTGCGATTCAAACCCGATGGCTCTATAGAAAAATTTACAGCACCTGAAAGACAGACGATCAACCCCACGCTGTGGCGCATTCAACGGCGTATGCGCAGTGAATCGTCGGTGCAAGTGCAGGAGCAATTAGAAGACACGCCTTTTTACCAACGCGCTTTACTTAAAAGCAGATTGCTGGGGGAAGAGGTGCAAAGTTTTCATGAGACTTTGTTTGTGCCAAGGTTGGTGTCGCCGGTGGTGCAAGCCATGTTGCCTTGGCGCATGCCACGGCGCAATTAATCACCATCGAAGCGCGTATTCATATGCGTTATGTGCCTTTGAAAACCGGTTGGCGTCGCTCAGCAAAAGCAGCCAGACCTTCGGCAAAATCTTGGCTGCTTGAGCTGGCGTTTTCACGCTCACGCAAGCGGTGTTCGTCATACTTTGCGCAAGCAATTTCATTCAATGATTGTTTCGTGGTTTGAGCAGCGAGCGGCGCGAGTGCCAGCACATCATCGACCAAGGCTTGCAAGCCGCTGTCCCATTCGACGGGCGAATGCCAGCTTTCAAAAATACCCAAGGCATTCAGTTGTGATTGATTGAACACCCGCGCAGTCAAAAAGGCACGTTTGGCCACAGCGATGCCAAAGTGGCTGACGTAACGTTGCAATCCACTGGGGTAGTAATGCAAACCTAATGCCGCGGCTGGCATGCGCCACTCAATGCTATGCAGTGCGATGCGTAAATCGCAGGCCAGCACCAAATCGGTGGCGCCGCCATACACACTGCCATTCAAAGCGCACACGGTGACAGGGCGCAGTGACGCCAAAGCATCAGCGATTTTTTCAAATGCGTGAGAGCCTTGTGCGTTGTCTTTGAAACCGCCAATGTCATAGCCCGCACAAAACACCGGTTTGGGCTGGCCGTGCGTGTTGGCAGTCAATACCAATACACGCACATTTTCATCTTGGTTGATCTGATCAAACTGTTCCAGCAACGTGACAAGGTCGGCGTTTTCCAAACGGTTGCGTTGCGCTGGACGGTTAAAGGTGAGGGTGGCAACACCTGCAGCGATGTGTAGCAATGGCGGGGTGCTGTCGTGGGTGGAGGTCATTCAGGGGCTTTCAAGGGCAAATCAATTTGATTTTTGGGAAGTAGGTTTTGTAGCGGCCTGCATCGCGGGTAAGTAATTTGAATTTCTCAGCTTCGGCATGAGCACCAATGAAAAAATCGGGCAACACACCAGTCTTGGTTCCACCGCTTTGTCGGTATTGACGAAACGCTTTGCCTGCCAACAAAGCAGCAGGGCGCGTCAGATCAAGCACTTGGATACTCAGCGTCGCCAGAAACCCGTCGAGCAGTTTGTGTTCTGTCGGGTAAGCAGACAACTCGGCGTAGACCACCATGTTGATCGCCAGTTGACCTGGCTTTGCATTGCGCAATTGCTTGACAGACCAAGGCATCCAAATAGCGTCTGCCTTGTAAATATCGAGCAGCACATTGGTGTCCACCAAAATCATGGCTTGTTCCAGTCATCGCCTCGGGTGATGGCCATCCACTCGTCGGTGCTGGGGCCTTCTTTAGCTATGCCGATGAATTGGCGGATAGGGTCGTCCGGTGACAGAAAAGACAAGTCAGGAGCGGGAAGCTGCCGGGCGGCTGTGTCTGACTTGGCCGCCACCATGTACTCGGCCAAAGCTTGTTGCACCACGTGAGATTTGGACAGATTGCGAGAAGCACAAAACTGTGTCAGATCGCGCTCAATGGGCTCGGGTAAACGGACAGACAGCATGGTTGCTCCTCGTCAAAAAGTAACGGTTTATCGATGGACGTCATTGTATGACAAATTAATTTTAAATGTCATACAGATTAAACAAAGGGAATTCGTCATGGCCGCGAATAAGCCAGCGTTGACTGGGGCGAGCCAGGCTTATGTGTTCACCTGATGTTGCAAATATTGTTAAAAAAGTGATAACAACAAGTATTGCAGAGAGTACTTACCGGATGTTTATAGAGTTCAGTGCACCACCACCGGCACCTCAGTCGCAGGCGGCGTATTGCGCGAACGGTGGCAGCGCACCAAGCCGTCAATCATCACCATGCCTATGCCGGGTATGTCGCCAAGTTGTACGCTCTCCAACAAGGTTTTTCCAGCGGTGTGTTGCGCGCGGTCCATGAACACAAAGTCGGCGGCGCGTCCGACTTCAATCAAACCGCAATTCAGGTTGCGTATACGCGCCGTGTTGCCTGTTGCAAAACAAAACACCAGCTCGGCGGGTATGTGGGCCAAGCTGGAGAGCAAGGCGATCATGCGCAACATGCCCAGTGGTTGCGCGCCTGAACCCGCAGGTCCATCGGTGCCCAAAATCACGCGGTGCGGGCACTTCAGTTCGAGCGCGGCAATGGCGGCTGCAATCGCCACGCGTTCGTTACCGTTGTGCACGATCTCAATGGCGCGACTGGACTTCTCGCACAACTCGCACACATGGGCTTCACTTAATGAGGTGTGGCCGCCGTTGATGTGACCAATGACATCGGCATCGGCTTCAAGCACCACGTCTTTGTCGATCAAGCCCGAACCGGGGATGGACGGTCCGCCCGTGTGTATGGTGCTTTGTATGCCATGTTTGCGTGCCCAAGCTACCATTTCTTTGGCTTCATAACCGGCTTTGACCGAGCCCAATCCCACTTCACCCAAGAGCGTCACGCCCGCGGAGGCGAGTTCTGCAAAGTCGTGCTCGGTCATGCCTTTTTCGATGATGGGTGCACCGGCAATCACTTTGACACCGCCGGGTCGAAAGTTGCTGAAGGCGCGTTGTGCGGTGATCGCAAGCGCTTTCAAGCCAACGATATCTTTGGGGCGTCCCGGCAAATGCACTTCACCCGCAGACACCATGGTGGTCACGCCGCCGTTCATGGTCGAGTCTATCCAACCGATTTGGTTTTGTCTGGGGGTCCAATCGCCGAAAACCGGGTGCACATGGCTGTCGATCAGGCCAGGTGCCACGCAGGTCTGGCGCACATCTATGACGGTTTTTGCGCCCTCGGTGTGCAAGTCTTTGTAGTTGCCCACTGCCATGATGATGCCGTCCATGACGACGATGGTGTCGGCTTGCAAAACGGGTTGGTCAATGTCGCCCGAGAGCAGCAAGCCGATGTTTTTGATAACGACTTTGCCGGATGCTTCTTCGATTGCAGCGGTGGCCATGACGGACTCCTTGGTACTATGGTGTGATGGGGCAATGGCAAAGCCACAAGCATAATGCGTCTTGGCCTTTGCCCAGATCCTTACCTATCCGAACGGCATGCACACACCGAGCAACACACACACCGATGGACTGCCTGCAGCAGACAACACGCTGCCCTCAGGCTTGCAGCGCGTCGAGCCCAAACACGGACCAGTGCGCGAGGGCAAGGTGGAATGCAATGCCTGCCCGGTGCTGTGTCAAATTTCAGAAGGCCGTGTCGGTGCCTGCGATCGCTACGCCAACCACGAAGGTCTGCTGGTGCGCTTAGACCCAGTGGTGATGCTGAGCCGCCAAGCGGCGAGCACGGCAACTCAGCCGTTGATACCACGTACAGAAGCAGACACCTTGCCGCAAACACTGTCTATGGGTGAGAGCGAAGAACGCGGCGTTTTCGTCACCGGCATAGGCGCGTCCACGACTTATCCGGATTACAAGCCTGCGCCTTTCATTGTCGCGTCCAAATCGCGTGGCGTGGACATGGTGACGGTGGTGACCGAGGGCATCTTCAGTTATTGCAGTCTCAAGGTGAAGATAGATACCGACCGTTACCTCGGCAACGAGCGGGCAGCCGTGCTGTACCAAGGCGAAGAAGTCGGCCATGTCACGACAGCG
>Ga0136641_1000148_pt1 | contig 29452 bp, 24 predicted proteins | sample EliLak1302023Y_FD_115312 | JGI IMG/M metagenome (GOLD analysis project Ga0136641, IMG submission 115312) | Freshwater microbial communities from Elizabeth Lake, Yosemite National Park, California, USA - 13020-23Y | ecosystem: Environmental > Aquatic > Freshwater > Lake ...
GTACCCAGACGAACCTGTTCGCCGCCGAGGTCCAGGTTTTTCTTCTTCCGATTATTCTGGACTGCGTTCGTAGCCATATCTACTAGATACCAAGAAACGGTCTAAAAATGAAACGCTTCTCACTGTAGAGATGACAGAAGCTGCGAATAAACTGTTTAACCCCTGGAATTCTAAGAATCGTAATATTTCGTTACACGATTGTATTACAATTCTTAAAAAGTATGGCTATAAGGGCCGTGTGAAGGATATTGCGTATTTTCAGCAAGCCTGTATTCATACCAGTTATGTGGATAAATCCGATCAGTGGAAGCAGCAAGATGAGCCCATGACCTTAGCGGAACGTCCACCTAACTGTCTTCCTCTCAAAGAGGCAGACAATGAGGAGCTTGAGTATGCGGGAGATGGGCTTTTGGGAGGGATTATTGCCTGTTATTTACGAGAGCGTTATAGTGGCCGTGGTGAGGGATTTATGACAACACTGCGAACCAATATCGTGAATAACCAGAAGTTAGGTGAGCTGGCTCTCAAGGTGGGTCTTGCTCCTTTCTTGATTATTAGTCGTCATGTGGAGGAAGTGTGTAATGGTCGCAAGAATCTTCGTCTACTCGGAAGCATGTTTGAGTCGTGGCTGGGGGCGCTGTATTATTCGGAGGGAGCGGGTGGTCGTGGCTTTGAGGCCGTACAGACCTTTGTCATTCACGTAATCGAAAAGCATATTGATTTTGTGGAATTGATTACTAACAATCGGAATTTTAAGGATCAGTTGCTTCGGCATTTCCAGGCGGAGTATCATCAGCCGCCCAAGTACAAGGAGGTACGCGTGCAGGGACCTCCTCATGATCGTACATTTACGATGGGTGTTTTGGATATACACGGCAATGTGATTGCGGAGGCTACGGCGCGAAATAAACCAGAAGCGGAGCAGGCCGCCAGTCGTCTGGCCTTGGATGTGCTGAAAAAAGATCTAAAAATTAGTATTGCAAATTAGGATGTCGGCACCAACAGGGAAGGGGTTTGTGTTTAAAAGTAAAAAGATTCAGGAAGCGCCGCCGGCCTTAAAGGAGCTTCCCACGCCTTTGGAAGAGGCCTTGTCAATGAAGCCGAGCCCTTTGACCTCGGTGCGAGGAATGTTTGAGAGTACCGCGGCTGTACCTGCTCCTGTAGCTGTTACTGCGCCTATAGCGAAGAAACCAGTGGTAAAAAAGGCCGTCCCACCCCCTGCACCTGAAGTTGAGAGTATTTTTGCACCTGTGGCTGCACCTGTGGCTGCACCTGTGGCTGCACCTGTGGCTGCACCCGCACCCATACCTGTAGCTACCGCCGAGCCAAGTAACTCAGAATCGAGCAACTCAGAGTCGAGCAACTCAGAGTCGACAGACTCAAACGAGGTCTCTCTTCCTGAGGATCGTCTTCAGAAACTCGACATCATTGAAGATGAGGATTTACAGCTTTTGACAGAGAGGATGTTTCAAGAAGAACTTGATGACCCCTATGAGGTTGCCGCACCCCAGGCCTATGTGCCTGAAAATCGCCGTTCTTTTGCTAATTTTATTCGGATGACCTACGATGATTTCAGCTTGAAGCCTGTGGGCGAGGCCTTAGCTGTTCTCCCAGGCGACAAATATCCCTACCAGAAATTTGTGCGTGAGTATATCCGCCAGGCGAGCCCCTATCGTGGGGTTCTCGTCTATCACGGCCTCGGTTCAGGCAAGACCTGCACCTCCATCGCTGCCTCTGAGGCCCTTTTTTCCACGGCGGGCAAGAAGATTATAGTGATGACGCCCTTCTCTTTGCGTAAAAATTTCTTGAAAGAGGTGAGCTTCTGCGGTTTCAGACATTTTCGTCTGGATAATCACTGGACGGCCCTGGATAAGAAAAATCCCTCGTATCTCCTCTTCGCCCAGGAAATCCTGGGTCTCTCGTCTTTGTATCTTCGCACGGCCACCTCGATCTGGGTCCCAGATTTCCGCGAGGCTGAGTCCAATTACGCGGATCTTCCCTCGGAGGAACAAACGGAAATCCGCAAACAAATTCTCGCCCAGCTTATCTGGCATCCCACCAAGTCTCCCAATGGACGTATCCGCTTCATTAATTACAACGGTATTACGAAGAAAGCTCTAAAGGATCTGGCCTGCAAGGAACAGAAGTTTTTTGATAACTCCGTGATTATCATCGACGAGATTCACAATTTGGTCCGTCTCATGCAGGGCAAGATTGAGAAGTATCTGGTTCCTCGCGCCACACGTCCTGAGTTGCAGGTTTTGGAGTCGGTCACACCAGGCCCCTATGTTCCCAAGCACTGCGAAGATACGGCCAAGCCTTATGAGCGTGGCTATCTTCTCTATCGTCTTCTGTTGTCCGCGAAGAATACGAAAATCATCGGTCTCAGTGGCACGCCCATTATCAACTTTCCAGAGGAGCTCGGTATTCTTGCAAATATCTTGCACGGCTATCAAAATGTGATTGAGATTAACTTCTCAGACACGTCGGAGGAGGCCATTCAGAAGATGCGTGAGATTTCTATGTCAAATGCATATACGGACTTTGTGGGGGTACAAAAGGGCACGGCGGCGGTGGCTGGCACACGTCTTACTCTCACTCTTCTTCAGCCTGGTTTCCGAAAGGTCGCGGAGGGTGTCGAGCGGATTCCTCGTGAGGAGCCACAGCCCACCTATGAAGAGACTGTAGAGGAGTTAAAGAGATCTTTTACGAATCTGGGGCTCAAGATTAAGGGCGAGCCTGCGGTGTTTGCGGAGCCGATTCTACCTCCCTTTGGCGAGCCGTTCCGCAACAATTTCCTGGCAAAGGATGCGCTCGGTCTGAAGAATACGATTGTCTTGGGGAAGCGTCTCTCGGGTCTTATTTCGTATTACAAGGGCAGTCGTCAGGATCTTATGCCTGCGATTGCCAAGGATGAGGTGGTCCGCGTGCCCTTTTCCAGCTACTCGCAGAAGCAGTACAGTATCGTGCGCTTGGAGGAGATCCAGGGCGAGATGAAAAAGAAGAAACCGACTGCGGGTTTGGAGGCAGATATCTTTGATTCGCGTGTCTCAACGAGCGGATATCGGATGGGAAGTCGCCAGAAGTGCAATTTCTCTTTTCCTCCTGGCGTAAATCGTCCCAAGCCTCGCTCGCGGGCCGAGCAGAATGAGGAATTGGGCCAGGATCGCGATATTCCAGATACTGCACCAGATCTTGAGGTAGAGGGCCCTGTTTCCACCTTTACGATGGATGATTTGGAGGAGGAAGAGGAAGAGGATGAGGACTACGAGGACGATGAGGACGAAGACGAGGACGAGGAAGACGATGCGGAAGAAAAAGCGCCAGCCCAGACCATTTCTCTCAAGAAGCTCATGAAGTCAAAGGCGGCCAGAGACTGCAAGACTCCTCTTCTGCCTGGCGAGACCTATGCGCTGGCTCGTCAGCGGGCCAAGGATTGTTTGCGGGAGCAGGCGGGGGCCGATCTCCGTCTCGGCAAGTTGGATACGTATTCTCCAAAGTTTGCGGCTATCTTAGAGGGTATTCTCGCGACTCCAGGATCCAGTCTGCTCTATAGTCAATTCTATGATATGGAAGGTATCTCTATCTTCCGCATCTGCATGGATCTCAATGGATTCTCGCCTATCGAGATTATTAACACCGCGGCAGGACCCGCCTTCAGCGCCGCGACGGAGGAGTCTTTGCGTAAGGGTCCTGATTCGGGCGAGAATCGTTATATCACATTCTCGGGTGCGGAGTCTGAGGATATTCGTCGTCTTGCTCTCGATGTCTTTAATGCAAAATTCGATGAGCTTCCCTCGCAGCTCAAGACGGTTTTGTCCCGCTCAGGATTTACGAATAACCACCGCGGCCAGCTGTGCCGTGTCTTCTGCATCACGAGTGCGGGTGCTGAGGGTCTGTCTCTTAAGAATGTGCGTGCAGTTCACATTATGGAGCCGTATTGGAATGATGTGCGTCTTCGTCAGGTGAAGGGTCGTGCCATTCGTATTGGCAGCCATCTCGAGTTACCTGAAGATCAGCGGAATGTCTCGATTTACACGTATGTGAGTGTGTTTGGGGAGGAGATGCAGACGGCTAAGGAGGGTGATGCGAAGATCGATGAGTCGATTCGGCTGCGTGATATGGTGAGTCGTAAGGAGGCCGAGCTCTTGAACTTGCCGATTCCGAAGACGTCGGCCAGTTATGTCTTGACCTCGGATGAGCGTCTTTTCGTGATTGCGGAGCGGAAGAAGCGGGTCATCGAGGAATTAGAAAAGGTCATGAAGCAGTCAGCGATTGATTGTCAGTTGAATGCGCCAGAAAACCAGGAAGTAAAGTGCATGGTGTTCCCGCTTACGGATAAGGTGGGCGATTTTCTCTATCATCCTCTTCTCGAGCAGGATATCAAGGAATCAGGCAGTCAGTTTGAGAGTATTACGAAGGTGACGAAGCTCATTGCCTGGAAGGGTGTGAAGTATGTGGCGGTAGAGAAGGCTCGTGAGGCTGGATTGATTACGAGCTTCGATCTCTTTCCCTATGCGGATAAGGAGAAGCTGGTGGCAGGCGTGACGTTGACGCCTGTGGGTAGCACAGGGGCGAAGGATAATTTACCTTCCGCGCCGATTACAATTCTATGAGGGGAGCGTAGTAGCATCACGATTAAAGGCGGTACCTTGTTCGACCAGTGCGGGATCGGCCCAGAACGCGACACCCTTGTGTATCATATTTTGATAATTCATTTCCCAGTCGATAATTTCACGGAAGGGCACGAAGGTTGTGACAAGTTTTTGGAGAAACTTCGTTTGGAATAACATACTATCCGTGCAGCGAAATACGAGATTATGTGGAGGCGGATATGCCTTGGTAGGAGAGAAAAGAGACTTGGGTACCTCGTCAGGACGTGTTCCGATTCCTTCTCCTAAACTCACATAATCCCAGTCACGGTCCTGTAGATCCTGCAAGAGGCCGTTGAGGCGAGGCACAAAGTCTTCACGGAGATAGACATCGGACTCGAGTGTAATTACACGCTGTGTCTTGGAGTCTATTGCATCCCGAAGACAATGATAGAAATTAAATCCGAGCGAGATTTCTCCGAGGGTGAGATTTGCTCCCTTGAAGGTGAAGGTAGGGCAGCCGCGCTGGAGAAAGGGATCATAGATAGCAAAGATCGTGTTGGCACTGAGATCGGATCCCCAGCAAGGTGCGACGACACGGAGCTTGTCGCGTGGTATTCCACGCTCTAAAAGATGAGGAATCAACCTATCAAAGCGTTGTTTTTCTTTGGTAGGATGACAAATTACATAGACAGCGTCTATTTCTGCAGGCCAGTCCATCTCTTTCTGTCTTTATGTATATGTTCTTAAACCGGTTCGTTTTTTTAAAAATTGATGCATGGGGCCTGATTTTGAGCTTTTAAAAATGACAGATCCCCTTGCAAGAAGGGGACAAAAATGGGAGGACGAGGAAGTCCTACAGCTTTTGAACTCGATACGAAAGAATAAGAGTATTTCAGAGATTGCTATAGAACATCAACGTACTGTGGGAGGTATTCAGGCTAACATATGTAAATTAGCAGCAGACTATTGGTTTAATGACAAGCGATCAATCGAAGAGATTACGCAATTAACAGGTCTCAATAAGGAAGCAATTGAGGAGACAATTAAATGTAGAGAATCGAAGAAACGCTTTCAAACCTATAAGTTTGCCTTGAAGCGTTTGGAAAAGTATAAGGCAAGTAAGTCCCAGTCTTCACAGGCAGCCTCCTCAAACGAAACTGAGATTATAACTTTATTAAAAGATATACAAACGAAGTTATCTCTTTTAATAGAAAAATTCCAATAGCTCGCCTAAATACTATTATCAGGACGCAGACGGCTCGCCGAATCCATATCTCGTGTAATGACACGCAAGACCACCTGTGTCTGATGATTGAGATTGATAAAGCGTCCTGAGCTGAAGGCCGTGCCAACCAGGTCCGAGAGGAAACCGGTATTCAGCGTGGAGGATCCGCCCCAGTAGGGGATGGTTTCGGATCCTGTCGTCGGATCGCCGAAATTATTACGTATGATAACATAATTACAATAGCCCTGAATATTACCTCCCGTTTTATAGCCATTCACGGGATCAAAGCGACCCACATCAATCACAAGATGACCTGTGGAACGCTGCATGAAGGCCAAGAAATCACTGCTGGCTCCATTGAGAGTGAAGCCAGGGGGGAAGACCAAATTCTTGAAAACAATCCGATCCGCCTGTGACATGAGGAACTTGCTGAACCAGGTCTTTGTCTGCACCCAGATGTAGGACCCACTGGTATCAACATAGTAGGTACCTGCAGTATCAACCGAGCCCCCAGGCCAGTTACCAATCTGGGAGCTGAGAAGGCAGCCACTCACATCCAGTGTATCGAGGCTGGGGCTGATCGTGTTTCCATCAGGACGGTTGATCTGAACGGTGAGTTTTTGCAAGGTCGCCAAAGGTGTGGGATAGAAGACCTTCTGGCACTTCATGAACTTGGGAATCATCGCAAGATAGCCACGATTGAGAGCAGTATTGTCACTGATCCAGTTCGCATCGTACTGAATGACTCCAAAGCTGTTATCGATGTTATTGTTGGTGCCAAAGTTATTCGTATCCAGCTCAGGAATACGGAGCATGAGGAAGGGAAAGCTAAGTGCATTGATATTGATATCCGTATTGTATACGCCATTCCCTGTCTTTTTTGCCAGAATATCGACACCTTCCGTGGGAACAATGACCTTTACCAGTTCAATACGCACAATGTTCTTGAACTTGATATTGGCTGCGGTCGAATAGGAGAAGCCAGGGCGATTGTTGGCAGGATCGAAATTCACGCTGAAATTGTAGCGATTTTCTACCGAGTTGCTGACCCAGTCACGGTCAGAGCTATACAGAAACAAGTTGAACTCATTTTCACGATACGAGATAACATCATCTTGCTTGATAATCTGATCCTGCGGAAGAGCCGCCCGTGTGCGGATGGTATCAGGCAGAGCGAGAGTGGGATTGGCCTGCGCCAAGCCAGTGCCTGCGCCAGGACCACTGGAGCCGGGAAAATAGAGGCTGCGCGTTTCAGGAGGTAGACTTAACATCGTATTGCGCGAGCGAGCGGCCAGAGGATCTGCCGTCGAGGTAATGGCCGCCGTGGCCGCCTCGACCCGTGCCGCTTCCGTATCCCGCTGCTTACGAACCTCTTCGAATAGAGCAAGAGCCGACCCCGCCGTGTCATCCATGTTGATACGGAAATTGGGAGGCGTGGGCGGGCTCACCTTGGGCTCCTGGCGCTCCGTTTGCAACTGTCCGTAACGAGTTCCCACGTCGGTGCGGAGACGATCAGACTCCTCGGGTCCAGGTGTGGACCCCCCTTGGCGACGGAGATAGCTGAGAAAATCAGGGACTGTGGCCGCCAGCACTTCCTTATTGAGAGCGCTCACGGGTTGCTCGCCGATATTTTCATAGACTTCTCCCATATAATGACGGACTGTCTTCACGAGACGTTCCTTCTGCTTTTCCGAAAGATCACCACCCAGACGGCGCTGGAAATCCTGATACAGAAGACGATCAAGCATGGCCTCATTTCGTGGCGTAAAGAAGGCATCTTTCGTATTTTGTTGCTGGTTCAATAGATCAGACATACCTATATTCGTATCATGTCTTTTATGTGGAGAAAATCCAATGCCGTAGCTTTAGCATTTCCGAATCGCGAGGGCTTTGACGTGTGAAGACACGAAAGTTTTCATCCGCTATCATGCGGATGATGAAATAGAGTGAATACATTCCACACTCTGTATCACTGTGTTGAAAGCGGCGTCCATTATATTGGAGTTTCATGCGAGTATCTTGCAGGGTGAGCCATTTGAGGAAGGTGGCGATCTGCTTGGGCGGATATATACCATAGGAATCAAAGTAGTAGGCTCGATGCTTGGGTATATCAATAAAGGCGGCGACCCAGTGGCTACCTGATTTGAAATGGGGGTCGAGATTGTAGATAATTCCTATCTTGCGTGTTCCTGTTTTCAGGGCTTCGGCCACGCGAAGTTCACATATTTCATTAATGAGACAGTGTGTTTCACCTGTGGTGTAAGGATCGGGTGCAGCGAAATCAATCGGATAGGGTCCCATGAATTCAAAATCCGGGTATGCCTCCTCATATTGTTTCATAACGGCCTCGATATTTGTCGAATCGAGCCACATATCGGGATCTGAGCGCCAGGCGGTGGGTTGCGCGGGTCTGAGACGAGTAGCTAAGACTCGTTTTCTCTCCTCGCTCAGAGGCAGGGCCCGTAGGAGACTCATCTCAGACTGCGGGGGAACACCGAGTGCCGTCTCCAGTTTTTGCCGAAGATGAGGTCCCTTCACGCCCATCAGAGTTGCAGCCTCTTTCAGTGTAGACAGAGGGAGACAACCGTGTGTGCCTGGGGTCACACTGGGATGGCATTGATAGGGTCCAGGGCTGAGAGCCAGTCCCTTTTTTTTGCGTCTGGTTGTATTCAGAACCATGGTCCTTCTAATTTTGTAGGCTAAAATAGAAGGATGACGACGACAAAAACAACATCCTTGCATTTTTACTGGACGCGCATCTTTGTGCCCTTAATTCTTATCTTGTTGGGTCTGAGCTTTGTCATTGTCTTTGCCTTACCGCAGGTCCAAACGATTTCGACGGCCTCCGTCTATAAATCGATTCGCGCGCTAGATTCTCTCAAAGTATAAGAGATGGGCCTTTACGAGTATGCTCTTCTGTTCCTGTTTTTAGGTTCAGTCGCCTTCACAATGATTTACGTGGGTGTCATGGGAGCCAAAAAGGATAATGCCTCTCAGGTTTCCAAGCAGATTACCACGCTCGGTATCACAAATTTCTTTATCATTCTCATTTTCGGCTTCCTCACTTCCTATTATCTGGAATCATATCCGAACATGTTCCAGCGCTATATGATTCTCATGGTTCATTCCAGCCTCTTCTTGAGCTTGATGGCGGTCAGCATTGCGAGTCTGAATTCTCTTTTATAGATGGTTGTACCTGTGCTGCTGCAGGTATAGACGGCTTAATATAGAGAGCAATAATCTTATGCTGAAGTCTGAATTTCCCCGTCCATTGTCCGTATGATGGATTTGTGTGAAAGGAAATACCTTGAATGCGGAGTGCAATACGGACGGTGTCTCCGGTTTTCAAGTGTCCTGGTCGCACACCCTGGGTATGGAGATCCTCTCCCTGAAAGACGACGATAGACTCTGCTCCTGAGCGCTTTTCTTGAATTGTCACAGGGCAGTATAAGTGCAAGATATCATTTTCAATCATCGGTTGAAACAGCTTCTGAAGTTGTTCCAATTGACGATACTCTTGAGAAAACCAGGCTGTTTGTTGACTGCCGACGACTGAGAGCAGGGTATTCTGCAGACTGCGAATCTTCTGCATAGCCTGAGAATCGGAGCTCAGAGAGATATCGAGTTTGCCTGTCTGGGGATCAAAGTACTTCACGAGTGCATTTGTGAGAAGCAGGCTGAGTGTGGGGAGATGTATCTGTCCGTCGGAATACGAGAGGGGTACCAGAGGTTTTTGTCCGCAGATCATTTTCCCAACCTGGACCTTGGAGACTTCCAGTTTTTGCAGGGGTATCGCCCACTCCATCTGAGTATACAGGTTGCGTTTGGTTTAGATTACTCAGGGCAAACGGGATCTAAACTCTTGATGGGTTGAAAGGTAGTGATGGACTCCCTGTGTCTATGTTGGAGAGGAAATCCAGGTGTGGGAAAGCGAACAAAGCTCCTGCAGCATCTGGAGCTCATTGCCAAGCATCGGTCTCTTCCCTTTCATTTGCATACGAAGTATCTACAGATTGGTTCCGCCACGGCCTCAGCCTCAGGTGAGGTCGAGGAGCACGAGGAGACGACGGGTGAGCGATCGACGGAACAAGGACAGTTTTCCTATGAGAGTTCCGTGGTACATGTGGGTTTCGATGTCTCCCGTATGTCGATGCAGGACAAGAATATTCTGCGTCCTGTCTTTCTTCGTCTCGGCCAAGGCAGTCAGGTTCTCAGTGGCGCGCAGGGGCGGGGGAGTCGTATCTTAGTTCTTTATCACGCTCATCTTCTTTCAACGGAAAGTATTCTTCTATTGCAGGCTGCTCTCGAACAGAACGACGGCGATCTGTCTGTATGGATGACCTCAGAAATTCCTGTGCCTCTGCGGGTGCGTGATTGGTTTACGGAGGTCGCGGTGGGTGGAGAGGATCGTCAGTTTAAGCAATATAAGTCGGCCTGTATCCCCTCTTCAACAGGGGAGATTATTGGCTGGCCCGATATTTTCAAGAAGTTATTTCTGAGCTGGATCGCCTCACCTCGCCCAGATCTCAAGGATGTTCCGAAGATCAAGGCCTTTGTATATGAACTTCTGATGCGAAATCTGCGTTGGACGGAATGTATTCATTTTGTGCTGGATGCCTTGATCGAACTTCCTCTGGCTCCCACGACACGGGTAGCGGCCTTGAAGGTTCTAGCGACCTGCGAGGGTACGGGAGGGGGTCAAACTTTACCGAGCTATCGGATTCCCATTCTCTGGGAGAGTCTTTTCTTACAACTTCGTTCTATTCTCACAATAGAGGATGAACCCAGTCATTCTAAAACAGATGCTCGAAAACGTAAGATTAGTAAGAAGTCAGCCACCGCTCAGGTGGATTGATGACAGAGCCACCGAGGATGATCTGCTGGCCTTGAAAAAGGAGGCGGTTCAGGCGGATCCTTTTGATCGTATGCAAATGAAGCGGTCCTTATGGCGGGATTTGAAGGCTGGTGCTGCGACTGTGATAGTGAAGAGTTGTGCGCGGGCTCGTGTGGTTTGTATTCAACCGGTGGGCGAGGAGATGCCGATTCCTTGGGAACTTTGGGGTCTTATTTTTCAGTGGTTTGATATCCAGCAGAATATCCGTATCTTATTCTTTATGGCACCGAATCTACGGTTATTACCTTTACGGGGAGAGGCGGTCGGTCCTGAGTGTATTAATGGGGGGTATACGCTTGCTTGTCGCACGGATGCCATAGTTATTTACAGATATGAGGAGGCTACGCGTGTCTTAATTCACGAGCTCTTTCACGCAGCCTGTACGGATAACTTTGGGTTTTCAACGGAGCTCCGTGAGGCAAAAACGGAGACGTGGGCGGAGCTCATCTATGTGGCTGTCTTATCGCGTGGATCCTTGGCCTTACTCAAGACTCTTTGGGATATTCAATCTCAGTGGATTGTGGATCAGAATGCTATTCTGCGTATGAGGCATGGCGTGAAGACACTGGAGGATTATGCGGCCCGCTATACCTTAGCCCGTGAGCGCGAGTTGAAGAATCTGGGTGTATCCTTACCTGGAACTGTGAAGAACAAGGATCTGATTTCCTGCCGTTTCACATGTGCTGAGTTGGATACTTATTTATTTACCTCTAATTAGGGGATGTCGATAGATATCGACGCTTTACTACAAAATAAGAGATATCTGCACGCTCTTATTTCGTATTATGATATGCAAAAAGATGCTATGACCTCGACGTATATGGAGCGTGATGGTGTAAGATATGTCTCAGTTCATAAGGTGGAGATTGGTAAGCCGTTCATGCAGCAGGCGACGTATGAAATTTTACGAACTCCATATGAAGAAGAATCTTATGCGCCTCTTCCACAGGTAATTTATACGAAATTTTTTCAGTATCTGACCTCACACAAGTATGCGGGTGAGGAGTATTCTATTTGTCGGCTGGAGCATCCCCTGGTTCGTCAGATGAGAGCCGAGGGGGAATCTGTAGATCAGTACCTTTTACCTGAATATGTAAAGTATGCGTTCCAAGATTCAGGTGCGCGACCCACAGATTTCAAATCGGATATTAATATTCTTGTAAGTATACCCCAGTACATAGATCCTGCCTCGCGGTTGAATACAGGAAACTATGCTCGTAAGAGTGTGACATTTTCTAAGGATGAACTCGAGGGTATTGGTATTCTTGCGGTAAACGAAGTTTCAGGGGATATTGATGCACGAGGCTTTTGCAGAGTAAAGATTATTTTCACCTTTGATGAAACGCCTTTGCTCTGTGAATTTACACCTTCTTTTCAGGCTATCGGCCCGAATGCAAAATTTTTCAAGGGCAATGACACAAAGAATTTGTGGTTTGAGACAAACCATAATAACCGCGATGTCCGTTTGCGCGATGTGAAGACTGCCAAGAAGTATTTGATTTGTAAGGAACTGGGAGATACCTTGCAAGTTTTGTTTCAAAAGCAGTTGCGTGATCCTCGAATTTGTATGTTTACTGCGGATACGATCCTGGCTGCGCGAAGCAAGATTGAAGGAAATCCTGTAGTTTGCAAGAATTGGTTGGAACGGACAAAGAATAGTTTCGATGAGTGTATTTTTTTTACGCCGCCTGTGAATAGGGCTACATATGAACGAGGTCTTATTCGAGTTATAAAGAACGATCTTATATATAAGAACACCTTGTTAATAAAGTTGATTATGGATGCCTTACGTCGTGGCTTTTTTATAGCGGGTTATGAGGAGACAAGCCCGTTTCGTGTGGATTTATTAGCTGAGAGAAAGTCAAGCTTACATATTTTGAAATCTTTAAAGACAAATAATATTTCTGAAGAAAATGTGGAAACGGAAGATGATGAAAAGACTGTGATTGTGAATGGAGATCCAGAACTAACTGCGGCTGATTATTTACGACTTCGTCGTTCCAAGGAAGAGGATTTTTTTTCAGGTATTCTCTTGGAAATAGACACAGCCAATGCAGAAATAAGCAAGGCTGAAAAACCTGGCTCAGAGACCTGTTCTGAGTTCAAGCAACACTTAATTCGAGACTTTGCAGCGATTCATATGTTTAAGAGGGGAAGGAATAACCCCTACCTGATTCCTGATCGTAAGACCCTATTCGAGGGCAAACCCTTCACAAACGATCGTGCCAGCATCTTTCAAATCTTGTTTCCTAATCAAAATATTTCTCGTATGTCAGCCCGCCCACGACCTGCTATAAAACGGAAGCAGCGTGGAGGTTCTGAGGATATCAAGCTCTCTCTGGATACTCACCCTAATGAGATATTTGAAGCAGTCCTGCGTAAGAATCTGCAAGGTCCTTTTCATGAAAGTTATGAGGAGGAAGAATTGTATGAACTTATGAATGTTTTGCATTATTATTTTCAGTATGTGGGTGAAATCTGTGTGGAAGAGGGAATTTTGAAGAATTTGATACAGGGATACTATACACGGGACAAGTTCAATGGTTATACCTTGGAGAACTTTCGAGAGGATTATCTGAAGGCAAAGATAGAGTGGATTTTTTCGCAACCTTTCGCGGGCGATTCTGAGAAAAATCTAATTCGCAAGAGTATCTTTGCAGAAAAAGATATTCAATCTAATAAAAATAAAGGACAGGTATCTCGTCCTTCGGGACCTTCGCAGAACAATGAGGTGCGAGCAAACTCTTCTCCTCAGCGTTTTCTGACTCCTCTTCCTAAAGAAGATCTTGCTAAACCAATGGCGAAAAGCCCTTCTTTTACAACTCCAGATCGTCCAAAGTTAGTATCGCAACCCACAACTGCCACGCGTTCTCGCTCTTTAGCCTTTGGGAGTGAAGCAAATATGAACGATCAAGAGTCTACCTTTCCTAAGCCACGGCCTATAGCAAAAAATAAATCAAATTCTTTTTCCAGTCGTGATAACCGAGCTTCAGCCTTTAAAAGAGTATTACCAGGTATAGGTACGTTCAATCGCACACGGAGTGGTGGCTCTAAGAAAAAGAAGGTTCGACGCACCCGCAAGCGTAAGAACAAGGCATAAAGATTTTCTTTTGTACCATTATATATACAATGCAGGTCTTTGTGAAGACTCTTACGGGTAAGACAATTACGCTGGATGTGGAGCCTTCGGATTCCATTGAGAATGTGAAGCAGAAGATTCAGGATAAGGAAGGGATTAAGTGGTAGTCCCGAAAAGCATCCAGCCAAGAGAAAAAGGCTCTTTTCTTGGGTAAACTGTTGTTGTCCTTTGTAAAACACAGATGCTAGTGCCGATGTATCGGTGCGAGACAGCCAAATTGCGGGAAACCCCTAAAGCCTTATCTACCAAGGATTTGTACGAAAGTCAAATCTGGACGGGTTAACAGCCTTGTGTATGGTAAAAATGTGAAGGATATATGGGCGATCCGCAGCCAAGCTCCTACGTCGGTTATGGTAACGATATGGAGACGGTTCAGAGACTAGATGGTTGTCGGTCACAAAGGAGAGTCTAACCAACTTGATGTGGCTTAAGGTATAGTCCGCCCTTTTTGGAAACATAAAGGAGATCTGGCGACCACCAGATCAGCAGCGTCTGATTTTTGCGGGTAAGCAGCTGGAGGATGCTCGTACACTGGCTGATTATAATATTCAGAAGGAGTCTACTCTTCATCTTGTGCTCCGTCTTCGTGGTGGCTGCATGTAATATCTGAACGTTGTTCTTTATAAGATTCAAATTCAGATACTTTTTATGATCCATTTTCATAGACTGTGCGTGATATTTCAAGCAGATTGTAGCCGTCGCATAGCCAGCTCACAAGATAGGTTCTTCCTGAAGTGTTGTTTACTCCAAGGGGGCCATCACCCGTGCTTTGCTCCAGCATGTTATTTCCAAATGACACCGTCAATTTATCGGTACCTCCACTTGAGACCAAGATTGTATAGAAGACACCTCCATGGAGTGTGGCACCCGGATAGGTGCCTGTATAAGCGTTGAGCGTTACGCCCTGACCCGAATTTGTAGTTTGGGGTAATATAATCTTGAAGACCTGTCCGAGTTCGATATTGATAGTGACATTATCACCAAGAGTAAGCCCTGAAATTAATGTAATTGTGCTGCAGCGAATAGGGCGAAGAGCCGTTATGTAGGTGCCTGCATTGATATAGGTGGCTGCATTCACATAGTCTCCCGCCGTAATAAAGGAATCGGTATTGATATCCTTGTGTGCGTCGACGCGTCCCTGCGTATAGAGCGCATTCGCCAGCTCAGGGAGGCCACCCGAGCCAGGATCGACGCTCGTAGGGAGGTAGTTAGGACGGTCCGTGCTGAAGACGGCAAAGATAGGGGAGTTGGGGTCGATGTAGCCGTTGAAAAGTGTCACGCTGTCGAAGACACCTACCATCACCACGGAGACACCAGGATTCACGCCAGGGTACAGCTTCTTACCTGTCTCACGGAGAACGCGGGCTTGGGGGCAGTTCACCTCGGTGAGGCCCGTATGAAGAGCGAGGGTACCCACGCGCTGGAACGAGGCGTTCATCGAGACCGTGTAGCTGAAAAAATCCAGATGAAACGGCTCAGCGGATACGTACGAACGCAGCGTAAGCGACTTCTCGTGCGTGGTTACGGACATTTCTATTAAATACCTTTATATTTTTTGTAAAAAAATATAAATGTATCGGTCGATGTCGGGTTCGAACCGACGACTTCAGAGTTAACAGCTCTGCGCTCTACCTACTGCGCTAATCAACCATCGTTTTTGACAAGGCCTTGGACCATCGTAAGCGTTCAAAGAAGGAAATCAACCGAGAGATCCGCTTCTTGCGGGCCTCCAGTTTCTTCAAACGAATCTCCTCACGCGCTTGCCACTCAATTATTTCATTTTGGATACGTGCAATAGGGTTATCTTCTGGGTAGAAGACACCATAATAGGATTTATCAAGATAGAGTTGAAAGGCAGGAAGACGTTCAATATGTTCTTTGTCTTCCAGAATGTGATATGAATTATATTCTCGTGCCTGGAACCCTATATGATTGTCACCACAGAACGCCTTGACGATTCTGAAATGCGCGGTATGATGTATGTCGTTAATGTTTTTTACTACATAATGCACCATTATATCATGATTTTCCCTCAACTTTCGTGCAATCGGATTGGTTTGCATTTTGTACCAACAGCCGTCACACGAACACCCTCAACTTTTCGCTAAAAAACACTTTAATTTCTTGGTATATGATTTTAACTTTTAACGTAACTCAGAGGGGTCCCTCATATATCAGGAGAGTCAGTCCCTGATAAATCATCGGGCATATATGATCTTTAGGATCCTTACGCCGTCGCCACAGGCGCCGTCTTGATATAGTGCTTGTTGAGGTAGCGCTGCAGATTGAAGTACGTGAGCTGCTCGCCCTCAGGCACGCCCAGAAGCTTCTTGAGGGAGGCATCGGGCTTGATATCGTGCTTGTTCTTGAGGCCCTTCTCCTTCACATAGTTGTTGACCGCCTTCGTGACCTCAGAGCGGGACATCTGCGAGCCCTTGGACTTGCCAAGGAAGTGGCACAGCTCCTCCGAGATCTGCGTGGGGCGCTCGAAGATGGACGGGGCGCGCTTGACCTCCACGCCGTTCTCGTCCGTCTTCACACGGCGCTTGCGCTTGCGCGCATCCTTGATCTCACGGTGCACGCGCTTCTCCAGACGCTTGATCTGGCCCATGAGGGACGCGACCGTCTCGCGCATCGTGGAGAGGTGCGTCGTCACCGTCTTGATGTCCTCATCCAGCGTCGTGGCAGGGGCCGTGGCCGCCGCCGCAGGAGCCTCCGCCGCAGGTGCAGAGACAGGCGCGACCACCACAGGGGCCGCCGTCGTCGCAGCCGCCGCCTCGGCCTTCGCAGACTTCTTCACCGCCTTCGCAGGGGCGGCAGCAGGCGCAGGTGCAGGGGCCGCCACCACGGGCTCAACAACAACAGCATCCTTCTTCGCGACCTTCTTCGTGACCTTGGGGACAGGGGCAGCGTTCATCATACCAGGAGTCGGGGTATTCTGGGAAGACATTTTACGCACTACCCGTCATTAGGGCACCTGAGTGCGTCAATTTTTGAACCAATTGTCGATTTTTCACTTCATTTTTTTTCGCTGGCCTAAAATGCCTCTCAGCCAACTAAGAAGCCAGCCTCTGCCTTTGTCGTATAAAGACGTCACCCCGCGCCTCTGCAAAGAATACTTTCCTTTTTCTGCCAGCCCAAGCTTCCCGAAGCGAGCAGTAGAGGAGAGCATGGAGCTATCCGCGGGTTTCGTTCACCGATGTGCGAATGTCAAGAGCAAAAAACACCAGGATACACAGTGTGTATATACTGCAGTGAATGGAGACTTCTGTGCTCGCCATTGGAAACGGCCCCAGAGATATACTCCATTTATGGGTAATACTTATATTACACGTCAGTATATAAATAACATACGAAAAATTCAGACCTGGTGGAGAAAACTCCATGCTTTCCTCTCCTTCGCACGTCAAGGCCCTGCCATGTATGTCCGCTCCCTCTCACAAAATGAAACTGAAATTTACAGCCTCGAGAGTATTCAGAAAATACCCCAGGCCTTCTTCTTTTCGTATGCTGATTCCCAAAAACGTGTCTGGTCGTTTGATATTCGGAGTCTGGTGGCCTTGATGAGCCAGGGGCATAGTCTCACAAATCCGTATACACGGGAACCATTAAACCAAGAGACTCTGGGCCGGATACGCAATCGGATATCCTATCTGCGCTCACGGAAGTATCCGCTGGTCTATTTCACGGGTGTCCTCACGGACGAGCAAATCTGGAATCAGAAAGTGCTGGATGTCTTTATGAAATTGGAAAGCCTCGGATATCTATGCAGTTGTGAGTGGTTTACAAATCTGAGTGTCGACGAACACAAGAAGTTCTATCGCCTCTTATTTCAACTCTGGCAATGGCGTCTGGGTCTCAGTGCCACGGAAAAGGAAGAGATCGTACCTCATCACACCCGCCAAAGTAGTCGTATCTTCAAGAGCTGTCCTGATGCTCTTATTGCAGCCGATCATGATCTTCGCTGGTGGCAGAAGCATAATTTGACGCTTTGCAATAACTTTGTCTCACGGAGTGAGGATAAGACAAAGCAGGCTCTGGGGAGTTTATATGTCTTAATGGCCTTCGTACAGGTTTCTGAGGATGCCGCAGAAGCCTATCCATGGATTTTAGAAACGGTTAGCTAGACGGATACGGATAGCGTATCTGATTTGTCGAGCAGGTCACTGAGAGCTTGGCAGGAAAATATTGATTAAATCCAGGCGTGCACGTGGAGGCCGCCAGATTTTGAGACCACGGAGGCAGACTGTGGTCCGTGCAGATCGAGGGGAGTTGTTGGAAGGCATTCGCAACAGGATCTGGATCCGCACAAATAGCACATCCTTGGGCCTTCTGTAAAATACCCAAATATGTACCCTCGACACCATTTCCACGTGGTGCATTGAAGACTACAGTGCTGATGCCATTCTGATTCATGTAGGCCCCTACAATGGAAGGTGAGGCATACGTACTCGCCCGCGCTTGGACTATCTGTATTTGTTCCCCCTGGCTTCTCACCTTATTCCGCGCGATGAGCTTTGGTTGTTCGAACATAAAACGGCTCAGGTATTCTTGTTGTGACAAGGCCATCTGTCTACTTCTCTGTATGTAAAAAATCGAGGGACGTCCAAAAATTGACGCGCTGTCCGCCAGTATGTGAAGTATCTCCAAAATGTCTTCCGCTGTTGTCTCCCCATCTTCTTTTGATACCAATAAGATCACGATCAGCCCTCCTAAGCTTCTTCCCAGCAATGCGAAGCAGGCATATCTCAACTACGATGGCCGTAGTCTGACGATGCAGGTGGGTTCCCTCTCTATTCCCTATGGCATGAGTGTCTTCGACAAGGCTGGTCCCGTGAAGTACAGCGTGGATCTCTCTCTCCGTGGCTACGATGGCGAGAACGCGAAGGTGAAGTCGATTTATGATGCCTTCTCGGCGATTGACGAGTACATGATCCAGCAGGGCGTCAAGAACTCCAAGTCCTGGTTCAAGCAGGAAATGGGTCGTGAGATTATCAAGGCCTTCTATGCTCCCTGCATTCGTGTCAGCAAGGACGCGGATGGCAACCCCAAGCCCTACCCTCCCACGCTGAAGATCGCTCTCAAGAAGCGTGACGACAAGTTCGAGACGCTCATCTATGACGAGAACAAGCAGGCCATCACGGATATCTCGATGGAGGATGTTCTTCTCAAGGGCACGCAGATTACGACGCTCATCCAGTGCACGGGTGTCTGGTTTGCGGGCACGAAGTATGGTCTCAGCTGGAAGGCCGTGCAGATCCGTGTCGACAAGATGGTCGATGGCATCCGTGGCTACTCGATTATGGATGACGATGAGGCTCCTCGCAAGTCTGCCGCACCTGTGCCTGTAAAGTCGCAGCCTGCGCCCGTTCAGAACAAGTTCAATGCTCTTCAGATGGAGGATGACGAGCAGGTTGATGACGAGGAGGTCTTTCAGCAGCCACCCCCTCGGATCAAGGTCGAGCCTCAGCCTCAGCCTCAGGAGGAGGATGAGGAGGCCGAGGACATGGCTCCTGTTGCGGTCCCCAAGAAGACAATCACGAAGAAGTCTGTGATGAAGGTCGTCGCCAAGAAGTAAGTGACGTAAAATATAAGAAAGAAGCAATAAATTATATATATAGTTTTTTACATATATAATTCATAAAAAGATCACCTGTCTTTCCGCTTAATTGCCCGCATAGTTCACCTCGGGCACAGAGTGGCGAACATAGGAATCCACGCAGACACAGGAGCCCTGGAGGCGCTGCGTCACCGTATCCAGATCCTGAGCCCCGCCTTGCTCGCGACGAACAATCAGATAGTTAGATGTGCGGGCCGCCTGCAACTCACGGGAATACAGGCCCAAGGTACGCGCGCGAATACGGCGTGTAAGCTCTGAGGAGTCATAGTTGGCCGTTGGCATCTTTCTATTCTATATAGATTTTTTATGGAGCGTATCTTCTATGCAGGAAGAACAGGATTGAAGGCCGAATTGGGTAAGGGACAGGCTGTCGATGCCTTGGGAAGATTGACAACTGTCTGAACGGGCGGACAGGGGATCGGAAAAAAGCGTGTGTAGCTCTTAAACCGAGTGTCTGGATTTAGCGGATCTGTTTCCTTATCTAAAACCTGCTGTTGTAAACGCGCAATCCGTGTGCTCTCGGGCACAGGAGAGGTGCCTATAACGGAGGGACAGACCGCCACCTTTCCGCTCAAATACTGACTGCTACTCTGCACTGCCGAGGGAGATACCAGGGAACACTGATATCTGGGTGTATTGCCGTAGAGACTTTGGGCCTTACGTAAGGCCACTGCGGAATTGCATTGTTTGGCGGCATCTATCATTTGTGCTATGCGGATTTGATCGCTCATTTCCCTATTAGGAATGTTGCTTCAATTCCCCAGGATGTTCGATATTCCAGACTGTCTCAGATCTTTGGAGGAGCTCTCCTACACCCATGGCAAAGACCCGCTCAAATACACTGCCAATCAGATACGGAATAGTATCCAGGGGACGTTCCGTGAGCCAGGATACGAGTAGGGAATCAACTTGCAAGGCCCAGCCAACAATCTTTTGAAAGTCAGCGGAAGGGACAATATACGTATTAAACAAAGGATATATCCTATCTCGCCCCAGCTCTCGCTCAAAGGTTAAGCCAAAGGTCTTTTCCATGATATCAAGAGTCTTCAATTCTGTACCCCCAAAGCAAAAATTCCAGTGTGTGTTTCCCCGAATCTCTGTGCCAATATAGGTAGAGGGTTTGAGGGCTGCAAGAAGGGGTGTAAAATCCTCAAAAATCATATCATATTGACAAAATCCAACGTAGTCATATTTCTTTAGAATTCCATTCAGATACAGGTGAAACAAAACACTATTCTCATTGTAGCCCTTTTGCTGATAGCGAGGATTATAGAGAGGAAGTTCCCATTCTTTTATTAGACTAAAATTCGAAGGAGGATATATTTTTTCGATGGCAGGATTTACAGCCACAAAGGTCAGATACTGAAAGAGTTCTGGAGGTAGTTTTTCATAACATATTGCATACAAAACCTTATGATAAATTACAAATATTTGAAAAGAAGGCGGCATCTACAGAATTAAAGATTCACTCTTTAAACTGACGTGTAATCCGCGTGTTCCGCGTCACACGTCTGGCCGTGGTCTTCCTCTTCAACGTCTTCGCGCGTCCCAACAAGGCCTGAATCTTGGCCGCTGCGCGCTCCTCCCCAATTCGTGCAACCTTTTCACGTACCAGAGTGGGATAGCCTTTCTGATATCCGCGGCATTCCAGAGGAAAGGGTAAGAATTGATTGATCTTCTTCGCTTTCTGCAAGAGGGTATTAACCGTAATGAATCGCTCCGTAGCACAGAGCAGGCTGAAACGAAAGATTTTATCTTCGTCATCTGTGAAGATCGCCAGGCTGAGATATAGAGTAATGAGCGTGTCGAGGCTGGCAATAAATACCTGTTCCTCATCCGTGGTTTGCAGGGTATTATAGGCGTGGCAGGCCGTTTCTTGAATTATTAGAGCAATGGGTGTCTTATTGAGACGAATCACCAAGCGTGTAGGAATAAGATCGCCCTTGGGCTTGAAATACTCAATATCAAAACCACGAAAGCCGAGCTTCTTCCTCAGGAGGAGAGCATCTTCCTTGGGATTGGGGCTGTAGAAGACAACTGCACCGCCCTCACGAGTTTCCCAGGTCACAGGCTTGTTTCCACGCAAGGCTTTTGCATACAACTTCTCCAGACGTGCACCCGCTAAGATCCGCTTGTTGTCAATGCAAAACTTGTGAAGAACCTCGCGTAAGGCAATAGGAATCTGAAGCGGCTTCCGCTGTTCTTTTTCGCAGCGCTCCATGGGAAAAGCCTTATTCATGAGATTGAGACGCTCATAGACCTTAGTCCAGCGAGACACCTCTCCCTTCGGACGGCTCAACTCTAAATACATCATCATCCGAAGAATATCGGGATCTGTGTAATGAATGCCCTTAATTACCACGGAACGAATTTGCAGTGTCTCGTAGATAGCAGGATCCATCTCGGAAATATCCGCAACCGCCACATAATTCACCAGAATCTTCTTCGTTCCCTCGTGCATACCAATCCGCTGAGCGACCTCATCGAAGCCAGCACGTTTCAGATCAGCGAGCAGTTCCGCCACATCCGTTTCCAGTTCGGGTGTGAAAAAATCATAATCGGGAAGATCTTTCGCGGAATCATAGAATTTCAGCGCCTCGGGTAACTGCGCGTTCATCGCCGTGCCACCATAGCAGACGCGCTTCTTGCGAATGAGAAACCGTTCGACGATTTCAAGAGCATATCGCAACTCAGGAGACTCTGCGACCTCACGATCAATGGCATTTTGTGCCTTTTCTACAGCCTCTTCAAGTCTTTGTTCTACAATTTTTGAGGGGGCTATTTTTTTGAGGCGTGCATCCTCTTCCATCTCTCTATTGAAGAGTGACAGCTTTTTCTTTCCATGTCGATGTCGACCATGCAGATATGGTACGCTTCACCGTCGGAGTATCAAATGAAAAGATGTCAATAGGTACAACGTTGACACCCAGTTCATTGAGAAGTTTCCCAATGGTATCATAATCTGGGTTGCCCGTGCTATCGGGTAACACCATCGTAAAGATGTCCTTGTGCTTCATCGCCCAGGCTGTCCGTGCATCTCCTTTGAGCTCCTTGAGATGTTCGATATCGAAGACGGCAGTCCGCACAGGTGTCTTGGCAGGAGCCACGCCTGTAACACCGAGGCTGGCCTTTTCATCCTGCTTGAAAATCTGCGCGTTGACCCAATAATCGAGATCCTCGCTGGGCGCATAGGGTTGCATGCCGAGCTCCGTCACATTTCGGAAAAGACTGGTATCAAAGTTACTGAGAATAAGGACCTTCTTTTCAAAGTGCTTGAAGGTCTCAATGAAAACCTGGCCGGCCAGAGCCTGTCTGTGGTAATCGCCCATGGGTGTAAGCCCGAGGTGGAAGGGCGCCAGACCCTTGAGCTGCTTGGCAATCTGGCTTAGATACTGTAAATACTCCTTGGGTTTCGTTATGCGATCAGGTGCGCGATTACCGTAGAGGATGAGTACAATAGGATCTTCCTTGGCTTGGATTGTATCAGAAAAGGCATATTGAGCGATGGCATCCGCAACCTTCTGGATACTTCCTGAATTGAGGGAGACCAGGGTGCCTCCCGCATCGCGCACCAGAAGACAGGGCTCGCTCACCGTGGGGAATAAGGGTGCACCCTTGGACGGATCTTCGTGATAATCGATCTGCAGAATCAGAGTACGAATACCCGCCTTTAGAGCATGGATGACTGCATCCTTTTCATCAAAGACACCATCAGTGACGGGTCCGATAAAGCCCGCCTGCTTTACAGTGAGAGGCTGCAGTTTGAGAAGAGTGAGATCCTTGGCCTTGGCTCCATCAACGAAGCCTTCCTTTTTACTTACTGTAGCGAGGCCCTCACGCTTTGCTCCAAGCGTCGCGGCTGTCGATTCCACCTTGGCCTTTTGCTCGGCAATCTTGTCATTGACATTGGCAGGTGTATTCGACTTGCGGAACATGAAGTAAAAAACAAGACTGACTGTAACGACCAGGAAAAGAAAGGCAAGACCCCCTATCAACAGGGATGGTTCCATCTAAATTAAGATGGAATATTCTCTCATAAATTCTGACTTACGCCAAATACGAATCCCCAGCTCACGGGCCTTCTCAACCTTACTTCCACTGGGCTCCTCCTCATCGGGTACCAGGAGACCACAGACCTTCTTAGAGACCGTGGAACTAATCTGAAAGCCCTTTGTCACGGCCGCAGCCTCCAGAGCGGCGGAGCGGAATCCTGTGAAACAGATAGACCCACGAGTAGCTACAACAGCGGGAGTCACAGCTATAGTAAAAGCCCGTCCAGGAAATTGGGCCTCTCTCCAAGTGAAATAGGCGGGCAGTTCATGGAAGAAGGCCACCAGAGCCTCCTCACTCCAGCCCTCGGCACGTGATATTTTCTGCGACCAGACTCGCGGATCAGACTCCATAGCAAAGAGAGTCTGCAATTTCGTCTCACCCACGCCACGGGGTAGGATGGAACTTCCCACCATGAGAGTGATCTCCTTCGCCGCCGCGATCCGCTTTGCCGTCTCCTCCGCAATCTGAGCGCCCGTCTTTTTTCCAAGAAGAGCAGACAAGGTCGCAGAAGAGGCCGCACAGAGCTGAGAAGGTGTGGTAATCTTAGCATCCACCAGCTTCTTTATAAGACCCGGGCCGAGTCCCTCAATCCCAAGGGCGACGGCGAAATGCCGCAGACGACTCTCTAAAAGATCATCCGCTGAGCCGCCGATGAGATGAGGGCCCTTCCAGGTAGCGCCTGCAGGAAGAGCACATTCTGCAGCCGAGAGAACAGCCTCAATCGTGGGAATAACATCACCACTGCGACGAATACGGATGCGGGCTCCAGGACCAAGATTTTTCTCCACGATAACCTGAGCGTTGTGTCCGGTCACGGAGGAAATGAGGGCTCCGCCCACGCGCACAGGCTCAATCTCCAGGCACGGAATATAATATCCCTGCCGACTGAGATTCCAATGAACCGTCTTCACAACAGTATCGGCACACTGATCGGATAGAACCATCTTGAAGGCCACACAGTCTTTCGGATTCACGACCCGCTGCGGCTCCGCATGCCACAAGCAGATCTGATTGACACCCACAACCACCCCATCGATATCGTAGATACCAGTGGCACGGCGCTCCGTGAGATAGGTAGCCAAAGTGCTATCCGAGATCTCATTTACACAGGCAAACCAGGGCACCTCATAGCCCTTCTTTCTCAGAATCTCTATCTGCTGTGCGCGCGTATGCGTGGTGTTGGATAGAATCTCGTATGCAACGAAGCGGATCTTGGAAATCTCGGAGCGAACAGGGGTCTTTTGGTGAAGAATACCGTTGACCCAGCTACGTCCTATCGTCTCTGCGGGTGTATCTGATTTAGGGAGAACTAGCTCTCCACGAACCATAAAGCCCGCGTCCAGATGAATAGGAAGACCCACAATCCCTGCTCGTGCAATCTCACTGACATCTTGTCCGATGGCTCCGTCACCACGGAGATACATCCGTGCGCCCTTGGGAATCCACAGCGCACTAATTCCATCCAGCTTATCTGAGAGAACCCAGGACTTCACTGCGGAGTTGGCGCAAAAGTTCTCCACAGATCCTGTGCCAGGCTTAATCTTATTGAGAGAGGGCATGGGGCAGGGCAGACGGACACAGCCCTCCTTGATGGGTGCACCGACGGTCTGGAGAAAGGGATGGTTGGGATGTAGAGATGCGAGAGTATCACGGAGTTCATCGTATTCCTCATCACTCATAATCTGCTGCCCCGTATTATAGTACGCGGCAGAAGCTTGTTCGAGACGCTTTACAAGAGCCTCCATTTCGTCTACTCCCTCGCTCACATATGCCCGTTCAATTTTATTTATTGAAATACGCATTCACGACCCGATCATACGCATCTATCTTATCTTCCATAGAGAGTGTTTTCTCATCCTTAGGTTTGGCGGTGGCTGGTCCCTTGGCCTTAAAGAGTTTCTCTAATTGTTTCGTCTGTGCTATCCGTGGATAGACAAGAACTTCGTGGAAGAATTTATAGCTCTGATTCACAGCGCGGGATACTTGGACGGGATCTTTGATGAGACTGGGGGCCGCAGGCACTTTCCAGCGTGGAACTTCGGATACGATCTGACCGAGAAGAGCGAGAATTTGTTTTCTGCCGCTTGGCGTTATCCGTGCATCCTGGCCTCTCCAGAGTTGGATGAGGCAAAGAAACTCCTCATTCATACGAATCAGACTCTGCCGTGCTAGATCTCGGTAGGCTTCTAAGAATAGCTCAGCTATGTAATTTCCAACATCTGAGCCTCCTCCTGTGCCCCGATGAACGGTTGTCAGACTCGCCCCACGATTTTCTTTTTTCATGGAAGCATCTTCATCTAAGATCCAGCGTATCCAGTACAGAGTTTTTTCCGTGGATCCATCCTTCACCGCGGATAGTAATTCATTGCCAGCCAGGCGGAGGACAGGTAGATCTCCCTCCCGCTTCCAGACTTTTTGAACGGCGGCTGTCTCGGCTGCAGATGAAACCTTATATATCCAGCCTTCTCGATGTGTCTCAGGTCCAACCTTCGGCCAGACTAACTTTGGTCGTCTCGGGATTTCTCGCAGGACCATGACAATTTCAGCAATGCGAGTCTGAAATTCCGTATTCTTATAGAGTTCTTCACTGGGATATTTCTTTTCCATCTCATCCAGTTCCTTGAACCGTTTCGCGAGGTAGACAAAGACGCGGGGAGACGCCAGACCTACGTGTGAAATGACGTAGTCCCAGATAGTCCGTATCCATACGGTGTATCCGCCACTACAGATAATATCAGCAGAAAAGTGCATGGCCTTTCCGATGGCTACGGTTCCAGATTCCACCAACGACGTTTCAAACTGTTTCAAACTCTCATGGGGCGGATATCCACATCGGGTTAGTGGCTTTTGATCTTCTCCCACAACCAGACCGCTCATCTTCTTCTGGTTTGATATTTCTTACCCACGACATATTTTCCGCGGAGGGCCTTGCTGGTCCGTGGGATGAGCCCCTTGGACTTGAGACTGGCGATGGCGGTAAAACCGATGCTTTCTCCCTTCTTCCAGCGGCGGAGCAGATTGCGATTCTTGCGGGTCGCCGTGTAGCCTCCTTTCATTTCTTCTGAGGATATAGAAAATGCTGCGTGATTCGCAGCGTAAAACGCGTAAAGTATTTTTACCTAAAAAATATTTTGCAGGTCTTTCGAAAACACGGAAGCAGCAGCGTGTGAAAGAGATTCGTAAGTTTGGTGCTCTGAGTCATAAGGATCCCAAGGCCTATGTGGGCTTTGCCACGAATAAGGGTGTGAAGACAAAGAAAAGCGGATATTCCCAGCAATGGTCTCGTCTGTATCCCGAGGTGAAGAGTCTGGCCGATCGTGCCAAGGTTACAGGCGTTCCTCTGCGGTTTATCCAAGCTTCCTATGATCGTGGGCTGGCAGCGTGGAGAACAGGACACCGTCCAGGAGCCACACAGCAGCAGTGGGGTTATGCGCGTGTCTCCAGTTTTCTTTTGTGCGGAAAGACCTATGACACGACAGACTCAGATCTGGCTCGCAAGGCCAAGGCGGCCTCTGCCTCGGCTCGTTCGTGGTGGCGTCGGACCTGTGTTTAAAAAGTGAAATTGAGTGTACCGACCTTCGCTGCAGGAACACCTGGAATGACAGGTGCATTGGCTTTTACAACCTGGCTTGGCAAAAACGAGCAGCCCACCGTGTCCTTAGAGAAGGTGGCCTGAAAGTAGCCTGTACCGTCCTTGGTTTCCTTGGCATTTCCATTCGCATCCATCTGAACGGAGTCGTAAATGACCTCGAACTCACACTTATCGGGTCCAATACGAAGAACGCGATTCACCTTTTTCATTGTCTTGCTGGCAACTACCTTTGCAGGTGCTGATGGGCTTGTTACTGGCGCGGCAGTTGTTGTGTTTGCAGGCGCAGGATCTGCGCTTGTGGTATCCACCTCCGCGTCACCTCCATCGCCACCATCATTACCACCATCACCACCATCACCACCATCGTCTCCGCCGTTACCAGCATCATCGGCCGTGGTGGTATCTTGGAAGGCCTCGCGGAAGAAGGACACGGATCGTGAGAAAAAGCCCTCAATGGTGGAGGATTCATATTTCTGCTTGACGGCACGCAGAGTCTCAGCCTTAGTGCAATCCAAGTCACACACCGTTCCCGTGTAAGGAACAGCTAAAGAGGGTGAAGCGTTATTCACAACGCTGGGTGTCCGCATACCAGGAAGACCACCTGCTGCCGCAGGTCTTACATTCTGGAATCCCTCATTGACCTCGACGGCGAACTTGCAATTGCCTGTATCCTTCATCTTGAAGCGCTGGGTCTTCTGTGTAAGAGTTGTATTCGGCGTATCTGCATACAGATCTGTGTAAACATCCTGCTTCTCCTCGAAGGTGACGTCGCACTCATTGGCGCTGGCCGTTCCAACCTTGAGGATACGCGTCATCGTCTTCTTCGTTACATTATTCCGTGTGGACGGATAGTTTGTCGTGTTGTAAAAGCTCATGATGCTATCCAGCACATCAGCATCCGTGCATTTCTTGGGGCAGGATCCAAGAGACTGAATCTGGCCGACATCCGCAAAGGTCTTCTCAAAGCCCGTATTGGCGACACCGAAGAACTGGGAAACTGAGGACTTCACGCTATTCAACTTGGCCTGAGCGGCCTTGACGATATCATTCTGCGCTCCGAGCAAAAAATCCCCTGTGTTGGCTGAGGCCGCCAAGGTCGGTGTATTCGTCTGAACGAAGGTTCCAGATCCTGCCTCACCGATCTTTGTTACATTGTAGACGCAGGCAGAGGCATCCTTGGAAAGATCAAAGCGAATAGTCTGCTTTTCTGTCTGCTTGCTCGTCTTCACGTAGACGTTTGCCTCGATATCGCAACGCAAGGGTGAGGGAGTCACGGCCTTATTCACGGTAATAATGCGATTCAGGTTGGCAGGATTGGTGTTGAAGGCATTGATTAGCTTCTGGAGTAAGTTTGTGTCCTTGCATGTTGTCTGGCAGCCTTGTAGCGTGACCTCAGGAGGCACAGAGGGCGTGAGAACGATCTTGGTCTTCAGATCCTTTATGGTCTTCTTGGGATCTCCAGCGGCGTAGGCTTGGAGCTTATACAGGCAGGCGTCGTTCGACTTGTCCTGTGTGAAGGTAAAGTTGCCGACCTTCTTGGTCGTGGCGGACTCGATATTCGTAGCAGGATCGTAGGTGACTTCCGTCCAGGCCATGGTGCAGGTATCCGAGGCGGTGTTTTCTGAACCATCGATGGATTTCACACGTATTGTCTTCGCGGTGCCATCGGTATACTTCTTTAGCATGGCATCAAGAGTATCTCTGGCCGTGCACTTATTCATGCTGATTGCGATATTCACGCACTTCTGAATATTCGCAGTGAAGGTGACGTCCACAGGATTTGTGTCGACGTTCTTTACATCAGGGGCCGTGCTATTGGCGTTTGTCGATCCCGTGACGACAAAGGTTCTTTGCTTTGCGAGCTTGGCAAAGTAGAAACGACGATCCTGTCCTGTGATGTTCGTCGAGGAAATAATGCTTCCTGTGTCAGGATTCATCACCACGTTTGTCATATCACAGATGATATCTGCACTCTGCTCGGAACTGGCAACAACCTTGCTGATCTTTGTGATATAGGAGAAGGCCAAAGTGCCATCTTGATTTGTGACGGCATTCGCAACGGCCGCCGCGTAATAGAACTGGCTCATATCCTGAAGGATGGCGGGGTTGGAGAAGTCAACGCCGAGGCCTGTGTATGGAGGATCCACAAAGCTCAGGGAGGAGGAGCTGGGTGGGGGAGGAGGCGGTGGTGGTGTGGGTTTCGCGATCTTCATCTTGAGTTTGGGCTTACCCACTCCACGTCCATAGGAGATACCATGATCGCCCATACATTGGTAGGGCATCCCAGGAACGTGACGCAGAGGCTTGCTGGGATCAACTGTGATTACTTTGTTA
>Ga0136641_1000149_pt1 | contig 29283 bp, 25 predicted proteins | sample EliLak1302023Y_FD_115312 | JGI IMG/M metagenome (GOLD analysis project Ga0136641, IMG submission 115312) | Freshwater microbial communities from Elizabeth Lake, Yosemite National Park, California, USA - 13020-23Y | ecosystem: Environmental > Aquatic > Freshwater > Lake ...
GCAGCCCGGCGCAGTGGCCGAGCATCAGCCAGGCATGCGGGCGCAGCACCGCAATGTGGTCGGTGATGGTCTTGGCATTCGCCGGGCCGACGCCGATGTTGACCATCGTGATGCCGCTGCCGTCCGGCCGCACCAGGTGGTAGGCCGGCATCTGCGGCAGGCGCGGCGGGGCCTTGCCCAGTTCGTCGCCGGCCAGAGCGGGCCGGCCGGCGCGGCGGGTGATGACGTTGCCCGGTTCGACGAAGGCGTCGTACTCGCCCTGCGCGTCGGCCATCAGGCTGTGGCCCAGCTTGATGAATTCGTCGATGTAGAACTGGTAGTTGGTGAACAGCACGAAGTTCTGGAAGTGCTCGGGCGCCGTGCCCGTGTAGTGGCGCAGACGGTGCAGCGAATAGTCCACGCGCGGCGCGGTGAACAGCGACAGCGGCTGCGCGGCGCCGGGTGCCGGTTCGATGTTGCCGTTGGCGATGCCGTCGTCCATCGCGGCCAGGTCGGGCAGGTCGAAGACATCGCGCAGCAGCAGGCGGCGTTCGGCCGGCAGATTGCCTTCGATGTGGTCGTTATCGGCCAGCGAGAAGTGCACCGGGATGGGCTGGCTGCTGGTGCCCACTTCGATGCCCACGCTGTGGTTCTTCAGCAGCAGGCGGAACTGCTCGGCGTAGTAGCGGGCGTAGAGATCGGGCCGCGTCAGCGTGGTTTCGAAGGTGCCGGGGCCGTCGACGAAGCCGTAGCTCAGGCGTGAGTCGGCCCGTGCCACCGTGTCGGTGTGGACGCGGACGAAGGGGTAGCAGGCCCGCACGTGCTGCCCGATGTCTTCCCCCGCGACGAAGCGCTGCAGGTTGCCGCGCAGGTGTTCGACGCTGTTGCGGTAGATGGCCTGCACCTGGGCCAGCGCGGCGTCGGCGTCGTCGAAGCGGGCGGGGGCGATGAAATGGGGCAGAGATGCCATGGGGGGTGGGCCTTGCTTGTTGTTGGACTGCGGTGGCAGCCAGGTCGCCGCCTTCAAGTAGACCACGCCAGGGTGCGTGACCCCGAGGGCAGGGCCTGGGCCTTGCGCACTCGGTGGTGCGCGCGCCGCTCCTTTTAGACCTTGCGAACCTGGACTTTCGCGTGCTCGTTGATGCCCATGGCGCCAAAGAACAGCGCCACCAATCTGTGGGTTTCGACGAAGTGCACGGCCCGGTTCTGGCTTTTCTTCGTCAGCACCCAGTTCAGCAGGTCGCCTGCGGCGATGAAGTCCACCCGGATCAGGCGCGCGCAGGACACGCTGACCAGTGGGGCGCTGTTGACCTCGCTCTGCAGCTTGGCCAGCGTCGGGCCGATGTCGCCAATCAACTGGCCCGACAACTCGACATGCGCGACCTCGATGCTGCCGGCCGGAAAGTCGGACAGGTCCGACTCCATGAAGGTGGTGGACACCTCGCTGACCATCGACAGGGGCGGCGTGCGCGTCGAGTTGCTGGAGCCGCTGACATGCACCTTGCACCGCGTGGGCTCCCACGAAGGCGGGCTGACCTCGTAGGTGATGCAGTATTCGATCGCGGCCTCGTCGAACTGGTCGACGCGGTTGGCCAGGCGCAGGGCCTCCAGGCGCGTCAGCCAGAAAGCGGGGTCGGCGTCGCGCACGCCGCTGGGTGCGGCCTCGGCCAGCACCGCAAACAGGCGCTCGCCGGCCACCCAGCGAAGTTCCAGCGGTTGCCCGGACCAGCCGCGGAAGAGTGCCGCCAGCTGCATGGCGGCCTCGGCATCGATGCGGCGCAGGCCCTGCCAGTCGAAGACCCAGGGCAGCGGCATCTGCAGCGTCTGCGAGCCCAGGCGGGCAACGGCCTCGATGTCGAGGTACTCGGGACTGACCCAGCCCACGGCCCCGTCATCGCTGCCCGATGGCGTGGTGCTCGTCATCATCGGTTCATCGGCCTGCGCGTCGGCCACCAGCTTGGGCATGGAGTACCACTGCGGCGCCGACCAGCCGAACTGCTGGGCGTATTCCACCGCCAGGCTCTCGAAACTCTGCTGCTGCCCCGTGGCCCGGTACAGGTCGAAGAGCACCAGCCAGGTCTCGGCATGCTGGGCGCGCGCGCCGTTGGACTGTGTGATGCGCTGCAGGGCCTCTTCGCACTGCGTGAAATCGGCGTTGGCGAAGGCGATCACGGCCTCGTCGAGCTCGGGGTCGTGCACGACTTCGTTGACTTCGACGGCGAAGGGGCTGCCGAACCCGCTGTCGTTGTCCATCGCAGCACCCGGCCCGCTGCCGCCAAAGGACACCGAGGACAGCGGGGCCAAGGGTGGCAGGCCTGCCGACATCTGCACCGGCGAGGGCGCGGCCGCGGAAGGCAGATTCATCACCGGAAAAGGCGGCGCTGGCGCTGGCATGGCCGCCGTGGCCGGTGCACGGGGCGCGCCGGGCCGGGCTGCCGACTCGCCATCGGGCGCGGGGGCCGCGCGCGCGGCTGGCGGGCGGTTCAGCGTCGCCGGGCGGGTGGTCGACATGCCGCGGTCGCGGCTTGAACTGAAGCCGGCATCACCGACCATCTGCTGCTCGATCTCGTCGATCTTGGCCTTCACGCCATCCTGCCGTGGAGCGCTGTGTTCCGACTGGCGCACTTCGGAGTCGTCCAGCCGCGAGGAACCACCCAGGGCCGCCAGCTGCTCGGGGGACAGGCCCTCACGGCGCACCCGTCGCAGCATGTCGAATTCGCGCTTGCGCACGAAATCATTGCGCCGCTTGCGCTCGATCATCGCCTTGAGCTCGGTCTTCTCGAGATCGACCTCGCGCGTGTCTTCCTGCCGTGAATTGAGAGCGGTCCAGTCGGTGGCCGGGTTCGCAACGAAGCGAACCACCTTGCGGAAGAAGCTCTCGTTCTCGGCCATGGGCCGCTCAGTCCCCGAACATCTTCTGCTTGAGTTCGCGCCGTTGCTGCGCTTCGAGCGACAAGGTGGCCGTCGGACGCGCCAGCAAGCGCGCCAGGCCGATGGGTTCGCCGGTCTCGTCGCAAAAGCCGTACTCGCCGGTGTCCAGGCGGCCCAGCGACTGCGCGATCTTCTTCAGCAGCTTGCGTTCACGATCCCGGGTGCGCAGCTCCAGGGCGTGTTCTTCCTCGATCGTGGCGCGGTCGGCCGGATCGGGAACGATGGAGGTGTCTTCGCGCAGGTGCTCGGTGGTTTCGCCAGCGTTGGACAGCAGGTCGTCTTTCTGCTGCTGCAGCCGCGCGCGGAAAAAGTCGATCTGCTTGTCGTTCATGTAGGCGTCTTCAGGCATGGCCTGGAGCTCGCCTTCGGTGAGGTCGCGGCCCGCCTTGGTCTTCCAGGCATTGGCGAGCTTGGGGTCGGGCTTGTGCGTGGTCTTGGGCAAATCGGCCGTTTCTGTCATGGGTCTCGTCTGGGGGCGGGCCGGTGCGAATCGATCGGTAAAGCGGTTCGATGCCGGTGCCGGTATCGGGGCTGGAGGGGGTGCTGGCGGCGCTGATTTGGAAGCGGCCGACTTGGCCGATCCCTTGGGCGGCGGCTTGCTGGGTGGTGTTGGAGGCAGGGCAGGGCCGATCGGGCCCCTGCTGACGGGCTTGTACGGCGTGGGCGCAGGCGCGCTGGCAACCACCGGTGCGGGTGCCGGTGCTTGTGTCTTCGCGGTCTTTGCCGCGGTCGTGCTGACGGCCGCTGCCTTGGCCGGTGGCTTGCTCACGGGGACCTCCTCACCTCTTGTCATGGCCTGGCACGGCCGTGGACCCGCCGACGGCGGGTTGCGCTCGGGATCATGTCTGACCCTCGAGGCGCGCGGATTGTAGCCACGCCCCGGCGAGGGTGGCCTGAGCGTGCGGCCGACAGGCCGCCTCGCTCAGACGAGACATTGTTCCAGGCCCTGCAGCAGGATGTCCTTGGGCATGTCGATGCCGATGAAAACCATCTTGCTGGTCTTGTCCTCGCCGGGCGCCCATTTCGGGCCCAGGTCGCTGCCCATCAACTGGTGCACGCCCTGGAAGATGACCTTGCGGTCGCTGCCTTTCATGTTCAGCACGCCCTTGTAACGCAGCATCTTGGGCCCGTAGACCTGCACGATGGCGCCCAGGAAGTCCTCCAGCTTGGCCGGGTTGAAGGCCTTCTTGCTCTTGAAGACGAAGCTCTTCACGTCGTCGTCGTGGGCGTGGTGGTGACCCTGGTGCGAGGGGTGGTCGCAGGCCTCGCCGGCGGCGTGGTCGTGGTGGTCATGGTGGCCGTGCGGCTCGTCGGCGTTGAGGAATTCCGGGTCGATGTCGAGCTTCGAATTCAGGTTGAAGCCCTTGAGGTCGAAGACCTGCGCGATCGGCACCTCGCCGAAGTGCACGGCGCGCTGCGGCGCGCGCGGGTTCATGTGCTTGATGCGGTGGATCAGCGCGTCGACATCGGCGGGCTTGGCCAGGTCGGTCTTGCTGATGAAGATCTGGTCGGCGAAGCCGATCTGCTTGCGCGCTTCCTGGCGTTCGTCGAGTTGCGTGTCGGCGTGCACCGCGTCGACCAGCGTCAGCACGCTGTCCAGCAGGTAGCTTTCGGCGATCTCGTCGTCGATGAAGAAAGTCTGCGCCACCGGGCCGGGGTCGGCCAGACCGGTGGTCTCGATGACCACGCGGTCGAAGTCGAGCTCACCCTTGCGGCGCTTCTCGGCCAGCTCGTTCAGCGTGGTGCGCAGGTCTTCGCGGATGCTGCAGCAGACGCAGCCGTTGTTCATCTGGATGATCTGCTCGGTGGTGTCCGAGACCAGGATCTCGTTGTCGATGTTTTCTTCGCCAAATTCATTCTCGATGACCGCGATCTTCTGGCCGTGGGCTTCGGACAGCACCCGCTTGAGCAAGGTGGTCTTGCCCGAGCCGAGGAAGCCGGTGAGGATGGTGGCGGGAATCAGGCCTGGTTTCATGGTGCGCGCGGCTTTCCGTGTGGCAGAGGAACAGAGGGTGGGATCTGGTGGCGGCGGACGCTGTTGCAAGCCCCGGCGCCGCGGCAGCCCGAGCCTCGATTGTTGCGCCGCGCGCCCTGCCGTGGTGGGCCTCGGTTATTCTCAAAGCCCATTCACTGCCCGGCACCGCACAGTGTCCGACCCCGCCCCGTCCAGGCCCGCGCGCGCTTCCAGCAGCTACGCCCGGGCCGCACGCGCTGAACGCCGCAAGCAGCGGTCGCTGTTCGAACGCCTGGCCGAGCTGATTTCGCCCGGCCCCGACAGCAAGGCCGAGCTCCTCGCCACCCTGGCGGCGGCCGAGGAGCGCGAGTTGATCGAGCCTGAATCGCGCTTGATGCTGGAAGGTGTGCTGAAGATGGCCGACATGACGGCCGGTGACGTGATGGTGCCCGTGCTGCACATGGACCTGCTGGACATCGCCGCCGACTACGACGAACTGCTGGCCGTGGTGATCGACACCGCGCACTCGCGTTTCCCTGTCTACGAGGGCGAGCGCGACCGGGTCATCGGCATCCTGATGGCCAAGGACCTGCTCAAGCTGCAGCGCGCGCCCGAGCTCAATCTGCGCACGCTGTTGCGCCCCGCCGTCTTCGTGCCGGAAAGCAAACGGCTCAACGAGTTGCTGCGCGACTTCCGCAGCAACCGCAACCACCTGGCCCTGGTGGTGGACGAATTCGGTAACACGGCCGGGCTGATCACCATCGAAGACGTGCTGGAAGAAATCGTCGGCGAGATCGAAGACGAGTTCGACGAGCAGGAACAGGAAAATGGCATCTACACGCTGGCCGATGGCAGCCACCGGGTGGCCGGCGATGTGGCCATCATGGCGGTCAACGAAGCCTTCGGAACCCGGCTGTCCGAGGCCGACTTCGAAACCATCGGCGGCCTGGTGGCGCAGGAACTGGGGCGCGTGCCGCGCCGCGGCGAGGCGGTCGAGGTCGGCGGCCTGCGCTTCGTGGTGATGATCACCCGCGGCGGCGCGGTGCGCTGGTTCCGGGTTTCGCGCGTGGCCGGGGTGGTGCAGCCGGCCGACGACGGCGTGCTCGATTGAACCGGCACGGCCGCTGGCCGCTCGCGTCCGAAGCGGCCGGCATTGCGCTGCTGGGGGCTGTCCAGACGCTGGCCTACGAGCACACCGCGTTCTGGCCGCTGCCCCTGCTGACCCTGGCTGTGCTGGCCTGGCGCCTGCAGCCCGCCAGCCCGCGCCGGGCGGCGCTGCTGGGCTGGTGCTATGGCACCGGCTGGCTGACCGCCGGCACCTGGTGGCTCTTCATCAGCCTGCACCGCTACGGCGGCCTGGCGGCGCCGCTGGCCGTGCTGGCGGTGGTCGGGCTGGCGGCGGCGCTGTCGCTCTACCTGGCTGGCGCCTGTGCGGTCTATGCACGGTGGCGGCGCGGTAGCGGCTGGGACGCCGTGGTCTTCGCCGCCCTGTGGCTGCTGGCCGAACTGGCGCGTGGCGTGATCTTCACCGGCTTTCCCTGGCTGGCGGTGGGCTATTCGCAAATCGACAGTCCGCTGGCGCCGCTGGCGCCCTGGGTCGGCGTCTACGGCATCGGCGCGGTGGTGGCGCTGAGCGCGGCGGTCGCCGTGACGGCCGCCGCGGCGCCGCGCCGGGCGGTGAGGCCCGCGCTGCTGCTGGTCGCCGTCTGGCTGTTGCCGCGTTGGGGCGCCGCCGACTTCACGCGGCCGGCCGGTGAGCTGTCGGTGGCGCTGCTGCAGACCAACGTCAGCCAGGACGAGAAGTTCGCCCTCGACCGCATGCCCGAGGCGCTGGCCTGGACCGCCTGCGAACTGCTGGTGGCGCGCGCCGATCTGGTGCTGGCGCCGGAAACGGCCGTGCCGCTGCTGCCCGACCAGCTGACCGAATTCGCGCCCGGCTACTGGGCCGCCCTGGTCGAACACTTCCGGACCTCAGCCTCGCGCGCCTTGATCGGCGTGCCGCTGGGCGACTTCGAGCGCGGCTATACCAACTCGGTGACCGGCCTGTCGCCCGCGCCCGCCTACCGCTACGACAAGACCCACCTGGTGCCCTTCGGTGAGTTCGTGCCCCTGGGCTTTCACTGGTTCACCGAGATGATGAACATCCCGCTGGGCGATTTCGCGCGCGGCGTGGCCAACCCGCCGTCCTTTGCCGTGCACGGCCAGCGCGTGGCGCCCAACATCTGCTACGAAGACCTGTTCGGCGAGGAACTGGCGCGGCGCTTCGTCGACGCCGCGATCGCGCCGACGGTCTTCGCCAACATCAGCAACATCGCCTGGTTCGGACCCAGCGCGATCGACGCCCAGCACCTGAACATCTCGCGCATGCGAACCCTGGAATTCCAGGTGCCCATGATCCGCGCCACCAACACCGGCGCCACCGCCGTCATCGACCACCAGGGCCGGGTCACGGCGCGTCTGGCGCCCTACACGCGGGGTGTGCTGCAGAGCCGGGTGCAGGGGCGCGAAGGCGTCACGCCCTACGCCCGCTGGGCGGCGCTGGCGGGCTTGTGGCCCTTGTTGCTGGGGGCCTTGGCGGTGGTGCTGGTGGCCGTGCTCGGGCCCCGGCGCCTTCGCGCCGTCTGAGCCGGTTCAGCGCGGCGTCTGCCGCACGATGCGGATCACCGATTCCCCGGCGGCCAGGCCAGGCGCCGGGGCTGCCGCGGGCGTCGCCGCGCAGCCGTCGCAGCCGCCACCACACCCGCCGCTGGCGGCCGGCAGCGGTTGGCCGACCCAGGCGGCCAGGCGTCGCTGCAGACCGGCGGGCATCACCCGCCACGCCGCAAAGGCGCTGCAACCAGCGACCAGCAAGGCGCTCAGGGCGGTCTGCCAGTCCATCGTCAGCCGCCCAGCCACAAGGTGGCACGGTAGGTGATGAAGGCTGCCGCATAGGCCAGCGCGAACATATAGCCGGCCATGATGGCGGGGTAGCGCCAGGAGTTGGTCTCGCGCCTGACCACGGCCAGCGTCGACAGGCACTGCGGCGCGAACACATACCAAGCCAGCAGTGCATAGGCGGTGGCCAAGGACCAGCCCTGCGCGATGACCGGTGACAGGCTCTCGGCCACCGAATCACCGGCCGCCGACAGGGCGTAGACCGTGCCCAGCGCCCCCACCGCGACCTCGCGTGCGGCCATGCCCGGGACCAGCGCCACGCTGATCTGCCAGTTGAATCCGATGGGCGCGAAGACGTGTTCCAGTGCGTGGCCGATGATGCCCGCGACGCTGTACTGGATGGCCGGCCCCGTGGCCCCGGCCGGCGGGCCGGGCCAGCTCGACAGGAACCACAGCACCACCATCAGCGAAAAGATGATGCCGCCGACGCGGCGCAGGAAGATGCGTGCGCGCTCCAGCAGGCCGATGCCCAGGCTCTCCAGGCTGGGCCAGCGGTAGGGCGGCAGCTCCAGCATCAGCGGCTGGTAGCGGCTTTTCAGCCAGGTGCGCTTGAAGGCCCAGGCCACGGCCATCGCCGACACCACGCCGGCCACGTAGAGGCCGAACAGGGTCAGCCCGCGCAGGCTGAACGGCCCGACGCTGCGCGCCGGCACGAAGGCGCCGATGACCAGCGCATAGACCGGCAGCCGGGCCGAACAGGTCATCAGCGGCGCCAGCATGATGGTGGCCAGGCGGTCGCGCCAGTTGGCGATGGTGCGCGTGGCCATCACGCCCGGCACGGCGCAGGCGAAGCTGCTCAGCAGCGGGATGAAGGCGCGGCCCGACAGGCCGACCTTGCCCATCAGGTTGTCGAGCAGGAAGGCCGCCCGCGGCAGGTAGCCGCTGTCTTCCAGCACCAGGATGAAGGCGAAGAGGATCAGGATCTGCGGCAGGAAGACCAGCACGCTGCCCACGCCGGCCAGCACGCCGTCGACCAGCAGGCTGCGCAGCGGGCCGTCGGCCATGTGGGCCAGCGTCCAGTCGGCGACCGCGCCGACGCCGGCCTTGATGGCGTCCATCGGCAGCACGGCCCAGGCGAAGACCGCCTGGAACATCAGGAACAGCAGCGCGGCCAGCAGCACCAGGCCCCACACCGGGTGCATCACCACGGCGTCCAGGCGGTATTGCAGCCGGGTGCGCGGCGCCTGTTTGGGCACCACGCGCTGCAGGATGCGCCGCACCGCCAGCGCCAGCGCCGTGGCGTCGCCCACCGCCGGCAGCACCCGGGGTGCTGGCAGCGGCTGCGCCAGGTGGTTCTGCAGCGCCACGCGCAAGGCCAGATGGCCGTCGCCCTGGACTGCCACGGTTTCGACCACCGGGCAGCCGAGTTCGGCCGACAGCGCCGGGATGTCGATCACCAGCCCCTGTTCCCGCGCTGCGTCGGCCATGTTCAGCGCCACCAGCATGGGCCGGCCGCTGCGCGACAGCTCGGCCCGCAGTTCCAGCACCAGGCGCAGGCCCATGCGCAGGTTGGTGGCGTCCAGCACGGCCACCACCAGGTCGGGCGCCTTTTCGCCGACGCGCTGGCCTTGCAGCACGTCCAGCGTCACCTGCTCGTCCAGCGTGGCGGGGGTCAGGCTGTAAGTGCCGGGCAGGTCGATGATGGCCACGCTGTGGCGCTCGTCGAGCTTGGCCACGCCGACCTTGCGCTCGACCGTCACGCCGGCGTAGTTGGCCACCTTCTGCCGTGCGCCCGTCAGGCGATTGAACAAGGCGGTCTTGCCGCAGTTGGGGTTGCCGACGAGGGCCACCGTCAGCGGTGACAGGGCCAGTTCAGACATCGCCGCCTGCGCCGGCTGTCAGGGGTTCGACCTGCACGCAGCGGGCTTCCAGCAGGCGCAGCGCGAACAAGGTGTCGCCGACCTGGACCGCCAGCGGTTCACGCCCGCCGGGGCCGCGGCGCAGCACCTGCACGGGCTCACCGGCGACGAAGCCGATCTCGGCCAGGCGGCGCAGCAACGCAGGGTCAGCGCCTGGCACCTCGGTGTTCAGGCCGATGACCGTGGCTTGACGGCCGTCGGGCAGGGCGGCCAGGTTGGAGGGGTGGTGGGTGTGCATGACGCAGCCCGAGTCTATTCGCAATGCGAATCGTTCGCACTTGACGGGTATCAAGGGGATGCGGAATCCGACCGGCCCGTTGCCGTGACGGTGCGCCCATGCGGCTGCGTAAACTCATGGGCTTGGGCCCAGCGCCCGCCCACAGCACGCAACCGGCAGCCCATGCTCACCTTCCAGCAGATCATCCTCAAGCTGCAGTCGTACTGGGACGCCCAAGGCTGCGCCCTGCTGCAGCCCTACGACATGGAAGTCGGCGCGGGCACCAGCCACACCGCCACCTTCCTGCGCGCCCTGGGCCCCGAGCCCTGGAAGGCGGCCTATGTGCAGCCCAGCCGCCGCCCGAAGGACGGCCGCTACGGCAACAACCCCAACCGCCTGCAGCACTACTACCAGTACCAGGTGGTGCTCAAGCCCGCGCCGGCCGACATCCTGGAGCTCTACCTGGGCAGCCTGAAAGCGCTGGGTTTCGACCTGCAAGCCAACGATGTGCGCTTCGTCGAGGACGACTGGGAGAACCCGACGCTGGGCGCCTGGGGCCTGGGCTGGGAGGTCTGGCTGAACGGCATGGAAGTGACGCAGTTCACCTACTTCCAGCAGGTCGGCGGCATCGACTGCAAGCCCATCACTGGCGAGATCACCTACGGCCTGGAGCGCCTGGCGATGTACCTGCAGGGGGTGGACAACGTCTACGACCTGCAGTGGACCGAGACCTTGAAATACCGGGACGTCTACCACCAGAATGAAGTCGAGCAGAGCACCTACAACTTCGAGCACAGCGACGTCGACTTCCTGCTCGGCGCCTTCACGGCTCACGAGAAGCAGGCGAAGTATCTGATGGAGCAGCAACTGGCCCTGCCGGCCTACGAGCAGGTGCTGAAGGCGGCCCACACCTTCAACCTGCTGGACGCCCGCGGCGCCATCAGCGTGACCGAGCGCGCGGCCTACATCGGCCGCATCCGCAACCTGGCCCGCAGCGTGGCGGCCAGCTACCTGGACAGCCGTCTGCGGCTGGGTTTCCCGATGGCGCCCCGGGCCTGGGCCGATGAAGTCACCGCGCAACTGACGAAGAAGGTGGCTTGACCATGACGACCGCGAACCTGCTGGTGGAACTGTTCGTCGAGGAACTGCCGCCGAAAGCGCTGAAGAAGCTGGGCGAGGCCTTCGCCACACTGCTGGCCGACGGCCTGAAGGCGCAGGGGCTGGCGGCGGCGGGGGCGGATGTCGTGGCCTACGCATCGCCGCGCCGGCTGGCGGTCCAGGTGGCGGGCGTTCTCGACCAGGCCGCCGACAAGGCGGCGCAGACCAAGCTGATGCCGGTGACCGTGGCCCTGACGGCCGACGGGCAAGCCACGCCGGCGCTGCTGAAGAAGCTGGCTGCCCTGGGCCACACCGCCAGCGTCGTGCCGCAGCTGCGGCGCTTGCCCGACGGCAAGGCCGAGGCGCTGTTCCTCGACAGCGTGGTGACCGGTGCGACGCTGGCTGCGGGCCTGCAGCAGGCGCTGACCGAGGCCATCGCCAAGCTGCCCATCCCCAAGGTCATGCAATATCAGCTGGAAGCCGGCGCTGGCGCCGACGTCCAGCCGGGCTGGACCAGCGTCCACTTCGTGCGCCCGGCACACGGCCTGGTGGCCTTGCATGGCAGCGCTGTGGTGCCGGTCTCGGTGCTCGGTCTGCACGCCGGCCGCCTGACCCGCGGCCACCGTTTCGAGGCCGCACACGACCCCATCGCGATCACGCAGGCTGACGATTACGAGCGCTGCCTGGAGCAGCAGGGTGCGGTGATCCCGAGCTTTGCCAAGCGCCGCGCCGACATCGTGCGCCAGTTGCAGGCCGTGGCCGCGCAGCAGGGCCTCACGCCCATCGACGACGAAGCCTTGCTGGACGAGGTGACCGGCCTGGTCGAACGCCCCAAGGTGCTGCTGTGCCGCTTCGAGCCCGAGTTTCTCGCCGTGCCGCAGGAATGCCTGATCCTGACCATGAAGGCCAACCAGAAGTACTTTCCGCTGCTGGACGGTCACGGCAAGCTGACCGAGAAATTCCTCATCGTCAGCAACATCAACCCGGCCGACGCGAGCCGCGTGATCCAGGGCAACGAGCGCGTGGTTCGGCCGCGCCTGGCCGATGCCAAGTTCTTCTTCGAGCAGGACAAGAAGCGCACCCTGCAAAGCCGCGTCGAAGGCCTGGGCAAGGTGGTCTACCACGGCAAGCTGGGCAGCCAGGGCGAGCGTGCCGAGCGCGTTCGCGCCATCGCCCACGCCCTCGTCAACCAGCTGCGCATGGCCACCCTGCCCTACACGGTGGAGGCGCAGGACGAATTCGCGGTGCTCGACAGCAAGGTGCAGCAGGCCGCGCTGCTGGCCAAGACCGATCTGCTGACCGACATGGTGGGTGAATTCCCCGAACTGCAGGGCGTGATGGGTGGCTACTACGCCCGGCATGAAGGCCTGCGCGACGGCGTGGCCATCGCCATCGAAGACCACTACAGGCCGCGCTTCGCCGGCGACGCGCTGCCGCGCAACCACACCGGCACGGTGCTGGCGCTGGCCGACAAGCTGGAAACGCTGGCCGGGCTGTTCGGCATCGGCCAGTTGCCCACCGGCGACAAGGACCCGTTCGCCTTGCGCCGCCACGCCCTGGGCGTGCTGCGCATCCTGGTCGAGAAGAACCTGCCGCTGGCGCTGCCCGAGATGGTGGCGGCGGCCTTCGGCGCCTTCCCCGAAGGCATGCTGGTCGAGACCGACAAACCCACCGACAAGGCCCGCGAGGCGCTGCTGCATTTCGTCTACGACCGGCTGGTCGGCTACCTGCGCGACCTGGGCTACAGCGCGCAGGAGGTCGAAGCCGTCACCGCCATCCGCACTGGCGGCTGGGGCTCGCTGCCCCAGCGGCTGGCTGCGGTGCGCGCTTTTGCCGCCCTGCCCGAAGCCGCTTCGCTGGCGGCCGCCAACAAGCGCGTGGGCAACATCCTCAAGAAGATCGAAGGCGAGCTGCCCACCACGGTGCAGGCCGCGCTGTTGCAGGAGCCCGCCGAGCAGGCGCTGGCGCAGGCGCTGGCCAGCGTGCAGCCGCTGGCCGACCGGCTGTTCGAGGCGCACGATTACGCCGGCTCCTTGCAGGCCCTGGCCGCGCTGCGGGCGCCCGTGGATGCCTTCTTCGACGGCGTCATGGTCAACGCCGAAGACGCCGCCTTGCGCGCCAACCGGCAGGCCCTGCTGGCGGGTCTGCACGCGGCGATGAACCGGGTCGCCGACCTGGCCCGACTGGCCACTTGAGCCCGAGCAACCGGAGTCACGCGATGCATGCCACCAAGCTCGTCATCCTGGGCCGCGACGGCATCCTGAACATCTACCGCGAGGGTCACGTCACCATCCCCGAGGAATGGACCGCCGTGCCCGGTGCGCTCGAGGCCGTCTCGCGCATCAACCACGCGGGCTGGCACGTCGTCGTGGCCACCAACCAGTCCGGTATCGGTCGCGGCATGATCGACATGGCGGTGATCAACGCCGTACACGCCCATATGAACCAGCAGATGATGGCGCAGGGCGCGCGCATCGATGCTGTCTTCTTCTGCCCGCACACCCCCGAGGAAGACTGCGCATGCCGCAAGCCCAAGCCCGGCCTGTTGCGCGAAATCGGCCGTCGCTACGGCACCGACCTGTCGCAGGTGCCCTTTGCCTCCGACACGCTGCGCGACCTGCTGGCTGCGCAGGCCGCCGGCTGCGAGCCGCACCTGGTGCAGACCGGTCGTGCAGCGGCGTTGAGCGACGAACAGCTGGAAGACATCCTGCAGCAGGTGCCCCAAACCCGCGTCCATGACAACCTGGCCGCTTTCGCCGATTTCCTGCTGCGCCGCGGCGAGGTCCACGATTCGGCCTCGGGGGACCTGTCGTGATGCGGATCATCTGGGCCGTCCGTTCGCTGCTCTTCGTGCTGTGGATGGCGGCCACCGTCATCCCCTGGGCCGTGATGGCCCTGTCGCTGTCCATCTTCATACGCGGCAAGAAGCTGTACTGGCCGACGATGTACTGGTTGTCCATCGCCATCTGGGGCGCCAAGGTCATCTGTGGCGTGAAGTACCGCGTGCACGGCCTGCAGCACCTGCCTGCAGCCGGCGACACCAACGCCGCGGTGGTGCTCGCTGCCAAGCACCAGAGCACCTGGGAGACCTTCGCCTTCCCCACCTTCATGCCGCACCCGCTGGCCTATGTCTTCAAGCGCGAACTGCTCTACGTGCCCTTCTTCGGCTGGGCCATGGGCCGGCTGGACATGATCCACATCGACCGCAGCAAGCGCACCGAGGCCTGGAACAAGGTGGCCGCGCAGGGCAAGCGCATGGCCGACGAGGGCATCTGGGTGATCATGTTCCCCGAGGGCACGCGCACGCCGCGCGGTGCTCAGGGCGTCTACAAGAGCGGCGCTTCACGCCTGGCGATCGCCAGCGGCGTGCCCATCGTGCCCATCGCCGCCAGCAGTGCCAAGTGCTGGCCGCGCAAGAGTTTCCTGCTGCGGCCGGGTGTGGTCGACGTGTCCATCGGTGCACCCATAGCCAGCACCGGGCGCCAGCCCGACGAACTGATGAAGGAAGTCGAGGCCTGGATCGAGGCCGAGATGCGGCGCCTGGACCCTGAGGCCTACCGGTCCTGAGCGACCCGGCACCTAGAATCACGGCCATGCCGTTCGGGCCCGCCGTCTATTCCCTGCTGCAGCTGTCGCTGTTCGATGAGCCGCCGGCGCCGCCAGGCCAGCCCGCAGCGCGCACCGCGCTGCCCCCCGCCGCGCAGCCGCCGATAGCGCCGGCTGCGGCCCTGCCCGAGGCCCATCCGGCGATCGACTTCAGCCACCCGCGCTCGCAGCGCGAGATCGCTCTGGGCAGCCACCGTGTGGCCTATGAGCTGCGCCGCTCGCGCCGCCGCAGCATCGGCTTCGTCGTGGGCGCTGACGGCCTGAGCGTCAGCGCGCCGAAGTGGGTGGGCATGGGCGACATCGAAACCGCGCTGCGCGAGAAGGCGGCCTGGATCCTGCGCAAGTTGCAAGAGCAGCGCGAACGCGGCCAGCGCCTGGCGGCGGCCAAGGTGGACTGGCGCGAAGGCACGGCCATTCCGTTCCTCGGCGAGCCGGTGATCCTGCTGCTCGACAGCCGCACGACGGGCGCCGTGCTGCACACCGCCAGCGCCACGCTGCCGGGCGTGCCGCGTCTGACGCTGCACCTGGGGCTGCCGCAGTCGGCGGCGCCGGCGCAGATCCGCGATGCCGTGCAGAGCTGGTTGCAGCGCCAGGCGCGGCGGGTCTTCGAGGAACGCTGCGCGCTGTTCATGGCCCGGCTGGGTGTGCGCATGAAGCGGCTGACACTGAGTTCGGCGGCCACCCGCTGGGGCAGCGCCAGCGCCGACGGTTCGGTGCGGCTGAACTGGCGGCTGATCCACTTCGGCCTGCCGGTGATCGACTACGTCGTGACCCATGAACTGGCCCACCTGCGCGAGATGAACCACAGCCCGGCTTTCTGGGACGTGGTGAAACAGGCCCTGCCCGACTACGAGTCGGCGCGCGGCGCGCTGCGTGCCGAGGTGCTGCCGGTCTTTGACTGAACTTGCCGGGGGCCGTCTGTGCGCCGGGCCACATCCACCCTTGTGAGGATGTTCGGCGCGCCCCGGCCCGCCGATACTGAAGTGTCAGTCGTCATCACGCAGGCAAAAGCAGAGGCAAGCTGGGAGGCTTGCACGGGCAGCGGCAGTGCCGGGCAACCGGCTCTGCCGCTGTTTCGTTTGCGCGCCGGGTTCAGCCGGCGGCGCGGTAGCGCAACACACCGTCTGCGCCTGTCGCCGCCCGCAGGCGGCCTTGGCCGGCCAGTGCGTGCAGGTGGGCGATGGCCTCGCCCATCGCGAAGGTAGTCTGGTGCAGGTCCAGCTTGCGCTTGAACATCACGGGCAGGATGTCGGCCGCGCTGCACGGGGCTTCGGCGCAGGCCTGCAGCACCTCGGCGTAACGGTCTTCGTGGTGTTGCAGCAGTTGGCCGATGCGCTCGTGCAGCCCGGTGAAGGGCTTGCCGTGCGAGGGCAACACCAGGGCATCGGCGGGCAGGCTGCGCATCGCGGCAATCGAGTGCAGGTACATCGGCAGCGGGTCGCCTTCGGGTTCGATGTCGATGACGCTGACATTGGTGGAAATGCGCGGCAGCACCATGTCGCCGGCAATCAGCACGCCCAGTTCCGGGCAGTGCAGCGCGATGTGCTCAGGCGCGTGGCCATAGCCGGCGATGCCGTGCCAGGCGCGGCCGTTGACGGTCAGCACCATGCCGTCCATCAGGCGGCGGTAGCGGCTGGGCACCGCCGGCACCATGCTGGCGTAATAGTTGTTGCGGCCGCGCACCTTGGCCAGCGATTCGGGGTCGGTCAGGCCGTGCAGCGCGAAGAAGCGCGCCGCGCCCTCGCCACCGAAGCCTTCGGTGTGGCCCAGGCTGGCCAGGCGCGCGGCGTTCCAGTCGGTGCTGCTGATCCAAAGCCGGCATTCACGCTGCGGCGTCGTCCAGCGCTCGCACAGCCACTGCGCCAGCCCGATGTGGTCGGGGTGCATGTGGGTGCACACCACGCGCAGCACCGGCAGGCCCTGCAACTCGTTCGCGAAGATCTCTTCCCACAGCGCTTTCGTCGCGTCGTTGGCGATGCCGCAGTCGACGATGGTCCAGCCTGCGATGCCGTCCTGCACATCGCGCAGCAGCCACAGGTTGATGTGGTCCAGCGCGAAGGGCAGGGCCATGCGCAGCCAGCGCACGCCGGGGGCCAATTCCAGCGTCCGGCCCGGCGTGGGCAGGGTGTCGCCATGCGGGTAGTGCAGGGCGCTCTCTTGGGCGTTGGCCATGGTTTGTATATTCGCGGGTGAACTTGCGTTGACGTGGATCTCAGTCTACCGATGCCTGCCCTTGAAGGTGTCACCCGCGCGTCACCCTTGAGCAACCCCACCCCCAGCGCAAGACGGAGACCCACCATGAACCTGCCCGGCCTGAACTTCCAACTCGGCGAAGACATCGACGCCCTGCGCGACGCGGTGCGCGATTTCGCGCAAGCCGAGATCGCCCCGCGCGCCGCCGAGATCGACCGCAGCGACCAGTTCCCGATGGACCTGTGGCGCAAGATGGGCGATGTCGGCGTGCTGGGCATCACCGTGCCTGAAGCCGACGGCGGTGCCGGCATGGGCTACCTGGCGCACATGATCGCGATGGAGGAAATCAGCCGCGCCAGTGCCAGCGTGGGCTTGAGCTACGGCGCGCACAGCAATCTGTGCGTCAACCAGCTCAAGCGCAACGGCAGCCCGGCGCAGCGGCAGAAATACCTGCCCCGGCTGATCAGTGGCGAACACGTCGGCGCGCTGGCGATGAGCGAACCCGGCGCGGGCAGCGACGTCATCAGCATGAAGCTCAAGGCCACCGAGGTGGCCGGCGGCTACCGGCTGAACGGCACCAAGATGTGGATCACCAACGGCCCCGACGCCGACGTGATGGTGGTCTATGCCAAGACCGAGCCCGAACTGGGCGCCCGCGGCGTGACGGCCTTCATCGTCGAGAAGGGCATGCCCGGCTTTTCCACCGCGCAGAAACTGGACAAGCTGGGCATGCGCGGCAGCCACACCGGCGAGATGCTGTTCGACAACGTCGAGGTGCCGGCCGCCAATGTGCTGGGCCACCTGAACGGCGGCGCCAAGGTGCTGATGAGCGGCCTGGACTACGAGCGCGCGGTGCTGGCCGCCGGGCCGCTGGGCATCATGCAGGCGGTGCTGGACAACGTGATCCCGTACACCCACGACAGGAAGCAATTCGGGCAATCGATCGGCGAATTCCAGCTCATCCAGGGCAAGGTGGCCGACATGTACACCGTGCTGCAGGCCGGCCGCGCCTTTTGCTACACGGTGGGCAAGAACCTCGACCTGCTGGGTACCGACCACGTGCGCCAGGTGCGCAAGGACTGCGCCAGCGTCATCCTGTGGTGCGCCGAAAAGGCCACCTGGATGGCCGGTGAAGGCATCCAGATCTTCGGCGGCAACGGCTACATCAACGACTACCCGCTGGGCCGTCTGTGGCGTGACGCCAAGCTCTATGAAATCGGCGCCGGCACCAGCGAGATCCGCCGCATGCTGATCGGGCGCGAACTGTTCGCCGAGACGATGTAGCGCGGCCTTCGGCTGGCGCAGATAATCGAGGCGGGGTTGTCCACCGGGGAAAGACATGGGCTACGTCACACCTGACGAATCGCTGGCTTTGCGCTGGGCTGAGTTGTGCAACGACCCGCGTTGGCATGACTTTCCCGGAAAGATCGAGCTGAATGCTTATGGGGTGATTGAGATGAGCCCAGCCAGCAATCGCCACGGTATGAAGCAGGCGGCCATTGCGCAAGCCTTTGGGCAACAGATGCCAGGTGGACAAGCATTCGTCGAATGCTCAGTGGCCACGCCGGAAGGCGTTCGAGTTCCCGATGTGGCTTGGGCTTCGGCCGCGTTCGTGGCCCGGCATGGGGACGCGACGCCGTTCCCGCAAGCCCCGGAAATCTGCGTCGAAGTGCGTTCACCCTCGAACACCGACGCCGAGATGGCCTTCAAGACGCGGCTCTTCCTGGAAGCCGGCGCGGTCGAGGTCTGGATCGTGGCCGACAGCGGCGGCTGGCAGGTCTTCGACGCACAGGGCGAACAGGCGGCCAGCCGCTTTGGCGTGCAACTGGACCTGCCTACGCGCCCGGGCTGACCGCGCCAACGGCTGCTTGAAGGCTTCGACGGCCGGCGGCGGATGCATGGCGCAGCCTGGTGGGTGGCGGTAGCCTCTCGTAAACTGCCGCGCCCAGCCCTCACCGTGGCGCGGCTGCGTCGGACCGCCCCGCTCTGCTGTCACCATGACCCAAGAACTCGACGAACTCTTCACCAGCAACCGCGCCTGGGCCGCCGCCACCGAGGCGCGCGAACCCGGTTTCTTCACCCGCCTGGCGCGGCAGCAGAACCCGCGCTACATGTGGATAGGCTGCGCCGACAGCCGCGTGCCGGCCAACGAAATCACCGGCCTGGACCCGGGCGAGGTCTTCGTCCACCGCAATGTGGCCAACGTGGTGGTGCATTCCGACCTGAACGCGCTGTCGACCATCCAGTTCGCGGTGGAACATTTGAAGGTTCAGCACATCATGGTCGTCGGCCACTATGGCTGCGCCGGTGTGCGCGCTGCGATGCGCGGCATCCGCATCGGTCTGGCCGACAACTGGCTGCGCCATGTGCAGGACGTGCGGCTGCGTCACCGCAAGCGGCTGGACCACCTGCCCGCGGCCCAGCAGGAAGACATCCTGTGCGAGATGAACGTCATCGAGCAGGTCGGCAACGTGGCCCTGTCCACCGTGATGCAGGACGCCTGGGGGCGCGGCCAGGACGTGTCGGTGCACGGTTGGGTCTATGGTGTGCGCGACGGGCTGCTGAAGAACCTGCATGTCACGATGAGCCGGCCCGACGAGATCGTCACCGTCTTCGGCGAGGCCATCAAGCGCTACCCGCGCGGGGCGGCCACAGCGCCCGCGGATGACGGCCTGGACGACGCCGACACCCAGTTCGGCCCCGGCGCGCTGTGACAGCGCCAGCCGTCACGCCAAGACCGGAGCGCCGCCCATGTTTCCCCACCGCCTGACCGACCGCATGGCCTTCGACATCGCGCAGGCCCTGGTCGACGGTTTCAACCGGCACTACCGGCTGTTCAGCGAAACCACGGCCCAGGCCCAGGGGCGTTTCGAGCAGGCCGACTGGCACGGCCAGCAGCAGGCGCAGGCCCAGCGCATCGCCTTCTACGACGAGCGCGTCAACGAAGCCGTGGCCAAGCTGCGTGGCAGCTTTTCCATCGACCAGTTGAGCATGGACACCTGGCAGCAGGCCAAGCTGCACTACATCGGTTTGCTGACCGACCACCACCAGCCCGAACTGGCCGAGACCTTCTTCAATTCGGTGACGGCCAAACTGCTGCACCGCAGCTATTTCAAGAACGATTTCATCTTCGTGCGGCCGGCGGTCAGCACCGAATACATCGAGAACGACGAACCCGGGTCGACGCCGACCTACCGCGCCTATTACCCGACCAAGGCGAATCTGCACGAGACCTGGGCGCGCATCGTCACCAACTTCCGCTTGCAGCGTGGATTCGAGAATCTGGACCGCGACATCGACAACGTCGTGCAGGCCATGCTGGCCGAACTGGGCGGTTTCAGGCCGCGCACCAACTTTCAGATTCAGGTGCTGGCCAGCCTGTTCTACCGCAACAAGGGCGCCTACCTGGTCGGCAAGATCATCAACGGCTTCAACGAAACGCCGCTGGCGCTGCCCATCCTGCATGGGCCGAACGGCCAGCTGGTCATCGACGCGGCCTTGTTCGGCGAAGACGACCTGCTGATGATCTTCAGCTATGCCCGCGCTTATTTCATGGTCGAGATGGAGATACCGTCGGCCTATGTGCAGTTCCTGCGCGGCCTGATGCCGCGCAAGCCGCGCGCCGAGTTGTACAACTGCCTGGGCTTGCAGAAGCACGGCAAGAACATCTTCTACCGCGACTTTCTGGCGCACCTGCGCCACTCGTCGGACAAGTTCCGCATCGCGCCCGGCATCAAGGGCATGGTGATGCTGGTCTTCGACCAGCCGTCCTTCCCCTACGTGTTCAAGGTCATCAAGGACTTCTACCCGCCGCAGAAAGACACCACGCGCGAGCAGATCAAGAGCAAGTATTTGCTGGTCAAGCAGCACGACAGGGTGGGGCGCATGGCCGACACGCTGGAATACAGCAACGTGGCCTTCCCGCGCCACCGCTTCGAGGAAGAACTGATTGCCGAGCTGAAGCACTACTGCCCCAGCCTGCTCGAAGAAGACGGCGACACCCTGGTCATCCGCCATGTCTACATCGAACGCCGGATGATCCCGCTGAACATCCATCTGCAGGAAGCGTCGCCCGAGCAGCTGGCCCATGCGGTGGTGGAGTACGGCAACGCCATCAAGGACCTGGTGGCGGCCAACATCTTCCCCGGCGACATGCTGTGGAAGAACTTCGGCGTGACCCGCCACGGCAAGGTGGTGTTCTACGACTACGACGAAATCGAATACATCACCGACTGCCAGTTCCGCCAGGTGCCCGCGCCGCGCAACGAAGAAGAAGAGATGAGCGGCGAGATCTGGTACCGGGTCGGCCCGAAGGACGTCTTCCCCGAGACCTTCGGCCCTTTCCTGCTGGGCAACACGGCGGTGCGCGAGGTCTTCATGGCCCACCACGCCGACCTGCTGCAAGCCAGCTTCTGGCAAGGCCACAAGGAACGCATCCTGGCCGGCCACGTGCACGACGTCTTCCCTTATGAACCGGGCAAGCGCTTTCGGGCTGGCCCTGGCAGCGGCAGCTTATTGACCTCGCAAGGAGACCACCATGTCTGATCCCGTCGTCATCGTTTCCGCCGCACGCACGCCCATCGGGGGCCTGCTGGGCGACTTCTCGTCACTCGCCGCCTGGGAACTGGGCGCGGTGGCCATCCGGGCTGCCGTCGAGCGTGCGGGCATGCCCGGCGACGCCATCAACGAGGTGCTGTTCGGCAACTGCCTGATGGCCGGCCAGGGCCAGGCGCCGGCGCGCCAGGCGATGCGCAAGGCCGGCCTGCCCGACAGCACCGGCGCGGTGACGCTGACCAAGATGTGCGGCAGCGGCATGCGTGCGGCCATGTTTGCCCACGACATGCTGGCTGCCGGCAGTGCCGACGTGTTGGTTGCGGGCGGCATGGAGAGCATGACCAATGCGCCGCACCTGATGTTCGCGCGCAAGGGCATCAAGTACGGCGCCGCGTCACTCTTCGACCACATGGCCATGGATGGCCTCGAAGACGCCTACGAACGAGGCAAGGCGATGGGCGTCTTCGCCGAGCAATGCGTCGTGAAGTACGGCTTCACGCGCGAAGCGCAGGACGCCTTTGCCATCGCTTCCACGACCCGCGCCAGGCGGGCCAACGAGGACGGCAGCTTCGACTGGGAAATGGCGCCCGTGACGCTGCAGGGCCGCAACGGCGAGACGGTGGTGAAGTTCGACGAACAGCCCTTCAAGGCCAAGCTCGACAAGATCGCCGGCCTGAAACCCGCGTTCAAGAAGGACGGCACCATCACGGCCGCCAACGCCAGCAGCATCAGCGACGGCGCCGCCGCGCTGGTGCTGATGCGCGAGAGCACCGCGCGCCAGCACGGCTGCACGCCGATCGCGCGCATCGCTGCCCACGCCGTGCACGCGCAGGAACCGCAGTGGTTCGCCACCGCGCCGGCCGGCGCCATCAACCAGGTGCTGAAGAAGGCGGGCTGGGACGCCAAGAGCGTCAACCTGTGGGAAGTCAACGAAGCCTTCGCCGCGGTGACCATGGCCGCGATGCACGAATTCGGCCTGCCGCACGAGATCGTCAACGTGCACGGCGGCGCCTGCGCTCTGGGCCACCCCATCGGCGCCAGCGGCGCGCGCATCGTGGTCACCCTGCTGGGCGCGCTGAAGCAGCGCGGCTTGAAGCGCGGCGTCGCGGCGCTGTGTATCGGCGGTGGTGAGGCCACGGCGATGGCGCTGGAGATGCTGTGATGGCGGCGGTCGGGTCGGCCTTGTTGCCCGGCCCGGCCGAAGTGGCGGTTTTCGCCGCCGCTGTCTTCGTCCTCAACGCCACCCCCGGCGTCGACTTCCTGCTCACCGTCAGCCGCACGCTGCATGGTGGCGTGCGGGCCGGCGTGGCGGCGGCGCTGGGCATCAACGCCGGCTGCGTGGTGCATGCGCTGGCCGCCGCTTTCGGGCTGGCGGCCCTGCTGGCGCTGCACCCGCAGGCTTTCGACGTCATCCGGTGGTCGGGCGCGGCCTATCTGGTGTGGCTGGGCGCGGGCCTGCTGCGGCAGGCGCGGCGCCGTGCAGACGGGCGCGCACCGGCCGCCCGCCAGGTCGCCCCCGGCCCGACCCTGTGGGCCGACTTTCGCACCGGCCTGCTGACCAACCTGCTCAACCCCAAGGTGGCGCTCTTCTTCCTGGCCTTTTTGCCGCAGTTCGTGCCGGCCGCCTCGCCCGACAGGACGGCGTCTTTCCTGCTGCTCGGCGCGTGGTTCGTGGTGCAGGGTTTCGTCTTCCTGATGGCCCTGGTGCTGCTGGCGTCGCGCCTGTCGCGGCTGCAGACGACCGACGCCGCGCGGCGTGGGCTGAACGGGCTGGGTGGCCTGCTGTTCATCGGCCTGGCGCTGCGCCTGTTGCACGGGCGTCCCGCGTCGGCCTTGTGACAGCTGGTCACCATCCATGCAGGCATCTGGGTATTTACCCTCAGCAGCCCCGGAATTGGCAGGGTTATCGTAGTGCCGCCTCGGCGAGCGCCCGCACGCGGCCATGTGGTGCGGGCGGACTGAAAGTGGCCCGCCACCGCGGTCTGAACAAGTTCAACACACAAGGAATGCAAGCCATGAAGACCCTCTTCGGAATCAGCCTGCTGGCGCTGGGCGTCGCGGTGACGGGCACGGCCCGCGCCGACCAGCACGATGAAAATGGGGTCGACAAGGGCAAGATCCACCACCGCCTGAACGATGGCGCGCCCGAGCTGAATCCCCAGGCACCGGCCACCGTCGGCCACGCCCTGACCGCCGGCAGCACGGCAACGGCCTCGCGGGCCATCACCAACCACGGCGGCCCCGTGATGGGGACGCCTGACGTCCACCTCATCTGGTACGGCAACTGGAACCAGGCCAATGGCAGCGACACGCTCGCCGGCCAGCAGATCGTCCAGGCCTTCATGGGCTCGATCAGCGGTTCGCCGTGGATGAAGATCAACACCGCCACGGCCGTCACTGGCAAGGGCTACACCGGCAGCGGCGGCTCGTCGGTCAGCGGCAACGTCGCGACCGTGCACAACGCCAATTTCGGCTACCTGAATGGCAGCAAGAGCCTGACCGACGCCAACATCGCCACCGTCGTGTCGAACTATGTCGCCACGCAGGGTGGCGCCACCACCAACGCCATCTACTTCGTGCTGACGTCCAGCGATGTCACGGCCTCGTCGGGCTTCTGCACCCAGTACTGCGGCTGGCACACCCAGGGCACGGTGGGCAGCGTGGCCAACGTCAAGTACAGCTTCGTCGGCAATGCCAACCGCTGCCTGGCCAGTTGCGCGCCGCAGACCAACAGCCCCAACGGCAACGCCGGCGTCGACGGCATGGTCTCGGTGCTGGCGCATGAACTGGTCGAAACGCTGAGCGACCCGCAGCTCAATGCCTGGTACGACAACCAGGGCGCCGAGAACGGCGACAAATGCGCCTGGACCTTCGGCGGCGCCCAGAAGGTGGCCGCCAACGGCTCCTTCTACAACGTCACGCTGGGCACGCGCAATTACGCCATCCAGCGCAACCTGGCGGCCAACAGCAAGTGCTATGTCGACGCGGTGACCGGCCAGCAGTAGGCCCGCCGTCCCCAGCCCGTCCGGGCGGCCTTCGATGTACGCTCGAAGGCCGCCCTTGTTTTTGGGAGAACGCTGTGGTCAGACTGTCTTGAAGCCCTGTGCATCGCTTGCCCGACGTCGCGTCCTGGCCGGCACGCTGGCCTTGCTGGCCGCTGCCGCCGTCTCGGCGCAGCCGGCGGCTGCGCAACATGCCACGCGCGCGGGGCAGACCCTGTCTGAACTCGAAGCGCAACTGCTGCAGGCGGCGCGCGCCAGCGACCCGGCCCAGCTCGGCGCGATGCTCGACGCCGACTTCGAGATGATCGTGGCCCAGGCCCCGACGGCGCCCGTGGCGCGCGAGGACTGGGTCGCTGCGATGCGCCAACGCGGTGCCGCCGACTGGGTCGTGCAGGGCCTGTCGGCGCGCGAGTTCGGCGAGGCCGCCGTAGCGGCCTTCGTGCTGCGTGCAGCCCACGGCCAGGCCGCGCCGCTCTACGTGGTCGACACCTGGCAGCACAGCGCCGCCGGCTGGCGCCTGGTGGTGCGCCATGTCGCACCGGCCACCGGCCCCCGCAAGGGCATACCGGGCGACGTGCAGACGCCCGCTGTGCAGAAGAAATACTGAGCAGGATCCGTCCGTCATGTTGTTGAACGAAGACCACCTGGCCGTGCAGGACGCCGTGCGCGCCTATGTGCAGGCCGAGATCGCACCGCAAGCCGCGGCCTGGGACAAGGGCCGCCACTTTCCGGCCGAACAGCTGCAAGGCCTGGCCGGCCTGGGCTGCTACGGCGTGGCCGTGCCCGAGGCCTGGGGCGGGGCCGGGCTGGACTACCTGGCGCTGGCCTTGATCCTCGAGGAAATCGCTGCCGGTGACGGTGCCACCAGCACCGTGGTCAGCGTCAACAACTGCCCCGTCTGTTCGATCCTGATGGCCTTTGCCAGCGACGACCAGAAGCAGCGTTTCCTGATCCCGCTGGCGCGCGGCGAGATGCTGGGCGCCTTTTGCCTGACCGAGCCGCACGTGGGCTCCGAAGCCGGCGGCCTGAAGACCACGGCCGTTCGGGATGGCGACCACTATGTGCTGAACGGCGTCAAGCAGTTCATCACCAGCGGCAAGAACGGGGACCTGGCCATCGTCATGGCCGTCACCGACCAGGCCGCCGGCAAGAAGGGCATCAGCGCCTTCGTCGTGCCGACCGCGACGCCGGGCTACACCGTGGCGCGCATCGAAGACAAGCTGGGCCAGCACGCCAGCGACACGGCGCAGATCCTGTTCGAGGACTGCCGTGTTCCGGCGGCGAACCGGCTGGGTGCAGAGGGCCAGGGCTTGAAGATCGCGCTCAGCGGCCTGGAAGGTGGCCGCATCGGCATCGCCAGCCAGGCCGTGGGCATGGCGCGGGCGGCCTTCGAAGCGGCACTGGCCTACAGCAAGGACAGGACGAGTTTCGGCCAGCCCATCTTCCAGCACCAGGCGGTGCAATTCAAGCTGGCCGACATGGCCACGCAGGTCGAAGTGGCGCGGCAGATGATCCACCACGCCGCTGCCTTGAAAGACGCCGGCCGACCGTGCCTGAAAGAGGCCGCGATGGCCAAGCTCTTCGCCAGCGAGATGGCCGAAGGCGTGTGCAGCGCGGCCATCCAGGTCTTCGGCGGCTATGGCTACGTCAGTGACTTCCCGGTGGAACGCATTTACCGCGATGTGCGCGTCTGCCAGATCTATGAAGGCACGAGCGAAGTGCAGAAGATCCTGATCGGGCGGGCGCTGGCCTAGCGCTGCGGTGATCACGCTGAACGAAGCCGCCGCGCGCCGCGTGCTGCTGGTGCAGGCCTTCGAAACCGGCACCGGCGACAACCCGCAGTGGACAGCCGAAGACCGCGCCTGGGCCACGCGGCTGGCGCGTGAGACGACGCCGGCCGGCGCCGCGCCCGAACGCTGGCTGGTCGAGCGCGCCGGCCATGCGCTGCAGCGCCTGGCCCCCCGCGATGCGGGTGTGCTGCGCGCGCTGGCGCAGCGCGGCTGGCAGGCGGGCTGGCTGCTGGCGGCGCTGGGTCTCGGGCTGCTGGCCGGCGTGCTGGTGGACGCCATCGGCAGCGGCCAGCGCATCAACCTGCTCGCCCCCCCGGTGTGGGGTCTGCTCCTGTGGAACGGGCTGGTCTACCTGAGTCTGTTGTTGCCGCTGCCGGCGGGCGCGCGAGGCTGGCTGGTTCGCCGGCTGGCCGGCCGCGCCGTACAGGGCAGCGCGATGGCGCGCTTCCATGCCAACTGGCTGCGCACGGCCGCGCCGCTGCTGGCTGCGCGCGCGGCCCTGCTGTTCCACGCTGCGGCGGCCGCGCTGGCGCTGGGCCTGATCGCCGGTCTGTATGTGCGCGGCCTGGTGCTGGACTACCGCGCCGGCTGGCAGAGCACCTTCCTGGACGCCACGCAGGTGCGCGCCGCCCTGGCCCTGCTGTTGGCGCCGGCCGTGGCGGTGACCGGCATCGCCGTGCCCGACGCCGCCGCGCTGCAAGCGCTGCGCGTGGCGCCCGAGTCGCTGCCGACGGCCAGTGCCGCAGCCTGGATCCACCTCTACGCGGCGATGCTGAGCCTGTTCGTCGTGCTCCCCCGCACGCTGCTGGCCGCCCTGTGCGCCGCCCGCGCGTGGCAGCGAGCGCGGCGCTTGCCCTTGCTGGCCGGCGACCTGGTCCTCGAACGCCTGCTGCGCGACCAGCAAGCGCAGGCCGCGCGCGTGCAGGTGCTGCCGCACGGCGCGGCGCAGTCGGCCCACGCCCTGGCCTGCCTGCAAGCGGTGCTGGCCCCGGCGCTGGGTGCCGGCGTGCAGGTGACGGCGGCCTTGGCCACGGCCTATGGCGACGAAGACGCGGCGGCCGCGCTGGCTGCGCCACCTGCCACCACGCTGCGCCTGGCCCTGGTGGACCTGGCTGCCACGCCCGAAGACGACACCCACGGCGCTTTCGTGCGCGCGCTGCGCCAGGCGGCACCGGCCGTCCCGCTGCTGGTGCTGGCCGACGAGACCGCCTTTCGCAGCCGCTTCGCAACCCTGCCCGCGCGCCTGGCCGAGCGCCGTTCGGCGTGGCGCCTGTGGGCGCAGACCCTGGGCGTCGGCCTGGTCTGCGTCGATCTGGCGCAGCCCGACAGCGCCGCTGCCGAACGCGATCTGCACCTGGCGCTGCAGCGGTGAGCAGCGTCACCCTCAGCCTGGTTTCGCACACCAACGCCGGCAAGACCACGCTGGCGCGCACCCTGCTGGGCGTCGACATCGGCGAGGTGCGCGACGCGCCGCATGTCACCGAGTTGGCCTCGATGCACGAACTGATCCGCTCGCCGGCCGGCGACGTGCTGCGGCTGTGGGACACCCCCGGCTTCGGCGACAGCGCACGCCTGGCGCGCCGCCTGCGCGCGCAGGGCAACCCGCTGGGCTGGTTCCTCAGCGCCGTGTGGGACCGCTGGCGCGACCGCGCCTTCTGGGCCAGCCAGCAGGCGCTGCGCCATGTCCGGGACGAGAGCGACGTGCTGCTCTACCTGGTCAATGCCGCCGAGTGGCCGGGCGCGGCCGGCTATGTCGAACCCGAGATGGACCTGCTGGCCTGGGTCGGCAAGCCAGTGCTGGTGCTGCTCAACCAGATGGGCCCGCCGCGCGCCGCGGCCGATGAGGCCGTGGACATCGCGACCTGGCGCGCGCACCTCGCGCGCTGGCCCGGCGTGCGTGCCGTGCTGCCGCTGGACGCCTTCGCGCGCTGCTGGGTGCACGAACTGACGTTGATGCGCGCGGTGCACACGGCACTCGGCGGTGCCAGCGGCGGCCCGCGCGCCGAGGCCATGGCGCGCCTGGCCGACACCTGGCAGGCGCGCCGTGTGGCCACGTTCGAGGCTTCGATGGCGGCGCTGGCCGCCAGCCTGGCGCGCACCGCTGGTGCGCGCGAGCTGGTCTTGGGTGACAACGGCTGGGCCGAACGGCTGCGGCGCCTGGGTGCCGCGCTGGGCCAGGCCGCCCCTGCCGATGCCGACCCCGCTGCCGCCGCGCAAAGCCGCCTGGCCGCCACGCTGGAAGCCGAGGTGCGGGCCGACACCGCGCAGCTGCTGGCCTTGCACGGTTTGAATGGCAGCGCCAGCGGCGAGATCCTCAGCCGCGTCGCGCACCAGTTCACCCGCCATGAACGCCTGCCTGAAGGCCGCGCGGCGCTGCTGGGCGGCGCGCTGGCCGGCGCCATCACCGGCCTGAAGGCCGACATCCTGAGCGGTGGCCTGACACTGGGCGGCGGCCTGTTGGCGGGTGCCCTGATCGGCGCGCTGGGTGCGGCCGGCGTCGCGCGCGGCATCAACGTCGTGCGCGGTACCGGGCAGAGCTGGGTGGCCTGGCGCGACGACGCGCTGGACGGCGCGGCGCAGGCTGCGCTGCTGCGCTACTTGGCGGTGGCCCATTTCGGCCGCGGGCGCGGCGACTGGAGCCCCGGTGAGGCGCCGCCGCACTGGCCGGCCGCGGTGGCGCAGGCGCTGGCGCAGCGGCGTGATGCGCTGACGGCCGTCTGGGCCGGCCGCAGCCAGCGGCTGGACGCCGCCGACGACAGTGCCGCCATGGCGGCTGCCTTGCAGCCGCTGCTGGCGCAGGGGGCGCGCGAGGTGCTGGGCACCTGACGGCACCGCCTGCCGAAACGGCCACGCCGCGGCTGCGGCGGCCCGCCGGAGGCTGATTTCAGTGATGTCTTCAGGGGCCGGCGAATTGCGGTGAAACTGTGCAGCACTGTCTTGCGGAATCCGATCCATGAAGAGCCCGGCCTTGATCACCCGCCGCCACTGGCTGGCCGCCGCTGCGCTGCCGCCGCTGGCTAGCGCCGCTAGCGCTGCTAGCGCCGCTGGTGCCGCTGGTGCCGCTGGTGCCGCTGGTGCCGCTGGTGCCGCTGGTGCCGCTGGCGCCGCTGGCGCCTCTGGCGCCTCTGGCGCTGCGCCGGCGTCCGCAGCGCTGCCCTCCTGGCCC